>TARA_R110002049_G_scaffold247690_6_pt1 | contig 30642 bp, 25 predicted proteins | sample TARA_R110002049 | Tara Oceans TARA_R110002049 (sample SAMEA4396941) | marine metagenome | biome: Polar Biome; feature: [SRF] surface water layer (ENVO:00010504); material: water (ENVO:00002006), including particulate matter (ENVO:01000060) such as... | depth 5 m
CTGCGCGTCGGCAGCGGGCGCGTTGGCGCAGCCGGAAAGCGCGAGGATCGTAGCGGAAGCAGCGATCAGACGACGCCCGAGAAGAGGAAGGATGACCATCGCTCAGCCTTCCCGCGTCCAGAGCGGCACTGCGCGGCCGACAATGCTGTCGGCGGGTAGCGCGCCGAAATAGCGACCGTCGAGGCTCGCTTCGGTATCCGGATTGAGGAAGAAGATCTGATCGTTGGTGAGCGTCTGACAGCCCTGCCAACTGGGCAGGGGTCGGTCGAACCGGTCACGTATCTTGGCCGTCGCGACAAGTGATCCATCTACGGTGACTGTCACGCCGATACGGCAGACGCGTTGTCCGGGAAGCGCGGCGACATGCTTGAGGAGCGGCACATCAGCACCGAGATAGCCGTGCTCGAGAAGCCAGTCGCCAAGCGGTGACGGCGGTTCCAGGACGACGAGGTCGCCGACGCTCGGCGTCTCTAAATTCTGCACGGTATAGAAGCCGATTGGCACGCTGGCGGATGCATTCCAGACGAGGACCGGGTTTGCTCGGGTTAGAGCGGAGAGGCCGATCAAAGCGATGGCGGCACTGCCGAGCGTGAGAGTTATGGGATGTTTCATGCCGCCAGCGCCCGTCGCTTCAGCCAGGCATCATGCCGGAACGGTGTGTATGGACGCGGTTTGAGATTGCAGCTGAGGCGGTTGTGAACGTGCCGCCAATGATCCGGGCACACGTCTTCCGGTGCGATGCCCTGCGCTTCTGCTTGGTCGATGGTGAGGAGCACGGCTTCGACCTTCGGCCAGCCAGAAAGGCGCAACAGACTGATGCCGCCGGGTGCCACGAATGGTACGGTGGAGAAACGCTCGCCTTTGCGCGGCGCTTGCAGAATATCGATCCTGCTCTCGACGGTGCCGTAGTCGTTCGACGCCCAACGGACGAACGCAAATGTGCTGCCGGGATGGACACCAACAACGCGAACGGACCGGCTCTGGATCGTCTCCTGAACGATCCGACCGAAGCGCAGCCAGCGTTCGATTCGGCCTTCGATCCACGTCAACTCGATGGTCGTGCGCGCGCTCATGAGCTCTTGCTGCCGCTATAGGCTGGCGAGATCGCGGCATGGCGTTTTGCGGGAAGAACGGTGTCGCCGGTGTCATCTGACGTCGAGCGTTTCTCGCCGCGGCTGACCCAGCTTTGCAGATCCTCGACGGCATAGACGACCCGTCCGCCGATCTTGGAGTATTTCGGGCCGGTCCCGTAGGTGCGGTGTTTCTCAAGCGTCCGGCCGGACAGGCCGAGAAAGCGGGCGGCTTCTGGGGTTCTGAGATAGCGCGGCGGCAGGCCGGCATTGGGATCGGGCATCGGTGTCTCCTCTGGTCATCGCGGGTCCGTCGCGGGATGCGGCGGGTGGCTGATGGCCAAAGAAGCGGAGAAGAGCCCGTGAGGGGGATGACGAAGATTTCGGAGGAAAACCGTCACCCCACCGAAAGACGGCGAAGCCTATATTCGGAGTGTTGTCGATATGTCAGTTCGAGCGCTGTTGACTCGCGGCGCGTCCGCGCAGGAGCTGTCGATAGCCTGCTTTCGTCAGGCGCCCACCATATGCCGAGAGACGTGCTGTTTGCGCCTTCAGGGCGCTCGTCTTCCACGGCTCAGCCGCAACGCGGGGTTCCCCGAAATAGGCGATAGCGATGTCTCGAAGGGTCGCGCCAACTCGTCGAGCGTCGTAGGTTCGCAGTGCGCGTGCGATCCGGTTTCGGCGCTGAATCGTCAGCCACCGGCGCGGTCGCCTTCCGACGAGCGTGTCATGGAGACGCTGCGCCGCTTGCACCCTGATGGACCAATCAGCGTCAATCGGGATCAGAACGCCAATCGCGTGATCGGTATTCTCGCGAGCCGTATCGAGCACAATGACGTCGCCGGCGAGCCGGATCCAGTTTTGTCGCTTCACGTCGATATAGCGCGCGGCATCACGGTCACGCAGCGAACTATTCGTGATCGCTTCAGGCGGTGTATCGGCGACAACGTGGGCGATGGCCGGTGCAGCGGCGGGCGTCCAAAAGACGTCTGTTTCGGTGGCACTGAGCTCCGGATCAATCGGGAAATCGCAACCCCCAAGTCAGCGCGGCGCGCTCGGACATGGATGGAAATGTGGCGCGGTAACGCGCGTTGCGCCTGAGGCATTCCCAAGCAAGGCCAGCAGCATCGAGCTTTTCCAGGTATTTGTAGTCGGATTCGTTTCGCCAGTTCGTCGACATATCCGCTCTCCCACTGTTACGCGCCGAGCGTTTGGACGCTGAGGACTCATGAGTATGCTCGCGCTATACGGGAAATCGTAGAGACTTGGGCGGCATAGAGTGATGCGTAAGGCGCATCGCCTTGCGGCGGATATCGAGGGCTCAGGTCTGCGCAAGAAGTGCGCGATAGCCGTGTTCAGTCATCCAGCGAGCGCGTCCGAGATGGCTGTCGTGAACGCGCCGCGCGCGGTCTGGCTCGGTCGCAGGGTCAATACCGAACAGATGTTTGGCGACCTCGGACATCGCGGCGCCGTCGGCTTCAGCATCGAGTAGGCGCGCATAGAGCTTCAGTTGCGCGCGGTCATAGTCCGTCACGCTGTCGCTATGCGGTGGCGTATCTACAAGCCCCTGTCCGATCCGATTGCCCATCCATCCCCCTTCAGGCGAAGTTGCGCCCTCATGGTTAATGCCGTATTTGCCCCTGTTCACGCAACCGTTGAGCATTCGAATAGCCCCACGTTCGCGAACTTCTCGAAGCCGAGGCCGCACCGAGCGAGCATTATAATACGTCGCACTAAAATACGCGATAGGTCTTTTGTCGTCGGATGGATATCCGGCAGACTTTTGGGAACAATCTCAAGCACTACAGAATGTTAGCGGACATGAGCCAAGCAGCGTTGGCCGTGAAGATGGGCGTGGACCGGGCACATGTGAGCTCGATGGAGCGGGGCCAGCAGAACGTCACGATTATCACGCTCTGGCACGCCGCCCTTGCTCTGGATGTGGAGCCGGACCTCTTGTTGAAAAAAGATACGCCATTTGGGACTTAGTTTTTTGACGGCAGCCTTCCCAAATGTCTGGGGCTCGGACGTATTGATCTCTCGTGCAGTCTTGACTAGGCGCCGCGCTGCTCAGGCATGCCGTCGCCAAAGCCATCCTTCATCAAAGCGTCCAGCATGGGACAGGCCGCAGTACCGTGGTCGCAATTCTTGGAAAGGCTCACGAGCGCTTCCCGGAGGCGCACTAAGTTTTCAATCTTGGCGTTTATCTCACCCAAATGGTTCTCAGCCATGGTTTTCACCTCACCACAGGATCGGTCATTTTGCTCGGTGAGCGATAGAAACGTCTGAATAATTGAGAGCGGAAAACCCAAATCGCGACACCGGCGCACGAACCTAAGTTTGGCGATTTCATCGGACGAGTACAGCCGTCGCCCACCCGCGGAGCGGCCCGGCTTCGGAACAACACCTTCGCGTTCGTAATATCTGATCGTTTCGATGTTCACGCCGCTTTGCTCTGACGCTTTGCCGATGGTGAACATTTTCCTTGCTCCTGTAGTGGCTACAGGAAGTAAGAAAGCAAAATGGACATGAATGCAAATCAACAACCGGTGGCAGACACTGGCATCGCTGCCCACCTAGTGATGCCCTTCGCAGCACTTTTGGCGCTGTTGTCGGCATCGTGTTGTGTTTTGCCTATCGGCCTCTCGATACTGGGCCTCGGCGGTGCATGGGTCACCATGCTTGGGCCATTTGTCGCCTACCGAGGGTTCATTCTGGTCGGTGTCGCGATTGCTCTCGTTTGGGCTTGGTATCGGGTGCTTCGTCGCAGGCAATGCGCGACTCGTTGGCGGTCTGCATTTGTCTGGACCGCACTCGCATCCATCGCCTTTTTGATCGCGCTGTCTTCGCCCCTGTGGGAGGCGTCAGCGCAGCGTTTTATGTGGGATTTGTGGAGATCGACCCGATGAAGAACAAACTATTGGCGCTCGGGGTGGGCGGCACGATCTTGGCCATCCTCTGTTGTTTCACGCCGTTGCTGCCGGTCGTGCTGACCGCGGTCGGCCTGACAGGCTTACTTGGTGTCGTCTACAACGATGCTGTTTTGCTGCCGATTTTGGCAGGTTTTCTTATACTGACGGGGTACGCGGTATGGCGACAGAAGAACCAAAAATAGTCTTGGAATCGACGCTTACTTGTCCATCGTGCGGACACCTCGAAACCGAGACTATGCCAACGAATGCCTGCCAGTGGTTTTATGAATGCAAGTCATGTCAGACCGTTTTGAAGCCGCTTGAGGGGGATTGCTGCGTTTACTGTTCTTACGCAACAGTTCCATGTCCACCAATCCAGGAAGGCAAGTCCTGCTGCGCGTAGCAGCTATTCAGACGTCGCGGAGCATCGATACGCAGACGAAAGTAAGCCCCGCCCGGTTCCCGGGCGGGGCGATGATCGGCTCACTCGCCGTTCTTGCGGCGCGCCCGTGACCAGATGAGGCTGAAGGTCTCCTCGCCGCCTTCGACGACGGTGTCATCGAAGAGGTTGGCGTAGATCGGCTGGGTGAAGCTTGGATCGTCCAGCTTGAGGCTCAGATAGTCGCGCTGCTCGTTCGAGCGCTTGGACCAGGCGGCACCGATCTCGGCGCGGCCGACGAAGACCCGGTGGGACGGTGCGTTCTCGCCCGCCTGGCTGTCTTCGGGGACGATGCGGACATTCTGCGCCTGCACGTTGAGGGTGACGATTTCTCCGACAAACTCGTTGCCGGTCTTCTTGAAGGTTCCGATGGTTGCCATGTCATTTCTCCTATTGGCTTTCGATCCCGCGCCCGTCGCGGTCTCGATGGCGATCGTCAGGACCGGGACGATCCGCCGACGCAGCCCTTGGCCCGCAGCGCAAGCGGAGGACGCCAAAGCAGGGCTTTCTTGGACCCACCGGGTCATTCGCGAGGAATGGGCGAAGCCCAGGGGAAGAAAGTTCTGCGCCGGCGTTGCGGCTGAGGCGGTCGAGGCGTCAGCCGATCCCGGTCAGATCAGCCGTTGGAGAGACCGCAGCGGGTGCGGGTAACGAGGGCATGGGAAGAGAAATGACCGCCACGTTCGGACCCGGCAATGCACCGGCACCGTTTGTCGCGTGAAGACAGGCTCTATCGTGCACAACGGCGGAGATCAGTCGCGTCGCTGCTTAACTGCAGGCCTGCGAGAATGTCGTCTCGAAACCGCTTCGTCATTCTGCTCGAAGTTTCGGGTCTGGTCCAAACGCTCGATCGAGCACACCCGCGACACGCCTCGATCTGGTGAGCTTCTTCAACCAGTCGCGCGAAACCCTAGGACTTAAACACCGTAATTGGAGGCGTGGGCTCAGCGGTCATTCGCGAAGGGTTGTCCGTGAGCGGTATGGGTGTGATGCACATCGTCCTCCCCCGGCGGCCCGGCGAGGCTTGCGATCCGCGCCCAGGCGATGCCCGCGACAACGATGCCGCCAATGATCGCAAAGGCCAGCGTCCAGCCTTCGGAGGCTCCACCGATCTGCGACAGACCCTTGATCGCAGAGAAGCCAGCCACGCCCGCGGGCGCTGCGTAGAGGCTGGCGATCAGCAGCCGTATCGGAACGGACTGCACCTTGGCGAACACGATCTGTCCGACGATGAGCGTAAAGGCCCCGGCAAACATCGCTGCAATGAGAGTGGCCAGGACACCGGCGTCCGTGTCGTAGACATACATGCCAACCGTCACTGCGACGAAGAACGGCAACGCGTAAACGGCGAGGCTGAAGAGCACATAGACGATGAAGCCAAGGCCGATGATGCTTAGAAAGGCGGATACAAACATGGGCGGTCTCCTCTTGGAGGCTGCGCTCCCACCACCGCCATTGCGCTGTTGAAGTATAGCATAATCGCGGTGTTCGCGGAATATTCCCGTGCCGCACATCGCGATGCGCTGAGGGCATCACGGGTCATGACGACCCGCCTTTCTTCTCCCGGAAATCGTAGAGCGGGATGCCAAGGGCTTTGGCCTTGTCGGCGAGATTGTCGGAGATGCCCGAGCCCGGGAAGACGATGAGCCCGATGGGCAGCGTCTCCAGAAGCTGGTCGTTGCGCTTGAACGGGGCGGCCTTGCCGTGGCGGGTCCAGTTCGGCTTGAAGATGATTTGCGGACACTTGCGATTGTCGGCCCAACAGGCCGCGATGCGTTCGGCGCCCTTGGGTGAGCCGCCATGCAGCAGCACCATGTCGTCATGCTTGGCTTTGACCTTGTCGAGCGCGGTCCAGATGACCTGCGTGTCCATGACATCCTGTCCGCCGGTGAAGGCGATCTTCGTGCCGGTGGGCATGAGCGGTTCGAGGTCAGTCTTGCGCTTGGCGTCGAGATAGTCGCGGCTGTCGATCAGCGCGGCGGTCATGTGCTTGCGATTCCGCTGTGAGCCGGAGCGCGGATGCCAGGTTTGGCCGAGATGGGTCTCGAAGAGGTCGGCGGCGAGATCGCGCATGCTCTCATAGGCGTTGCGTCGCTCCGTCAGCGTAATGCCTTCTGCGGTGAGCCGTTCGAGTTCGACCGAGCGGACTTCGGAGCCATCCTGACTGCTTTGGCTGCGTTTCTGGGCTTGTTCGTTGTCGTCGAGTGTTCGGTCGATGCGGGCCGCCATGCGGTGGAAGACGTTTGTGGTGGACCAGAGTAGGTCTTCGAGATCCGGTTCCAGCCGCGTGTCACATAAGGCGACGACGAGCGCATCGAAGATATCGGTCATCGCGCCATGGACGGTTTCGGGTTCCGGCAAGGGTCGCGGATCGGGCTCGTCCGAGAACGGTCGGTGGCCGAAGAGTTGGAGTTCGTCGAGCACTAGGGCGGTGGCAGAGCGGGTTTGCGGATCGCGCAGGGTCATGGGTTTGTGTCTCCTTCGCCTCGTGACCGCGCCTCGCGCGGCCTTCATGGGCGACCGGCAAGCGGAGAGCGACCGGGCTTGCACCGCCGACCTCGGGCGGCGGCCGGAGCGCAGCGGAGGATGGCGGAGGCGGTGCCGTTTTGGATCGCGATGCAAAGCCGGGGCTTGGCCCCGGCGGCGGAAAACGGTGTCGCCGCAGCCATTGCCGGACCGGGCGGTCTCCGCTCCGTCTCGCCCCTCTCGGAAGGCCGCGGGCGCGGCTCTCGAATGCGAGGGACATCATCGTCACTGCATGACCATCCCACCTGCAGTCGTCAGCTGGTGATTGGCTCCAGAAGCGTAGGCACATCGATCGGCGCAAGTTGCGACCGCAGTCTTGCCTGTAGCTCGTCCAGGCCAAGGTGTTGGAGATCGTCGTTGAAGTCGCCCTGAGCGGGATGCAGCGGAATCGTCTCGATCCCCATCGGCCCGACGCGTTCTTCCAGCGCTGCCGCCGCTTCCTGACCCGCCGGGTCCGAATCGATGGCGATGTAAAGCCGGTGCAGGCCAGTCGGCGGATCGAAGGCTCCCAGATGCGCACCCGAGAGGGCCGCAGCGACGGGCAGTGATGGCAAAGCCATGCGCAGCGACAGCACGGTTTCCAACCCTTCACCCACGGCCAGGATTTTGTCCGCCTGTCCGATCCGAACTGCATGTCGGAGCAGGTTGCCCATCGCCTTGCGATTGGGATCGAGCGGAGCTTTCGTCGCCGTCTTGGGACCGAGCCAAGTCCGATGTAGGCCAGTCAGCGTGTCGTCATTGTCTGTGATCTTCGCTAGCAATGCGGGCCAGGTTTCTGACGGAACGCTCTGCGGTTGGCCTTCGCCCCAGTAGTAGCAGCGCGGATGAAATCTGAGCGCATCGGTTGGATGCACGCCGATAATTCCACGCCCGGCGAGATAGCGTTCGGCGAGTGTCCCGGTAATCGGTCGGCTCATGGCCCAAAGCCGCCGGGCTGCCTCCGGTGATCCGGTTGGCGCTTTCTCCGACGGCTGGGGCACAGGGCGGTCAGGTTTCGGAAGGCTTAGAAACTGGCGCGCCTCGTCGAGCGTGTCGCCCAGCGACGAAAGGTTTAGATTAGCTGCGATAAGGTCGAGCAAATCGCCATGCTCGCCCGTGGCCGCGTCGGTCCATTTGCCCGCCGCGCCCTTGCCAGAACACGGGCCGGTCAATCGGACATAGAGACTGCGCCCGGGCGCGTTGTCGACATCACCGACGATCCAATAATTGCCTTGTTTGACGCCATTCGACAGATAGTGACGACACACGGCCTCTGCCTCGCGACCGAGGCGCTGCGCAATCTCTGATGCTGTGTTCTCCATATCGAACCTCCGTATGACCCGCAGAAAAAAGGGCCTGCCGCGTCCGGCAGGCCCAGGTCGAGGGAGTTAGGGGGAAGGGTCTCCCTCGGTTGGTGGTCGCGAGTGGCGAAGGCGATGCCAGCAACAGATCAATCATCGTCCAGTTGGAGCGATTGAGCCATCGACCATGCGCCGCCGTTCGCCTGCCTTTTTGCGATCACTCAGCAGCTTCGAGCGGGATCGGCTCCTCTTCGACGTCGTCATTCTCCGCTCGAGGCTCGATATCGCCATCATCCACAATCTCAAACTCCGGCTCCTCGGGCGCTTCAACCAGCGGCGGCGTGCGCAGCGGTTGCGGCAGCCAGTCGGTGCCCGCGAGCAGTTCTTCGGCCGCCTCGACCATGTCGGGCTTCTTGAACCCGGCGATCCGGTCGGCGTCCTTGTCGCCTTTGGCCTCGCGTACCGCGACGAGAATCTGCGCCTTGGTCACGCGACCGAGATAGCTCTCCGCTGTCGGTGCCCAGCCTGCCTTGGCCATATCGAGATCGAGGATGCCTGCCAGCACATCGGCATGGGCGATCTGGCGCGGCTTGCGGTAATGCGGCTCCTGCACCGCGTTCACCGTCATCGACACGCAATGGGCGAAGAGCGCATCGCGGCTGTCGCTGTCCCATTCGGTCAGTGCATCCCAGAGGTCTTCTGGCTCCTTGGGCAAGTTCGCCGCCCAGGTCTCAATCCGCTGGTCGATGGCCCGCGCATAGGCCGTGTCGCCCAGGCCTTCCGCCTGCGCACCGAAATGCGTGGCTTTCGGCGTAATCTCGATGCAGCTGTCCTGGCCGTAATGGTAGAAGAGCTGCAGGACCATCGTATGGAGGCAGGCGAGCATAGCGAGTTGCGGATCGCTGGACAGTGAGTTGCGCAAGGCCATGGTGCGATGCACCGTCAGGTCGCAGACGAGCCGGTCGGAGAGCGGCTTGGTGCCGTCATCGTCGTCTTCGTCCGGATCGACAGGCTGATCGGCGGCGTCGACGGCCTCAGGGTCGGCAGACGGATCGACCGTATCGTCAGAGGTCTCGTCGGATTTTGCGACCGGTTCATCTTCGGCTCGGACATAGCCGCGCTCGACGCGGAGTCCTCCGGCTCTGTCGATGCTGACGAACGCGCCCGCGATTGCATAGTTCTCCGCCTCAAACCGGATGGGCCGATCCTGCAGCGCTTCCATGGCGGTTTCGATCTCGCCGAGTCGCTCGTCGACCTCCTCGGGGAGTTCATCCGCCTCGGCATGCTCGTCTTCGAGGGTCTCATACTCGGCCTTGAGCGCCGTGTAGGACGCTTCCCCCTCCTCGCTCATCGGCTCGGCTTCGCCGCGAATGCGGCGCAGGTCGTAGGTGTGACCGTAGGGGAAGTCGGGGGCGACCTCGATCCACTTCCAACCTTCGGTTCGGATCGCCTCGGCCTCTTCGTTCAGCTTCTCGCTGACCATGGTCTCGAGCAGCGCGGCATCCTGCAACCAGCCGCCATCGTCGGTCTGGAACAGATCGCGGAGGATCTCACCGCCCGCTTCGATATAGTTGTCGAGACCGACGAACTGCGCGCGCCGGTCGGAAGCGCGCACGGCGCCCTCGGTCAGCATGCGGCGGATTTCGTAGGGCTGCTTGGAATAGTGCTGCTTCAACGCTTCCCAGACCTGTTCTTGCCGTTCGTGATCGGGATTGACAGTGAAGGCAATGAGTTGATCGAGGGTCAACTCGTCTTCGGCATAGGCCTCAAGAAGCGTGGCTGAAACGGCGGCGAGCTTGAGGCGCTGCTTCACCACATTGGCTGAGACGAAAAATGCCGCAGCGATCTCTTCCTCGGATTTGCCCTTCTCGCGCATCGCCTGAAAGGCGCGGAACTGATCGAGCGGATGCAACGGGGCGCGCTGGACATTCTCGGCGAGACTGTCCTCTTCGGCGAGGCCATCGGTGCGCATGACGCAGGGCACCAGCGCGGTCTTGTTCAGACGGCGCTGCTTCACCAGCAGTTCGAGGGCGCGGTAGCGGCGCCCGCCAGCGGGGATTTCGAACATGCCGGTTTCCGCGCCGCTTTCATCGAGCACAGGCCGGACGGTGAGGCTGGCCAGAAGTGTGCGCCGGGCGATGTCCTCGGCCAGTTCTTCGATGGAGACGCCAGACTTGATTTGGCGCACATTCGACTGGCTGAGCAGCAGCTTGTTGAAGGGGATGTCGCGCGAGGCGCTGAGGGTGATCTTCTTGGACTTGGTCATCGGTCTTCTCCGTGACGGGCGATCGCGAGACACTCTCTCGACCTTCCAAACCCGTCACGAAAACCCGGCCCACCTCTTCCTCTAAGGAGAGATGGACCGGGAACAAACCAATGAGGATCTGGCGGAACGGCCGAAGCTAGGCGGCCAGCTCCAGCAGCTTCTTGGCGCGGGTTTCCATGGTCAGGCGCGCATCCTGCTGAGGCTTGGACCGCGCGACCGCCGTGATGCCCTGGACGAAGTCGAAGACGCTTTCTGGTGGGCGACCTTCCTCGGCCAACACGGTCTCGACGATCTTGCCGCTCTCCGCCTTCGAGAAGCCGCGCTTACGCAGGAAATCGGTGCGGTCCTCGTCGCTCCGTGCGACGATCTGCTCGCGCGCTGCGCGGATGCCTTCGATGAAGGGCTGCGGCGAAGAGTCGGCGAAGCTCGCCAGTGCCGGGGCGGCCTCATGTGCAAACCGATTGGCAGCATACTTGGAATGCCGTATCGAAATCTCCTGGAAGTCCTCGACGCCCCAGAGGTTGCGGTTCTGGCAGACGGCACGGAGATAGAAACTGGCAATGCCCAGCGTCTTTGCGCCCACTTCGGAGTTCCAACAATAGAATCCCCGGAAGAACAGATCGGGGGAGCCATCGGGGAGCGTGCCTGCTTCGATCGGATTGAGATCGTCGACCAGGAAGAGGAAGACGTCGCGGTCGGAGGCGTAGAGCGTCGTGGTGTCCTTGGTGACGTCGACCATCGGGCTGTAGACGCCAGTCGACCAGTCGAGCACGCCCGGCACCTTCCACCGCGTATCGCCGACGCCGTCGCCCGCGATGCGCTGGACGGCTGAAACGAGCTCATGGTCGTAGATGCGGCCGTAGTCTGGGCCAGTGACGGCCCGCAGCTCTGTTCGGCCGTTCGCAACCTCCATCGTCTTGATCTGCTCGGCGCGATGATTGGTCAGGCCGTATTGCAGGTTGATGCCCGCGAGCGGCGCGGGCATCTGACGCAGATAAGCGGCCGGAGCGCTGACCAGGCTAGCCAGTTGGCCGAAGCTCCAATGGGTGGGCACAACCGGTGTTTCGGTATCCGGCAGGACGAGCGCGAGCTTTTCCGGATCGTCGCGATGGGCCTCAACTCGGATCGCTGCACTCTCCACGGTGCGCGTCCGGCTCCGTTCAGCGCGGCCCTTCACCGAGGCGTAGAGCTCTGAAAGCGAGAGATACTTTTCGTCATCAGGCCGGGAAAACCATTCGGACGACACGCGCCCATCATGTCCGCCGCGGGACACATCCACCTTGTAGCCGTCGCTCTCGGGGCGGCCGTTCATGATCTCGATTGCTGTCATGGCTATTCTCCATGACGGGCGGTCCGAGAGCCTCTCTCTCGACCTCCAAACCCGTCACGGCGTCAGCCGGGCTCCTCTTACTCTAAAGGGGGCGTTGCGGGGTCTCCCCGCAGAAGGGGTCGAACGAGACTACAGGTTCGACCGCAGGGGAAGGCTTTCCCCTCAAGGCATCCTATAGAAGGCGCGAAGCTGCCGTCTAATAATTTGCGATCCTCGAGAAAATATTTGGCCGTGCAATTTGACGTCTGCCACTGATGGGCAGCACGCCATTCATGGCGTGTTTGAAGAAACAGTAACAGATTTCCCTGAACTGCAGTTCAAATGCTCGCCAATACACAATTTTGAGTGTCGTGATGTCTTAAGTGAAACTAATCTCACAAGGTGTCCAATTTTTTGCTATGACAAATAGATTGCATCCAGTCGCTTTGGAGGGGGTTTATGAAGCGTTTTGTAAAGAAGTATACGGCTGAACTGCATGGCCGAGCGCCTTTCGACAGCGATAGCTTTATTGTGGAACTCCTCTGGGGAGACGGAGTCGAAGTCCTCGAACAAGACGGATCCTACTCGAAAGTCCGAGCCCGCGGCAAAACCGGATGGGTGAGAAAGTCGGCGTTGGGGACGAAGAGCCTCCTGGAAGTTTATTTCATCGACGTCGGGCAAGGAGACGGGATTCTTATCCGTTTCCCGGATGGTCGGCACATGATGATCGACGGCGGGTGGCCTCGGAAATCACAGCCAACTGGGAAGAATGCCGCTGATTTTGTGGATTGGAAGTTCTGCAAAGACTATCGGGCGGACAGGATTGCGCTTGATGATATGGTCGTCTCTCACAATGACCAGGACCATTATGGCGGCCTTTGGGATTTGTTGAATCCCAAGGAATCCGATGAGCTCGATCTCGAAGATGTTCGCGTTGAGAACTTCTATCACGCAGGTCTGTCATGGTGGAAGGATGGCGGTCGCAATCTGGGGCCTTACAAGAACACCCCTGACGGAGCCATGTTCACACGTCTGGTTGATGATCGTGATAGCGTCCGCGAGGCGACCAATGGCAGCGGAACAGCGCAGTTGCAGGGCGAATGGGCGAAATTCATGAAGGTCGCCTTGAAGGCACGAACCTCTGACGGATCGCCAACGCCCTTCATGCGATTAAGTAATGGGACCGCTTACTTCCCGGGATATGAGCCTGATGGTGATGCGCCAACAATCAAGCTTTTGGCTCCGGTGGAGTTCGAGGTCGATGGGAAACCCGCCGTTCGGAAATACAAGGGCTCTAACAGCAAGAGTACAAACGGCAATTCGGTGCTCATGCGCCTCGACTACAAGAATGCGCGGATCTTGCTTACTGGCGATCTCAACACATACAGTCAGCAAGCTTTGCTATCTGACTATGCAGGGCAACATGACGAGTTCGAATGTGATGTCGCCAAGGCGTGCCACCACGGTAGCGGTGACGTATCGCACGAGTTTCTAAGCAAGCTGAAGCCATCCGTGACTGTGATTTCGTCTGGCGATAATGAAGGCCACGACCATCCGAAACCAGACATCGTGGCTGCGAGCGCTCTGACCGGAAATGTTTCCGTCGTGGACGATGTCGTCGTGACCCCGCTCGTCTATTCCACCGAACTGGCCAGAAGTACTTCGCTTGGGACGGTGACAAAGGTCGAAACGAGTGTTGTAGGTCAACCTGAGCAGACGATCTCCGGCCCTCGGTTAAAGGACGTTAAGATTACTTACAAAGTGAAAATGGCGGGTGACCGGAATCCACGGACAAGGAGCAGGTCCATCAGTAGCAAACCGGTCGTGGCAGGTCTCATTTACGGCTTGGTCAATGTGCGGACAGACGGAAAAACGGTGCTTTGCGCAACTTTGGACGAGAAAAAGAACGTCTGGAACTACAAGACTTTCGAAGCCCGTTTCTGATTTTCGGAAAGTCGCCTCAAATGTGTCGTGTTGAGATAGAGTGACTTAGACTCCAGAATGCTTATCGGAGCACGGTTGAGCGGTCATATTTGCCAGCTTCTCAATTGCCTTGGTTGCGTACGCTTGCATTTCAGTCAGAGATTCACTATCAGTCATATTTGACGATTAAAATGCAATTGGACGTCAGATATGGCGGTTAAAGTGAACTCTGTAAGCGCGCGCCGAGCCTTGGAGGCTTTGGGCGCGAACATCAAGACGGCGCGTCTGAAGCGACGCATCTCCGTGAAGGGGTTCGCGGAGCGGATCGGCGTGTCCGAAAGCACCGTGGCGCGCCTCGAGAAAGGCGATGACGGCGTGAGCATTGGCACGCTCGCCATGGCGTGCCTCGTTCTGGGTGAGATCGACCGCGTATCCGATTTCCTTGATCCTGGCTCGGACGACACCGGATTGCTGCTGGACCGGGAAAGTCTTCCCAAGCGGATCGATCGCAAGCGCAAGACGAAATCCTCAAGCGGTGACGAGGCAAGGACAGACCCGATAGCCGGTGGAGATGACGAAGAAGGGGTCGGGTTCTGATGCCGGAGGCCATCGTCGCCCTTGGTGAGGGAAAGCGGATTGTCGGACGCCTACGCTTCGAAAGCGATAGGCGCCGCCAGCATTCGCAGTTCGAATATGATGAGGCGTGGCTGGCGGCCGATGATCGTTTCGCACTCGCACCTGGCCTGCCGCTGCGTGAAGGCAGTCACTTCTCCTCCGGCAAGGACGACAAACGTTCTGCGCTGCCGGGCTGTTTCGCTGATGCCGCGCCGGACTCCTGGGGTCGGGCGCTGATGACCAAGGCGCTTGGCGGCGGTCTGAGCGAATTCGACTATCTCGTCCTATCGGATGATCGGACCCGACAAGGGGCGCTGCGCTTTCTCGGTGAAGATATGGAGCCGCTCTCCGATCTCACCCCACCCATCCCCAGGATGGTGGAGCTTGAGCGCTTGCGCGCTTTGGCCCAACGCTTTGAGCGGGATCCGGGCGGCGCGGAAGAGGAAGCCCGCGATCTGGCCGGGGTGGCCGGGTCATTGGGCGGCGCGCGACCCAAAGCCAATGTCGAAGGCGACGGACATCTCTGGATCGCCAAGTTCACCTCCGCGCAGGACACCAAACCGGTCGAGCGCGCCGAAGTGGCGACACTGAAACTGGCGCGCATGTGCGGGCTGCGTGTGGCCGACGCCCGGCTTGAGCTGCGCGATAGCGACAGCCCGATAGCACTGATCCGCCGGTTCGACCGCCGCGGTGACGCGCGCATTCCCTATATCTCGGCCCGCACCGCCCTCGACTGGCAAGGCGAGGAAGGCGGTTTCTACACAGACATTGCCGAGGTGATCCGCCAGATTTCCAGCAAGCCTATCGACGACTTGCATGAGCTCTGGCGGCGGATCGTCTTCACCATCCTGGTCTCGAACAAGGATGATCATCTTAAGAATCACGGCTTCATCTATGCCGGGGGGGATCGGTGGCGTTTGTCCCCGGCGTTCGACATCAACCCGTCCCCCTCCCGCCATCGTGTTCTCGAGACGGGTATCATCCAGGGCGGGTCGTTTGATGCATCGATGGAGATTGCGCTTGAAGCAAGCGCGTTTTTCGATGTGACATTGGAGGATGCCAAGTGCGGAGCGGCAAGTATGGCGAGGACGCTTGCGGCAAGCTGGAAAGAAGCGTTTCGCTACGAAGGGGCATCAGGTGACGACACACGTCTGTATTCTGAAGCGTTCGAACACGCGGAGACTAAAGTGGCGCTGCAATTCAATGTATAGTTTAATTAAGAGACAATAAAGGGGGCGGGATTGTATTGGTTATGAACGACAATAATGGAAGCGTAATAAATATTGCAGCACGCGAGGCTAATATAAAGCGAAAGTTGCGGCGACACCTGCGTGCCTTAGGCTTCGAAAAAACGGATGAAGGAGCGCTCCAAGTTCAAGGGAGCGGCAAGAATATCGTCCGCACACTCCATCGCGCCCAACGTGAGGAGCGGCTTCGGGCAAACCGTGAGTTTATTGCCACCAAGGCCGAGAAGCTGTTGGAGTACTTTGCATCGGGCAGAGAAATTGACGCCACTAGAATTTCACCGGTACTCGAACGCGTATCATCGGGAACTTGGCAAGGCGATCTGTTTCGCCTCGCTTCACTCACATGGTCAGTCCCGGTTTCAAATGGATTCGGCAGGCGCCTGCGGTATCTGGTTTGGGATGACAGTAATGGCAAGCTAATCGGCCTCATTGCAATCGGAGACCCGGTCTTCAACCTTGCTGTAAGGGACAGGCTCATTGACTGGGACACGCATGACAGGAGTGCCCGGCTCGTCAATGTGATGGATGCCTATGTTCTCGGAGCCATCCCCCCCTACAACGCGCTCCTGGGGGGTAAACTTGTTGCCTGTTTGCTTAGAAGTCGGGATCTCTATGATGATTTTGCACGGACCTATGGCGGGTCCACTGGAATAATTTCGAAAGAGGAGAAAAAGGCGCGGCTGCTGGCTATTACAACATCGTCTTCTATGGGGCGCTCATCGGTCTACAACCGCCTCAAGTTGGGGGGGCGGCAGTATCTGAAATCCATAGGCTACACGGGCGGGTGGGGACATTTTCATATACCGGATCGCTTGTTTGCAGAGTTGCGCGATTTCCTGCGCGATATCGACCATAACTATGCAGACCAGCACCGTTTTGGCCAAGGACCCAACTGGCGTTTACGCACCACACGGGCAGCACTCTCAGCGCTCGGTTTCAAAGATGATATGCTGCGACACGGAATTCAGCGCGAGGTCTTCATTTGTGAACTCGCCAAGAATGCGGCAAAGATATTGCGCACCGGAAAGGGAAAGCCTGACGTCGGAGACCTCCTCTCTGCCAAGGAAATATCCGAGTTGGCACTTGAGCGGTGGATGGTGCCTCGGGCCGAGCGCAGGCCTGAGTTTAAGGATTGGAATTCGAGTGACCTCGTCGATCTCTTCGGGAATCAAACCCGTATGCTTCGCAAACAGCTAATAGGCTCAGATCTGTTCAAGGACACGGCCTCAGGGTCATAGTTGGCGATGGCGGTGCCTTTGGAGCAATGGCAGGAGCGAATGGAGCGGCATTTTGCAGCGCTTGCAGAGCATCGCGCGGCGTCGGGCTTTCCCATTTTTGCTCTGGAGCATGGTCTGGATGATGGTGAATTGGAGGAGATTTCCGAGCAACTTCTGGAACGCCTGAACACTGGACTGAGACTGGCGCCACACTGGCTGCTCTGGACAATATATGCAGCTGAGAGAGGATATACCTACGAAGGTGGTGAGTATTGGCAGTCTTTCGAGGATGTCACACCTGGCTGGGATTCCCGAGACCGGTACCGGGTTAAGGCTTGGTTTTCGAAGTTCCAGTCAACCTACAATGGTGTGGCCCCTTCCGGACCATGGGCGTCGCATTTCAGCATAATCGCCTGGCCGATCACCCATGCCGTTTTGCCCCGCTATCTGCAGCAGCAATTTGCCCGGACGTTGTATGATCTGCGCTTCACGCTCGCACGGCTGACAGCGATCGAGCCGGCGGTAATAGGCCGTTTGATAGCGAGTAACGTCTACTACGCATCGACACGTTTCGAGCAGTTTCTTCAGCAAGAGGAACTGGTTGGCCGTATCGTCCTTGCGCTTTTGCACCAAGACCTACGGAAAGGTGAAGAGCCGCTTCTACCCGCTACGCTCGATCGAATCGTGACCGATCTTGGGCAGATGCGACACGCCCGTGGTTGGCTTAGAGAGGCAAGTCGCGTGGTAGCTGACCGCTTCAAGGGCATTGGTCGGGGCACCGCGCCTCGAACCTTCGGCGACGGCCGCGATTCAGTCGAGCGGAGGCCCCAGGAAACCAGGCCTGATATTCGGCCCGATTTGCGGTTGCGATATGCTGGCGACGGGCGTTGGACGCTCGTGATCGACGTCCCCAATTTCAAGGCAATTGCAGCTCTCAATCCGGGTATCCAGCAGTTTCTTCGGCAAACCCGCTCAAAGTTGAATGGCGATGATGTCAGACGGCCAGCAGGCTGGGTCTTGTCGGGCAATCGCCGTGCGGTTCTCAAGACTTGGCCTGACCCATCTAGGCCGTTGGTCAGTTTCGAGTCTTCAAACGGAATCGTCGATCATCTTCTTGAGAGCGAATGCAGGATGAGTCCGGGGCCGATCTGGCTCTTCCGCATTGGCGCTGACGGCATCGCCCGCGAAATTGCCAGCCGCCTGATGCGACCCGGTTGTGATTACATCCTAGCGTCGCCCGATGAATTTGAAGACCTGCAAGATGGCATGAGAGGTTGTGCCATCGAATGCGGGGGTATCTGCGCCATACGAGTTTCGGTGCCTTCCGATGTGTCGGGCGCATATATGCAATGGCTACGGAAACGGAATATCGAACTTGCCAGAACCATCCGTGTCTGGCCTGCCGGTCTGCCCGGTCGAAAATGGGATGGAGAAGGACGTAGCGAATGGCTGACGACCGAAAAGCCGTGTTTCGGAATCGTTCCCGATCATCCCGTTGATTCCTACCGCGTCACGCTCGATGATGCGGTCGCGACCTTTCCGGCCGGAGAACCGGGACAGCCAACCTTCATTCAACTGCCACAATTGGCGGCGGGCACATATCGCCTCAACGTCAAGGCGCACCGCAGCGCAGCTCTGGAAGAACTCGGGGCACCGCTTTCGCATGAGGGTCATCTGGAACTCAGAATACGCGAACCTGAACCATGGATACCCGGAACGACCTCGCATGCAGGTCTCTTGGTTACCAGCAACCCGCATGACGCAACACTCGACGTCTTTTGGCAAAACGATTTGGAAATAACCGTTTTCGGTCCGGAAGGCCGTCAGGTAGTACCGCATGTAAGGCTTGAGGATGCCAAAGGCGAGGAGATTTACGGTGCCCAGGTCGGCCCACCGATGGACCTGCCGATCCTTCCGGAAACTTGGGAAAAGCGGTTCCAGGAATTCCTGCGTCAGGATCATGCGGAGTGGCGATACCTTGAAGCCGCTTCCGGCGTTTTCACTGTCGAGGGGCAGGAACTTGGGCGGTTCGTCGTCCGGTTCGGCCACGATACACTGCCAGTTCGTTGGGTTTTGCGTCATCGAGGCGAAGCTGTTGCGCTTCAGCTTGTCGACGATACGGGGCAAGAAGACACGGAGCCAAAATGCCGCTTTTTCAGCATGGGAGCGCCAACGAGGATCGAGCAACTCGATGTTGGGAGTGCCCTTGCTGGGTTCGATGTTGAGTCCCCTGGCGGGCTCTTCATCGCTCGAAACGGTAAATTCCGGGACGTAGTGATCGTCAGCACCGGCCTGTCCGGTAGCGGCTTGGAGGGCTTGGGCGTTCAACCTGTCTACACCCGTATAGCTGACAGCCCCAAATCAATCATCAAACACATGAGAATACTGCGCTATTGGAAGTCAGCCCGACTTGCAGGCTTCCTTGCCAATGCGCGGCGGAGCCAAGTCGTGGTTGGTCTAACCACTCGCCTGAACGGTGCACTAGCCGGTCGAGACTGGGGCCGAGCCGAGGCCGCTTTCATGCGAAACACTGATCGGGGAAAGGGTTTCGATCAACTGCATTCGTTGCTTGATCACAGGGGAGGTTTTCCGTCCGTGCTGCGCCGCGATGCTCAGAGCATCGAGGGTAAAAGAGAGGCGGTCGTTGACTGGTATGCCGAGTTGGCCGCACGCTATAGCGTTTGCTCTGACCACGCGCTTTGCGCTCTGGCAATCGACATAGCGAGCCGGCCGCATGAGGTGCCACGCCTTTACCGTGACAGGCTACCGGAACTGCTGAAACGCATTATGGCGAAACCCCTTTTGCTGCGCGGGGCCCGGGTTGTCGCGCTCAGCCACGCCTGCGCGGAAAATCGGCCTGTAGAATTGCTACCGAGGTGGGAATGACGATCACTGAACTCACACCGGATGAGGTTTTGAGCTACTGCCGGACGTTGCTTGGATTAGGAATCGAGCCTTCTGGGCTTGACGACGTGCTGTTGGCGAGCCTCTTGCGTCGTGCAGCAGGGATACACTGTCCATGTTCAAAGGCCACGCTTCGTGCCACTCTCACAGAAAGCCTTGCATACGTGCAGCCCGACTTCGGCGCACTCCCTGATCGACTGGACAACCTGATCGAGGTCATGATCGTCGTTGGTGACTTGTTAGAACTGTCCGATGTCGCGACCGATGACCCGGACGTCAAAGGAACCTGGGTATTTGCGGCGCCGCCGTCTTTTGTAGTTCGCGGTACAGGAAGCGTTTTCTTGATCGGGATCGCTCCCGATCAGGACGGCTTCCTACCGGAACACCTGGCTCGACGCGTCACCCGCTCCCACGTCACGCAGTATATCGCAGCCGAACCCGGCGAGGATCTAGTCGAGCAGTTGATCGCTCACGGATTGCATCAAGTACCTGAGGCCGCATGGCTCCGATCGCCCAAGGCGCAACCTCCGGAACAACTGATCCAACGTTTCGAAAATCAACTGTCCTCTCAGCCTACATGTGGGCCGGTACCCGGTCTCGAGATACTCGATCGAGATACCAAGGTGACATACTATCGTGGAAGATGGAGCGCACCGCGTAGGCAAACCGGAACATTCGTGGCACGCCGGCCGCAGGAATTCGGCGCGCCGCTCTGGAGCTTCGCGGAACTTGTGGATGGTACGCTGAAGCGGATCGTCGACTTGCCTCCCAAGCATTTTCGTTGGCGTGGATGCGATGCCGCGTGGCACTTACAGATGGCGATCGACCGCATTGCTGGAAAGCCACAGCAATACCGGCGCAGCGCCACAGATGCCGGTGTCCGTTTCGATTTCTTTTCGCCGTTGCCACTCTGGACGCAGCGCCGATTGATGGTTTTCGGTCTCGAACGTCCACGCAGTCGTAGCTTGTTCGCGTACGAGATTCCCGTGGCAGAGGCAGCAGAAGAAGAAAAAAACCTTCAAGAAAACTTGTGGTTGAGGCCAACGGACGCGTAAGAATGTTGGAGGGGAACAAGTATGCAGACAATTAAAGAAACTATAGAAAATCTGCACGGCTCGCTGAGTGACTATATCGAGGCGACATACCACATAAGTGCCCCTTCGTTAATTGCACAGCGGCAACGCCTTCTCGAACGTGACGGCGTGATTCATCGCGTCCCGTATCTTGAGTCGACTCCCAAATATCAAACGGGCAGTAAATTCGGCTCGATGAACGGACTGCCGCAGGCCGCGCAGACGCTTTTCTCACGATTGAGTTCTCCGAGCGAAGGCCTTCCCCGGTTGATCTACGACCCTCCGTACAAGCACCAGGCGGACTCGCTTCGTCACAATCTCATCGATGGAAAAAACCTGGTCATCATGACAGGGACTGGTTCGGGAAAAACGGAATCTTTCCTTCTTCCGATACTGGGCAAATTTGCACAGGAGGCCCAAACGCGCCCCGGTACCTTCGCCGGGCAGCCGGCGATGCGGGCGCTGATCTTGTATCCGATGAATGCGCTCGTGAATGACCAGTTGGGGCGTCTTCGCGCCTTGCTGGGCGACCCGCGCCTCGTCAGTTCCTTCAAGGAGTGGTGTGGCCGCCCACCTCGATTCGCCCGATATACAAGCCGGACTCCGTATGCGGGCATTCGCACGTCGAAGAAGGACTCCACACGCCTACAATCCTTCGACAGCTTCTACGTCGACGTGCTCAGGCGTGCGGACAGCGGCGATGCCGAAGAAAAGGCACAAGCTGTTGAATTACTGACCGCCTTGAAGGCTCGCGGCAAATGGCCAGCAAAACCCGATCTTGAAGCCTGGTTCGGGCAAAAGGGCAGCGCCTGGCAAGACCGGAAGTCGGGAGAGTTCGTTAGGGCGGTTACGCTACCTGACGACTCTGAACTTCTGACGCGACACGAAGTCCACACCGCACCGCCTGACTTGCTCGTCACGAACTATTCGATGCTCGAATACATGCTAATGCGGCCGATTGAGCGACCTATCTTTGACAGGACACGTGAGTGGCTTTCTGACAACCCGGATGAGACCTTTCTGGTGGTGCTTGACGAAGCGCACCTCTATCGCGGCGCGGCCGGCGCAGAAGTCGGATTGTTGCTAAGACGGTTGCGGGACCGGATCGGTGTCCCCGAGGATCGTTTCCGGGTCATATGCGCGACAGCGAGTTTCAAAGATGCCGATTATGCCCCTGCATTTGGATCGCAGCTCTCCGGCATCCCGGCTGATACCTTCGTTCCAATCGAAGGCACACTCGATCTCAAGGAAGGTGCCGGGAAGGGAACGTTGGCGGACGCCGAAGCGCTTGCCGGGATTGATCTGAATGCGTTCTACGAGGCCGATACAGACGATGCCAAGCTGGCATTGATTACACCGTTGCTCGAATACCGAGGAGTCACGAGTGCGGAATCGACAGAACGTGCGCTCTTCGACGCGCTGAAATCGTTTCCTGCGATGTGCGCGCTGATCAATGCGACGATGAAGGAAGCTCGACCCATCGCCGAGCTTGGCACTTTTCTATTTGCCGGTGATGTTCCGGCCAAAACGGCCGACGAGGCCATCACTGTCCTGATGGCGCTTGGTAGCGTTGCGAGGCCGGAGCCAAACCTGCCCGGACTGTTGCCATGCCGCATACATAACTTCTTTCGCGGCTTGCCCGGTCTTTGGGTATGTATGGATCCGGACTGCAGCGAGCTCTCGGTGGATCAGCGTGATGGTATCTGCGGGAAGATGTACTCGCAGCCGTCAGAAGAATGCGGTTGTGGAGCCCGGGTGCTTGAGTTGTTCACGTGTCGAAACTGCGGAACCGCTTACGCTCGTGCCTATACTGACGACGTTGATTCACCGCGTGCTCTCTGGTCCGAGCCGGGAGAGCAGTTGCGCATGGCGAGTGGCGAGACGAGCCCGTTGCTGCCTATCGACTTACTTCTTGAGCGGCCTGCGCACGACGATGGTGCCGAACCTGCCGACTACGATTTGGAAACAGGGCAACTGAATCCGCTCTCTCCCGGACCGCGCATGCGAACGATCTTCATTCGGCAGGATCGGCTCACCGATACGGCCGACGACGAGAATGAGAACGACACCAGTTTCGAGTCACGCGGCCAGTTCACTCCGTGTGCGGTTTGCGGCAAGACCGCACGCTTTGGACGAAGCTATGTACAGGACCATCAGACGAAGGGGGATCAACCCTTTCAGGCTTTACTGGCCCGACAAATCCAAATTCAGCCTCCTGGGTCACAGGAAGCGACACCGTTCGCGCCCCTTCAAGGCCGCAAGGTACTCGCCTTCTCGGACTCCCGACAGGTGGCAGCTCGTCTCGCACCAAATCTACAGATGTATTCCGAGCGGGATTCTCTCCGCCCCCTGATCATCAGTGGCTTCAATTGGCTCAAGGAACAGGGCGCAATTCGTGCGCACCTGAATCTCGACGACCTCTATTTTGGTGTGTTGCTCGCATCCAAGCGCCTGAACGTGCGCCTGCGTCCGGAAATGCGGGGCGGGGAAAACTTTGATGCTGAGGAAGTTGTAGACGAAGCGGTCCACCAAGATGATCTGGATGATCCATCGACCTTGTTGAGCCTGCTATTGGAAATTCGGGCGCACCGACCGCCGGAGTCCCTCCTTAGCAGCATGCTGACAACCTTAACCGACAGGTTTTGGGGAATGGAACCCCTGGCGCTCGCAACTTTGAAAGAAAGCGATCGCCACACAAAGAAGATACTGGGCCTACCGCCGATATCGGGGTTCGCCGAGAGCGACGAGGCCAAGCTGGCGATCGCGCGCTATTGGCTACGGTGTTGGAATAACAACGGCTTCAAATTAGCGCAGATGCCGGGCACCTGGGTAAATCGCCCGCCATCAGAGGGTTTTAGGGTCAAGCCGCGAAACCCGAAATCCAAGATCAAGGCGATTGAATCCGTTATCGAGGATAAGGCCGCCAGGAAGGTCTTTTGGGATAGCTGGTCGCCGGAATTGATCAAGTGGTTCACGCAGTCGGTGGAGAGTGGGTATCGTTGCCTGAACGGCAGCGAGCTTTCGCTCCAGTTTGATGGCGCATGGGTGCATTGCTCAAGCTGCAAATCGGTTCATCGTCCTATCCCCGGCATTGAAAGCTGTCTTGACTGCGGACGTGATACTGTCTCCGCCCTTGATCCAGATACCGACCCAGTCTTCCTTGCGCGCAAAGGTTTTTATCGCAAACCGGTTACGCAGGCCCTTGAGGACCCGCCGCGGCAGCCGATGGCACTCATTGCCGCTGAGCACACTGCCCAGCTCAACGCGCCGCAAAACGAAGATGTGTTCTCCAAGGCGGAAGAAAACGAGCTCTTGTTCCAAGATATCGCGCTGAGCGGGAGCGGCCTTGGTGGGCGTTCCACCGCTATCGACATTCTGTCCAGCACGACGACTATGGAAGTTGGCATTGACCTCGGAGCCTTATCAGGAGTGGCCCTGCGGAACATGCCACCCGGGCGCGCCAACTATCAGCAACGGGCAGGCCGCGCAGGTCGCCGCGGCAATGCTGTGGCCACAGTCGTCGCGTTCGGGAGCGCAGACAGCCACGATGAGCACTATTTCTCCCAGCCCGACGAGATGATCCGGGGAGATGTTGTTGACCCGAAACTGACGTTGGACAACCCTGAGATCGTGCGCCGCCACATCCGTGCGTTCCTCTTGCAGAACTATCACCAGGATCGCCTTCCGATCATCGACCCGGACCAGCCACACGACCTATTTTCAGTTTTGGGAAGCGTTTCCGGCTTTCGAAAGACAGATTCACTCTTGAATCGGGACGATTTCGCCGCGTGGCTCGCCGGTAACGAGGAGGCGTTGCGCACCCGCATAGCCGGGTGGATTCCTGAGCAGCTATCCGATGACGATCGGGCCCTTCTCCTCGGTGAGTTCGTCAGTGATTGCCTTCAAGCTGTAGACGAGGCCATCGCTCCTGGTCCCGGCGAAGAGGACGAAACTCAGGAAGGAGATGACGACGACACTGCCGGCGACGAAGAAGCACCTGAGGAAGGAGAAGAACAACCGCAGCAGGCTTCCAGCCCCGGCAAGATGCTGGACCGTCTCCTCTACTGTGGGAAGCTGCCACGCTACGCGTTTCCGACGGACGTCGCGACCTTTCACGTGTTTGATCGCGACCGATCCTCCCGGTACCGAAAGATCATGAAGTTCGCGCCCTCGCAAGGTTTGCCTATTGCTCTATCGCAATACGCGCCAGACAAACAGGTTTGGATTTCAGGCAAGTGCTATACATCCGGCGCGATCTACTCGGTTATGGAAGATGACCGGCGCCATGCTTGGGAGAGCAAGCGCCTATATATGGAATGTAGCGAGTGCGGCTTTGCACGGACATTTGGGGAAGGTGAAACGGTCCGTAGCCACGTCATGGACTGCGATGCGTGTGGTGGCGAAGAAACGTTCGGGCCCGCCCGTTACTGGATGCGACCGCCTGGGTTTGCGCATCCAATCGATGCGGAAGAAATGACTTCACCTGATGAAATCCCCGAAACCAGTTATGCCACACGCGCCAAACTGACAATGGGCACTCCGGGGGATGACGAGGGATGGATCGAAACCGATGACCGCATCCGTGGTCTAAGAACCAGGCGTCATTTGTTAGTGTCGAATACCGGGCCGCAGCAAGAGGGATACGACTATTGCGTCAGATGTGGCCGAATAGAAGCGAGCAACACGCCATCGCCGATTCTAGCTGCGCCTCACCTCAAGCCTTTCCCGGACGACGATGATAGGCGCATTTGCGAAGGTTCTCGAACAAGCCGCCATCTGGTGCTTGGGACGGATTTCATCACTGATATTGCATTGTTCTCCATGCGCGTAGCGGCTCCACTCAAGCTGAAGCCTGGGCACTATTCAACGGATGTCGCGCTGCGAACTGTCAGCGAGGCACTTGCTAAGGCAGCCTGCCAAATACTGGAGATCGAGGCCGGCGAACTAATGGCGGAGTATCGACCGGCGCTCACTCCGGCCGGCAAGAATGGTTTGGAGGCGGAGATCTTCCTCTATGACACGCTTCCAGGTGGTGCCGGCTTCGCGAGTCAGTTCGCGGAGCATGGACTTGAGCTGTTTCAGCGCGCACTCCACTTACTGAAGACCTGCCCGGAGGACTGTGACGCTTCGTGCTATCGTTGTTTGCGGAGTTTCAAGAATAAATTCGAACATCGCCTGCTCGACAGGCATGTCGGCGCTGAGCTACTGGAATATCTGCTGACAGGACAGAGCCCAGGGTTCAGTGCTGAACGCCTCGAGCGGTCCACAGCCTTGTTGCTGAACGATCTCCTCCGGCGCGAGGAGGGTATGGCGACGTTCGAGGCTGGCTCAAAAATCATCTACGGGAATGGGAAGTCAGTCTCAGCTCCAATTCTCGCTGAATGCAGAGGGCGGAAGTTCGTCATTGCGCTTTCAGGCCCGCTGACGACTGGTCATCCCGCTGATCCGGCGATAGCTGAATTGCGTGATAGCGGCACCGAGTACCACGTCATTGTCGAGAATGAACTCGTCATTCGGGGGAACCTCCCAACCGCAACGCGTGGTATCTATCAGCAGATTACCGGTCTGGGCGAATGAGTGAATTGGCTGCACTGGAAGAAGAAGTCGATCCGGTGCGGCGACTCAAAATCATTGATGACGCGCTAAGGCCTCCCGAACCTCAATTGTTAGATACATGTGTTTTGCAAAACCTCGACTGGGTTGATCGCCAAATCGCGGATCGGAAAGACACTTCCTGGTGCGATGAACAGTACGCTGCTTTGTGTGGCCGCTATGGGCAGCAGTTGGCTGGTGATCTCATCGATTTGGGGTATCTGTACAAGCAATTCGAATGGCGTGGTGGATACCCTTGGTTGGTATGTGAAACCAATTTCAAAGAAATAGGTCGTGCAAGAGGCATACACGCCGCCAGACTTAAAGACATAGTGACCTTCTTACATGGTCACCAAGATGATTGGGTGCCGGAATCCTATCGCGGTTCAACTCCGGGGCTTCTTTGGCGAAACGGCTTGAAATATCTCTCGCCGCTGATGTTGAAAGGTCTCGGAATCAATCGCCCTGAGCAACTCTTCCAATCTGACGGCCCCCTGAGCATTTTACAGGATGAAGGCGACAGACAGATCGCTGGCACAGCGATTTATGCGAATGTGCCCGCCGTTCTAACGACAGATAGAAGCACCTTCTGGAAACACCGAAACAGCCTAATTGACTTTGGATTGCTGGTGGTGCGGCCGTTCGAGCTCTTGCAGAGCTACGACGCGTACTGGAAAGCCGTCGATGAAGAGATGGAGCGTCGGAGATCGTATGAGCAAGTTTGAAATGGTGGTCCGTTGATAGAGATCGTAGGGGTGGGCGAAGGAAAGGAGCATGAAGCTGCGCTGCATCTACGTAAGCAAGTGCTTGCCGTCTGGCCTGACCTCAGCCAGCACCCCGACGATCATGTGAAGATTTTCGTTGGGCTTAAGCTTTACGGACATCCGATCGAAGACATCGATCTTTTTGTTGTGGGGCACTTCTCTGAACCTCGCGAGTTTGCCACTGAGTTTAAATTCTATCCCCGAGAGGGCGAACCTTTCGTCCCAAGACGCGCTTCGGTGCGCAACTTCGCTTTTGTCATTGAGGCTAAGTCACACGACGCGACAGGGGTAAAATTCGACGATAAAGTGGCTTCGGTAAGGTATCCCAGAGGCTGGGAATGCGTGACCGAGAAAACTCGTCAGCAGTTATTTGAACTCAAGAAATACCTTGCGCGAAACGGTGTGCCGAAGATCTATCTCCAAGATCTGATTTTCTTTTCTGGACTGCGTGAGTCCGACCTCCCCAAACGGCCGCACAACTGTTTTGGCATTGATGCAAGCTTCGAACGCATTCTGAATGTCTTAGGCCAGGTTTCGTCTCCGGCGAACAATAACCGCCGCGTGACGCTCAGCTTCGGCTCGGAGGACGTCTTCGATTCAATCTTTGCTCCGGAGACAGCTTTACTTCAGACCATGGAGCCCACGCCACTCGACCGGCGGCGCATGGATCGTATCGTCAAGGCTGCACTGCCCGAAGCCTGGCTAGATGACCTGACACACAAACAAATTGTGGTTCGTGGCAGGGGCGGCGTTGGGAAGACGGTAATCCTTCTTCAGATGGCGTACCGTGCCTATGACAGTAACCAGATGCGGTCGCTCGTGCTGACCTACAATAAAGCACTTGTGGCGGACATGAGACGTACTATGGCACTGCTCGGTGTACCGCACCAAGTCGAGAAAGGTGGCATTCGCATTGAAACAGTGCATGCGTTCGTAGGTCGCCTGATGCATGAACTTGGCATCATCGAGAATTATGATGGTTTCTTGGAGCGCTACGAGGAGCATAAGGAAACTCTCCTGGACTACATTCGTAGTGGAGCGCTTTCCCCTGATGACCTTGATGTTGTCCTTCAGGACAACGCCGATGATTTCGCCTGGGACGCAATCTTCGTCGATGAAGGGCAGGATTGGCCATCCAATGAAATCGATGTCCTGCGGGCAGTCTATCAACCAGAACGCATTGTTGTGGCCGACGGAGTCGATCAGTATGTGCGTGCATCTGTAGCGGATTGGTCATCGGGGCTTGCACGGGAAAAGTTGCGGCCGCGTCGGTTGCGGCGGTGCCTGAGAATGAAGGCCAATCTCGCGCATTTCGTAGCCGATTGCGCTGATTCCCTCGGCCTTCAGAACTGGGATCTCGAACCGAATCCAGATGCCAATGGAGGACGCGTCATCATTGTTGAGGGTGACATGGCCGGTCAAACTGCGTTTTTGAATCAGATATTCGGGGAAGCAGCGAAACTCGGAAACTACCCTGTCGATCTGCTTGCATGCGTTCCGCCATCTCTGGTGGTCCGCGATGGAGAAGATACCTACTCGGTTCCAGGTCGGGCTATTCGACAGAACGGAGGCGCTGTTTGGGACGCATCATCGTCTGACGTCCGGGAAATTTATCCAACGGAGCGCGACGCTCTGCGGATCGTGCAATACGACTCCTGCCGCGGTCTCGAAGGTTGGACTGTGATCAACTACGCCTTTGATGACTTCTATGAATATAAATACGAACAATGGTTGGAATCGCCACCGGACCTCGGTGGCCTGTTTGAGACTAAGGAAGATCTGGCTGCAGCTTTTGCCGCGCAGTGGATGATGATTCCCCTTACTCGAGCGATGGACACATTAGTCATCAATGTATCGCAGCGATCCTCAGTTGTGAAAGATGCACTCAGGAGTGTGCACAAACGGCGGTCTGATTTTGTTGAGTGGGTCACATTGCAAGAGAATTTCAGTGAACAGACGATCTGATCGCTGGCTTTGATTCTGTCAGCATGTCGTTGATCGCGCTCCGTCGTGTCTGCCGGTCAAGCGTGTATGTGTTTCGCCTGAACTCGCCCCCTGCGAGAAGCGCTTTCACGTAGCCCGATACGGTATCGGCGGCCATAATAAGCGTCGAATCCAGCGTGTGAACGTACTTGCTCGTTACAGAACCTTTGGCATGCCCGATAAGTGCGGCGATGGTGATCTCGGTAAAGCCGAGGTCGTTAGCGATGCTGGCGAAGCTGTGCCGCAGGACATGCGGCGTCACATCCCAGAGCGGTGTGTCAGCGAAGAGCTTCTTCCAGCTTTGAGGGAAGTTCCCGACGGCGTTGTCTTCACCCTGGCCGGGGAAAACAAAGGTTCCATCTCGTTTAAGGCGCGCGGCCTCAAGATAGTCGATAACCGGAAGACCGACCGGCCGCACGGACGCGCCTTCCTTGCTGTCCTTAAGACGCAGGCAACTGCCCTCGATATCGACCTCGCTCCACCGGAGGCTGATGATCTCGCCGCGCCTGCAGCCGGTCAGGGCGATGAGCCGGAGAATCTCTGCGTGGATACCGTAGTGGCTGTCACCCTGCACATCTTTGAGAATACGACCTAGCGTACGATATTCCGCTTCACTCAATCGACGATCGCGCACCTTGTATTTCGGCTTCTTAAGGCCGTGGGTAGGGTTCTGATCGATGACCCCCATCTCAATCGCGTAAGTGAAGATACCGCCGAGGAGGCCCATCGTGCGAATGGCAGTGCCCGGGCCGCCCGTGACGATTGCTTTGCCACGTAGTTTTTCGGTTCTCATCACGACGCGGGTTTTACCGGCAATGATGTCTTTCATCAGGTTGTTCATGTCCGGTTTGGTGATGTCCTTGATCCTCCGCGTGCCAAGCAAAGGGATGATGTGCCGACGGATGCGACCGACATCTGTCGCGACGGTGGTCGCCTTCTTGGGGCGGCCACCTTTTCCGAGAACGAGACCTGCCTCCATGTCAGCGATGTACTGCTCGCACAGTTCCCGAACGGTCACGGCGCGGCGTTCTTCTTCCCGCTCGGCAGCAGGATCCTCTCCTTGAGCGATCTGGCCGAGCAATGCCTTCGCTTCGCGACGAGCAGTTTCGGGGGTCCAAACGCCATGGAGTCCGATCGTGTATCGCCGTGAGCGACCTTTCGCTCTGTATTGAAGAAGGTAGCTTCGTTTGCCAGAGGGATAGACGCGAAGACCAAAACATGGCAGTTCCTCATCCCATACGACATGGCCTTTGGTTCTTGGTGTTACGGACTCGACAAATCGTTTCGTAAGTTTGCTCATGCTCCGGCCCTTCGAAGACCTGATCTCACGCAAGTCACACGCAAGTGAGCGGGCGGAAATCAAGGCGTATTCTCGGATAGAGACTTCGGAGCTCCGGTTCTGAAAAGCAATATATTTCAGATGGTTATCGTGCTCTGGCGTACCCTATCGCGCAATTCGGAAAGGTCATTTGACCAGCTCCGAAGGCAGAGGTCACAGGTTCAAATCCTGTTGGGTGCACCA
>TARA_R110002049_G_scaffold301166_1_pt1 | contig 30642 bp, 16 predicted proteins | sample TARA_R110002049 | Tara Oceans TARA_R110002049 (sample SAMEA4396941) | marine metagenome | biome: Polar Biome; feature: [SRF] surface water layer (ENVO:00010504); material: water (ENVO:00002006), including particulate matter (ENVO:01000060) such as... | depth 5 m
ATTAATCAAAATTTAAACTTTACACACTTAATGAGATACTACCATTAAGTCAAATGTTTCCTTGCTTCCCCATCAGGATTATTTTTCGCCTCAGAATTATCAGTAAGCATCGTGGTTTCCCCATGAGTTTCAGTGTACCTTGGCCAGTGAGGCAGCCCCCCTCCATTGGGGTCTCCTGTTTTCATAAATTGAACAAGGGCGCCAGACATTTTATCAGCAAGGTTTCTTGGGCGTGCACCACCTCCTGTATGCGAAAACATTCTATCTGTATTATATAACCAAAAAGAAATATCTAAGCAATGAAAAGCTTTCAACCTATTATCCAACAACGGTGGTTGCCATCCAAACCAGGCCACAAATAAACCTGCATCTTGTTTGTATTTAACATTGGCCAAATCTAAATTTCTTTGCCTGTTGCTAATAATTAATGACCAGATATCAATAGGCTTCATATCAGTAAATATTTTTGCATAAGCATCTACCACATCATCAACCTTATCTTGATATTCATTTCTAAGCTTTTCTTTTACTCCATCTAAAGTAATCTGTTCAAGAACACCATCATTCTTACTTGGCGAGTATTCTTGAAACGTAGAGCATGCAATCATTGGAATATTTTCAGCCAAAGGACTTGCATCAGGATCATAAGGTTGAACAGGAATAACATCTCCATCTACCACAGGTTCCCAACCCGTTCTTCCCTCAAAACCTTTTTCCTTCAATTCAACAGAAAACTCTTTCATGGCCTTTTCGGCAATTTTATAATATTCTTGCCAAGGCAACGCCTGAAGCTCTTGCATATTTTTCACCTTCGATTCTGTAAAAATTCTTTCTCCCAACTTTTCTGATATTGCTTTATCTGAAACACGATTGGTAGCACCACTTAATACAACTGCTTTTTGAAAGAGCCCTTTTGCTGAAGGCATTGCTGTTAATGTGCAAACTTTACGTCCACCACCAGATTGCCCCATAATAGTTACGTTATTAGGGTCTCCGCCAAAGTTGGCAATATTATCCCTTATCCATTCTAATGCGGCCACACAATCTATAATTCCAACATTACCTGATTTTTCAAATTTAGGATCAACGGTAGAAAAATTAGCAAACCCAAAAGCATTTAATCTGTGATTTATAGAGCAAAAAACGATATCTCCCTTACGGGCAAGGTTTTCTCCATGATAACCTGGTTGTTCAATAGAATTTCCATTTGAAAAACCACCTCCATGCAACCATAATAACACGGGCCTTTTTTTCGTATCAAGACCATTTGACCAGACGTTAATGCTAAGACAATTTTCACTTATCGCATCATAATGCCAACGATCTACAAATACATTGACTTTTCTATTGAATCTATCCCCTGTATCTTGAGCCGCAGAATTTCCCCACCAAAAGGCAGGAAAAGGTTCTGACCATGGTTGAGGTGGTTTGGGCGGAATAAATCTATTTTTACCTGAAGTATCTGCTCCATAGGGAATTCCGAGAAACGTGTTTACGCCTTTAAATATATACCCTTGCACCTTTCCGTACTTAGTATCTATAATAGCATAATCTTTTCCAATAAATACAAATTGATCATCATCTCTTTGATTTTTATCAGAATCTGACTCACGATTTGATTCGCAAGAAGACATCCCAGCTGTAGTCAATCCTAAACCAGCTGCACTTAATACGGCTGTTTGTATAAAATTTCGTCTGTTACTTTTCATTTTGTAAACATTTCAGATACTATCCCGAGTTTTAATTCTTTAATTTTTTTGCAAAATCCCTTTCTTCGATTTAAAGCAAGCTCAACTTTATTATTCCTGTTAAATACCAAAGTGCCCTACTAGTGAATCATATTCATTTTTACTGATAGTAATCATACAACCGTGACGTACTTTTGCTGGCATAGAATATTTATCCCATGTGGAATGAAAGGTATATCCTGAAATTTGATACCATGGCCCTTCCAACTGCCCTGCTACCGACAACCCATAGGACACTCCAGGATATTGCTCATAATACAGATACCACGCTTTGTTATTTGGAGAAGGAATTAACATTGGTGCTTCTCGAAAATTTGGACTTATAGGATTGGACAAATTATCATATGGTCCAAATAACTTATCGGAACTTGCTATCCTAATGGTTTTTCCAGTCACCCAGTCTAATGTCGGGTAGGTTTCATCCTTTATAATTGTCCAATATTTGCCTTCTGCTTTTCTTATTAAAACATCTATGGTTCCCATCTCCCATTCAAGCAAACGTTTAGGTGTTTCTGAGAAAGTCTTTAAATCTTTAGAAGTCACATATAGCGTCCTTTGGCTAGCCCAATATCTCTCTGCATCTTCTTTGGTTCCATTTAAATGTGGTGTATGCCAAGTCATCACATATTGATTACTAGCTTCATCATAAAAAAGCTTAGGGGCACCTATACGCTGTAAAGGATCATAGTTAGGTGTTTTTTTTAAATCAGGTGTAAACACACTATGTTTTCCCCAATTTATTAAGTCTTTTGATACCCAAATATTTATATCTGGAGCTCCATCACCTTGATTTCCTACAATATAATATCTATCATCATGTCCTTTTACAATATCTGGATGCCCATGATAATCCTCAAACACACGTTTTCCATCATTAAGCTGCAGCCAGTGCAGCCCATCTAAACTCACTGTATAGTATAACTCACCATAATCACCATGCATCATATGAGCAAAAAGATATGCTTCGTTTACAGGTTTTTCCCCATCTTTTACTTGCCCTGGGGGATTGGGTTGCTGTGCTATTAAATTAACTGTAACTACTAGAAACGTAGTTAAAAAAATATGCTTCATTTTTTTCATTTTATAAAAAATTATTCATAGTTAAAAAATACCATATTATTTACTTGAAGGAACCGCAATAGGAATTCCCGCTTTTAAAGGCTCTCCAAAATTAGGCGTTCCATCTTCATACCAGATAAACCTTTAAGCTCTTGGGGATCGTTGTTTACCACACCCTTGTTCTGCACCAGTGTTTGCATGATAAAGAATCCAATCTTCCTGCCCGTCAGGTGATTTAAAAAGCGAATTATGTCCAGTAGCATATACATTATTCTCCGTTGACTTATTAAATACTGGTTTACTGGATCTGACCCAAACATTTGGATTAATAGGATCATTATTCAAATTCGCAGTAAGTATTCCAAGACTATAATCATCATCCCAACAAGCACTAGCCGAATATACTATAAACATTTTATTTTTAGGGCCTTTCAAGAATTGAGGATCTTCAAGAATTTCCCTACCACCTTGCTTCTCCCAATCGTATTTAGGGTAAGCAAGTTCAGGTTGAAAATCACTAATGGTCCATGGTGTTATCATCTCCGCAATGCACAATGCTTTTGAGCATACTATGCCATTATTGAACTTAAACAAACATATAAAACCAGTAAAACCCTATATTTTTTCATCTTTATCTATTTTATAGTTCTTAGTGTAAATATATATAACCATAAAAATGTTTTATGACTACCTACTAGCTATTTTATCAGCTTGAATTACATTACACAGAAATGTTAAGCTCCTTCTCATTTGAAGACACTAAGGCTTCTACATCACCAACCTCTTTAACCACATTACCTTTAACATCTATAACCTGAATTATATAAGTACCCTTTTTATCCACAATTGGCTGAAAATTAGCTTTTTTTGGCTTAAAAACCAATTGAAGTTCTTTTTGGCTATCAATTATCTTTATCAAAGGGTTTTCTAAACCCTTTACCAAAATATTTGGCAAATAATGAGGCACTGCTGGTCTGTTATTTTCCATTTGATTGATTGTTATAGGCCATCCATCAAATTGACCTTTAGGGTTTCTTTTAGGGTTAACATATCTAGGCCAACACTCTAGTTTTATATCCCTAATACTTTTATTGAATGTGACTATACCATATCCTGGTGATCTATCATATAATCTTTCTGGTTTCAAACCAGTCTTACACGGATTTGCTACTGCCCTAACATGAATTTTATGCCCAAATGCATCTTCATGATTGCCTGTATAACCAGGTTGTCCTTCTAAAGGTTCTTTTACAGCAGGCCACCAACGCCTAGGCCAGCTATTTGCTAATGCGGGAACTGCAAAGCTATATGCTGCATCTTGATAATCATCAACACCATATTGGCTTACAGATGGTAAATGTTGATCACCTGCTAGATGAAACGCATAACTTTTTCTAATCAATTTTAAGACCTCATCCCTTTCATGTTGTGGCCATCCACCACTATCCATATCAGCAACAGGAATATCCCCTTGAACATAATCTCCCTTTTTAGGAATTTCAAGCCTCGGTTGCATTCCGTTGCTCTTTTCATCAGGTAAGGTTTGTAGCGCATGAAAAGGTGCTGCTGAAACTAAAATTTTAAACTCTGTTTCAGCTCCCCAATTTTCAACCCAATCCTTTAAAAAATCCATTTGTCTATCTCCCAAAAGATGGGCCTCAGGAAAATATTGCTCTTTTATAGGATAATCAATGTTTTCAACGAATGCATCCCTAACTTGCGCATTGTCAGGCAATACTGAAGCTGGACCAGATTTAAATTTTCTGTCTTCAACTATTCCAAAACTTATACCTCCATAATCCCAATTGGAATAAAACACATGTATGCCTTGTTCTATTGGTTTTGGGTCAAATGGATCGGGCATGTGACTGGTTTGTGTAGTCATAACGAGATTTACCCATTCTGGGGACATCATAAAGCCTCCATAATCTCTCAAATGGGTTTTGCTCATGGCATTATTTGGGAATTCAACCCCACCAGCTCCAAAAAGATTTCCTTGAAAAACATCATGATCATCAGGAAGGTTTATAACTGGCACATGTTTAAATAATTTACGATAAGACCAACCAAACATATACCATTTTCTAAGATAATCTAAATAAGCCTTTTCAAGTGGAGCTCTTTGAAAACCAAAGTGACCATTTATCTCATAAAATTGGTCTCCTAAAAACATAACCAAATCAGGTTCATGCATTGCAGCATACTCTACAATATCCTGATCAGGAAAACCAGCATCATGGTTACAACTACACACAAGTGCTTTTACAGAATCTTTTGAAATAGGCTCTTGAGCTATGGTACCATCCCAATAAAATGTTTTTTTAGTACCATCTTTATAAACAAAATCATAAGACACCCTAAAAGGCATGGATGTTATAAAGTTCCAATCATCAAACCTAAACTGCGCAGTATATGATGGATATACCACCTCTGTCTCTTGGAGTACTACCCATTGTTCATTATCTTTAATTTCAAATTTTACTTTGGATGGTAATGGGACCGGACAGAGTTGAGCGGTTAATTTGACCTGTTTTTTTTGTCTGGTGTATTGAGTAAAGCATAATGGCCCAAAAATGTGATCCTCATTTTTCACAAATTTATCACCAATAAGTTGCCATTTATCAAAACTACAGACTAAACCATCTACAGCCTCATTATCAAATGCTTCAAAATCACTCAACAACGCGATATTTCCAACCAAATCATCCGAGACAACCGCTTCCTTTTCTACCTCAACCAACACTTTGCCTTCCTTATCGAATACACTTAATGATAATGTATAATCCTCTCCAATTGGTTCAGCATAGACTTCAATCACTATACCTTGTGTCAATTTATCTTTATCAACAGAAAAATCATTAAATGTTTCATTTCCAATAAAAAGACTACCTATGGTATTTATTCCTACCTGCAACCCATTTCCATGAATAGCAGAGGCACGGTATTCAAGATTCCAGTTTTTGGCACCCAAAACAAAACCGATTTTATTTTTACTTGAAGGAATCGTGTCTTTTGGAAAACGTATTGCTATCCTGGACATAAAACTATTTCTTGAGCTACCAAGTTGCATCGTAAGGTGATGACATGTTCTATTCCTTCCCTTTAAGACACATTGAAGCAATCCGTCTTTTATGATCCAATCTTGAAGTCGGTTAGCCCAATATCTTGAGCCAGCCCAATCCATATCTGGCATATTGTGCCAATTACTAATTTCATGACCCAAAGATTCTTTTTTATATTGAATCTCATTTTTATTGTCAGCAAAAATGCTATTGCTTAAAAGAGACACAGAAACCCCTCCCAATAGAAGTGACTTTATATTTTCTCTACGATTCATGTTTTTACTGTTGATTAAACTTTTATTATCTATAAAACCAGCAAGTATACTAACGGTTTATATTTTCTAGTTCACAAACAACCCACACCTAGTCTATATTAAATCTTATGTTTCCCCAATCCTAATCATTTATTCGTAACATAATCTACTTCTTGATTAATATACCCAACCATTAATATTAATTAATAGCTGGGTATAAATAAAAACAACTAAACTAAACACTAATTAAATCTGTTCAAATATGGGTAACATTGAAACCTTCTATAATATATACCTTAAGTATTGCTATCTTAAATAATACAATAAGTATATCAATTCTGAAATATTATTCCAGCACTAGGCCATCCATCTACATCTGTTTCCAGCCTCTGCATACCAAAACGTCTACCATTTTCACCAGCAGGTGGATTTTCCAACCAATACGAGTAAGTAAACCAGTCGGGATATTTTCCATCCATCAGTTCGCCTTTAATAATGCCAATATGCCCTCTTCCTATGCGGGTACTACTGTCCCAATCAAAAGTTTCTTTATTAGACGTAAAAAGAGTTCCTCCTCCATTGTACAAATCAACACCAGCTTTATCCAGATATGGGCCTCGAATATTGACCGACCATCCTATGCGAACTTCATAAGTTGCGTTTTCTTCTTTACCAAGACCAGAGCCCCAGTTGACATAAAGCCAGTATCCAGCTTCTCCATTTTTAACACCTGGATATATTGCTCCAGCTTCAATGGCACTACTCGCAGCCATATTTTTTCTGGCCAAACTAGATATTGTAGTTTCGGTTGGATGGGCTTTTCCATCATCACCCAATCTAATTAACTTGATACCACTCCAGTGAGAACCGAAGCAAAGATATCTTTCTCCACTTGGGATGATTACTGGACAAGGGTCTAAAGCATTATAAGCAGAGGTTTCAGTAGTCGAAATTACAATACCTTTATCAACCCATGCATAGCCCGCTTCATAGGGATCTAATGTTTTGTTAGTAGCCAATCCAATTGCAGACTTTCTGCTTCCTAAGCTAGATACACAATAATACATGCGGTATTCTTTGGAATCAGGATCGTAAATAATATCTGGAGCCCAAGCTGCATTTATCGGACTATAAGTTGACCAAAAACTAGGACGAGTAGGAAACACATCTGGTCCTGTGTACCATATACCGCTCTCAGGATCAGAAATCCATCTCATTTTAATGCCCCCGTTTGTAGAATACCAAAAATATTTGTTTCCTGATTTTACAATTCGTGATGCATCATTAAGCCCCACAAGTCCAACAATACCATTGCCCTTAAATACGGGAGGGTCATCATCATTCCCAGGGTCAACTTTAGGAATATCTGATTCGCTTTTACTACAGCTTAAAAGTACAACACATGCACTCAAGAGTAAAAAAACAATTTTTTTCATAACATTAATTTTTGTTTATATTTTATTGTATCGCAAAATTCTATTATCAGTATGAATGAAAATAAAGTTAGTGCCTTACTATCGATAAGAAATCAAACCTCACTCATCAATAATCAAAATTAAATTCATGCCCACTATCAATTTGCAATAGTGGACGTGAATAAAATATCCTAGGCTAATTCTAATTTACAAACAAATCCTCCCAGGTTTGGGCAACCCTTAAACCATCAACGATATATTTGCCTGCATGGTCGTTATCTCTAAATAGCACTATAGATTTAACTCCATAAGCATCATCTCCAGCAGCAACAGAAACAGTTGCCGCAGCCGTTGCAGGCTCTGTCGCTGGTATGCTTTCTGCATCATAAATGTAAACTGAAGCTGTATTGTTGTCGTTATTAATATCATTATCAGTAACTGTATTTTTAAGTACAACTAAATATGTTTTACCTACTTCTGGAGTTGTGGATGTCACCAATGATATTTGAGGTCCATACTTAACAGCAAATTTAGGAGTCCCTGAATCAAATTGAAATGTCATAGCTCCTAAAAAACGTACGGTACCGTTAGGCAACCAATCTGTAAACATTACAGGCATATTAAATTGTGCGGTTGGTAAAGCATCAACCCTAATCATGAAAGAGGCATAATACGATCCAACAGCTCCCCCATCTTGTTGATCGGTCAGATTGTATGCATAAACATTACTGTTACTTCCTGGATCCATATCCAATTCAACAGCATTACCTATATCAGAAGGCAAATAACCACTATAAGATAATCTGTCATCTACTATAGGAATATTTGTATTACCCGTTCTTACTTTTATCCAACCTGATAAACCAGCATTAATACTTCCATCACCTGTTCTGTCTTGTGTAGGCACAAAACCCAATGGATAGTTGAAATTATCTGACATCTGCAAAGTAGAAACCACAGCAGTAGTACCCGAAAGCGCTACGGATTGTATGTTCTCCAACTCATTTGAAATATGCGTTATATCGGCCATAACACTACCTCCTTCAGTTGGAGAGAATTTAACAAACACAGTAGCTGTACCTGAGTTAAGATCGGCAGGCTCGAAATCAATTGAAGTACTATAAGTTCCATTTTCTGAAATTGCTATTGAAAATGGACTTTCTGTTAAAACGGTTAATGGCATTGTTAAATTTTGGGCAGTAATGGTATAATTTTGGGGCAACGACTCTTGACCGGCTTCAACCCCATTAAAAAGAAGGTTTGGTTTGCTGATTGCAATAGTTGGCGTTGGCAAAACGGCATTGGCTGTTAAACTTATTGAAAGTATATTATCCCTATCTAGCGATGTATGCGTAATAGTGCCTGTATAGCTGCCTTGAGAAGTTGCATCAAATCTTACATAAATGGTAAGTGCTTCTTTATTGAAATCTGATGGTTCTAACTCTAAACTTGTACTAAAATCGCTATTGAAAGACTTTGAAATAGAAAACGGTGCTTCAGTATTTATTGTAATATCTCCGCTTAAGCTTTTCGCTGCAACAGTATAAGTTCTAACATCGGATGTACTTGGCACTATGGTATTTCCAAAATCCAACGTGGCTCCTGTAATTTTAATAATCGATTTATTGTTATATTCAGAAAAATTGTCATCGTCACAAGATGTAACCGTTACAAAACCGAGTGTAAATAGCAGTAGTGTAAATTTTAAAATTTTCATATGTTTTGTTTTAATTAGTATTATTTTTTCATTGTTGTTGTGCATTCCCTTTCTTTACCATCACTTCATTTGTATAATTAACAAAGCCTAATCACACCTATTCTTGATAAAAAATTAGAACATCTAATAAAAAGAACTAGTTTTGGTATAAGGTGCCGAGAGCCCTGGCATACATAGGTTATCAAACACCTTTTTACCTATTTGCTAAAAACCATTCCTTTATCTATACTCGTTTCTTTGCTCTAATGCCGGATTAGAATTTACCTCTGACTGTGGATAAGGAAAATATACTTGATGCGCTTCTGCATTTAAACCTCTGGCACGTGCCATGTCAATAAATTTACCATGGCGTATAAGGTCTTCTCTTCGTTTTCCTTCTGAGAAAAACTCCCATCCCCGCTCATCTAAAATCAAATCTCTAAAATCATCTTTACTTCCTACATCTCCCAAAACATAAGTATTTACTTTGGCTCGATCTCTAACAAGATTAACCAAGTCTACAGCTTCTTGGGTTGGCCCATTGTTTACTTCGTTCAAAGCTTCTGCTCTACATAATAAAATATCAGCATATCTTAAATAAGGTGTATCTGCTCCACATAAATTACCCATTTGTTCGTTATCAAAGTATTTTATACTTCTTGCATTGTCTGTTGTGGTTCTTAAATTTACCAATGCGCCACTTGCATTATAGTAATTTTGTATTATGGTTTGTTTTCTCTCGTCATTTGGGTTAAATGAATCTACAAACCCATCTCTCATACTAAATTGTGTAGCCCAATTTGCCATTGAAGTAGTCCATTGAAATTCTGGAATATTATCTGAGGTTCTATACCCAGGAGGGAACGCCCCATTTTGATAGTTATTAGTAATACTTCCGTCCTCGTTTGTCAGAGACCAAGTGATTATAATTTCTTTATTATTGGGATTGTTCTGAGGCTCATTTTCTATAAAGAATGTTGCCCTATAATTTGGAAACAACCCGTAATAATTCAAATCCATTAAATCCTGTGTTGCATCTACTACTTTACCCCATTGTTTTGTATTCATTAAAAACTTGGTTAGTGCTCCATAAGCATGTCCTTTAGTTGCTCTACCTGTTTGATTTTGTTCCGATGGAAGGAGCAAATCTTCCGCTGCTTCTCTTAACTCTGTTTCAACAAATGTCAAGAACTCTTCTTCCGTTGGAAGTCCTAATTCTTTAGGCTGTATACTTAAATCTGTAGTAATCCTTAAAGGAACAACACCAAAATATTTATACATATATGCATACTCAAAAGCTCTTATATATCGTGCTTCTGCCACCACTATTTTTTTAAAATCTTCATCTGCCGAAGAATTCCCTATATTATCTAAAAGTGTATTGGCATCCCTTATAGATCTATAACGGGGTGCCCAAAAAAGCCCCTCGAATTGAGACGTTGATTGATCCCAATTAAAATCTAAAAAAGGTTTCATTTCACGTTCTACAGCACCAATACGCACATAACCCACATCGGTAGTAACCTCATTAATTAGTATTTCATCCCTAACAGATGGCCCCATATGATAGGATAAGTATGCAGAATTAAGAAGGGTTTCTAACCCTTCTTTAGTTTGCAATACATTTTCTGGCGCAAACTCATCAACAGGCGTAAGTTCTAATTCGGTTTCACAGGACATTACTGTAACCAATGATACTAGTAAGCCCATAATCCATTTTAAATTAAAATTTTTCATATTTGTTTTTTTTAAAATTCAACATTTAAACCAAGTAAAAAAGAACGAGGCACAGGGTATGCATTAAAATCTATAGCTATAGTATTACTTCCACTAGCATTGGAAGCAGGATCTACACCGCTATAATCTGTAATTGTAAATAAATTTTGCCCCGTTACATAAACTGATAGTTTATTTACGATATTTAAATTCTGAATAGGTACATTATAACCCAACTTAACAGATTGTAACCTTATGTAAGAGGCATCTTCTACAGTACGACTGTTTATTAAAGCATTACTGCCTCCTTGAGAATTTGGGTTAACAAATGATGGGTAGGCATTAGTTGGACTATCTTCTGTCCATCTATTTAAAAGAGGAATTGCTAATCTATTACGTCTAAAATTATTAGGAGAATAGGTATTAACCAAATTACCATTTAAACGATCAACACCCTCAACACCTTGAAAAACAACATCTAAAGAGAAATCTTTATATTTAAAGTTATTTACTAAGCCCCAGGTCATTTCTGGAATTGGGCTTCCTATTACTACACGGTCGCTAGCATTAATTGCTCCGTCCCCATTAATATCTCGATATTTTAAATCTCCAGGTCGTACTTGTGGCTCTGTTATGCTATAATCGTCGCTTGTTTGCCAAACACCATCAACTATGAAGCCATAATAAGAGTCTAATGCTTCACCTGGGGCAATAATTGAAAAGTCAGGAATTTGTGCTAAACCACCACGAATAATATCACCGCGGTCACCAATATCTAAAACCTCATTTTTAAGTGTCGCTATATTTCCAGAAATATCCCAAGTAAAGTTTTTTGTGCTAATTGGAGTAGCATTTAATGTTAACTCAAAACCTTGATTTCTAACACCACCTAAGTTTTGAACCTGCCCAGAAAAACCAGTATTTTGTGGTTGAGGAATGTTTACAAGTAAATCAGTGGTTTCCTTATAAAAATAATCAATTGATCCTGAAATTTTATTTTTAAACAATCCGAAATCTATTCCTGCGTCATATTGCACTGCTTTTTCCCATGTTAAGTCGGGGTTTGCAATTCTGGAAGGGAATATGGTATTATAGAAATTATTACCAAACAATAAATTGCCTCCAGAAGAAAATGTTTGAAATGCTAGAGAATTCCCAATATTGGCATTTCCAGTAATACCAGCACTAATTCTTAGCTTTAATTCGTTAATCACATTAGAGTTTTCTAAAAATGATTCTTCATGCATTTTCCAGCCAAAAGCACCAGATGGGAAGTATCCAAATTTATCATTATCTCCAAATCGTGAAGAGCCATCTGTTCTAAAAGATGCAGTGAATAAATATTTATTATTTAAAGAATAGTTAACTCTTCCTAAATAAGAAATAAATCTAGCTTGAGTACGGCCACTACCAATATTATTTAATGTTGGATCTCCAGAACCAATACCATTGGTAGCTAAGTCTGGTAAAGCAAATCCACGGCCATTACCTGAAAATGATTTTGTTTGAAAATATTCATAAGATGCAACTGCTGTTGCTGTTAAATTATCATCACCAAAAGCTTTACTGTAATTTAAAGTTCCATCAATGGAAACATAATCTTTTCTCCCAGTTTGAATTGATGCTATACCACCAGTACCTTGTCCTGAGAGCGTGAATGGTTGTACAAAAATATCTCTCCTAACATCTTGGACATCACCTCCTAACTGTACTTTTGCAGTAAGATCTGGAATAATGTTATACTCAAAAAATGTGCTTCCAATAAACCTAAATGTTTCAGCTCTGGCATCTTGTCCATCTAAAATAGATAATGGATTGTCTATCGTTAAGAAGTCTAAATTTCTATAATAGTCACCATTATCATCAAAGGGCAAAACTGTAGGGTCATAGTTGATTGCAGAATAAAGAGCGCCTCCATTTTCATTGATACCAACACCTGTTGATGCAAAATCATCAGCAATATATGATGTATTGATATTGATACCGAATTTGTATTTCTTAGGATCGTTATAATTTAAATTTACTCTGGTACTATAACGTTTAACACCTGAACCTTTAACCAAACCATCTTGATCAAAATAGTTCAAAGAAGCAAAATAGGATGATTTTTCATTTCCTCCAGAAAACGATAGGTTATGATTTGATATAGGTGCCGATTGAAAAATTAAATCCTGCCAATCAGTACCATTACCTTGTATTTCTGTTATAACCTGTCCAGGATCACCTCCTCCATCAGCAATAATGTCATTTAACACATCTCGGTATTCAGTTGCGGTAAGGATATCTAAAGGTTCATATGTTTCTTGAAAACCTGTATAAACATCGTAATTTACTTTTAGTTTACCTTGTTTACCATTTTTAGTTGTTATTAAAACAACGCCATTAGATCCCCTGGAGCCATAAATTGCAGTAGAAGAAGCATCCTTTAACACTTCTATAGAAGCAATATCTGCTGGGTTAATAGAATTTAATGGGTTTCTTGGGTTTTGATTTCCTGTAAATCCTGCACCACCTGTAGCAGCCACACTACCATTATTTACAATAACGCCATCAACAACATAGAGTGGTTCTGTACCAGCTTGAATAGATCCAGCTCCACGAATACTAATACTTAGTCCCCCGCCTGGTTCATTGCTTTTTTGGGAGATTTGTACACCAGCTATCCTGCCTTGTAAAGCTTGGTCTACAGAAACATTTGCACCAGGATTTAAATCTTCCGCTTTTATAGATGCTACAGCCCCTGTTAAATCACTTTTCTTAACAGTACCATAGCCAATCACAACTACTTCATCTAAAGATTCAGCATCTTCAGCCATAGTTACATTCAAAATTGTTTTATTTCCTACGGCTAATTCTTGAGTAATAAATCCCAAATAGCTGAACACCAATGTTGCTTGCGGATTTACATTGGTAATGGAATAATTTCCATCAAAATCTGTTTGCGCTCCTTGAGAAGTGCCTTTTACTAATACATTGGCTCCTATTAGTGGTATGCCATCACTAGATATTACTTTACCGTTTACAGTTATGTTTTGTGCATAAGATGCAAAACTGGTAAGTAAAAATCCCAAAGTGAGAGATAATACTAAAAACCAAGGTTTTTTCTGTTGGTGTTTTTTCATAATTTAATTGTTTAAGTTAATTTTAATTTAGTTTGATATGTCCTGTACAATCCTAAAATCATCTATGAATGTATAGTTGAATTGAAATTGCCCAGTATTTGAATCTGGTTCTACCGATCTATTTACATATATACCATTTAAAACCCATGGATCTGTATTGGAATTGAAATCAGTATTAAAAGGGTAAGCTTGTCTAAAAGCATAAGTTGCCAAAAAAAACTTATCATATGTCGTGAAAACATCTTGGTAAGTTTCTAGCAAATAATGCTTCTTAGATTCAAACCAATCACTTTTGCTTAAAAAATCAACCCATTCAGTACGCGCTTTCGGACTTTTAAGAGCAGCATCTATATATTGATAATTTCTCCACGAGGATGGATAGCTATATTGCGAAGCAAATTCTGAAGGGATTAAACCATTAAGATTATCTCTCCAATGTTTCATTAAAGAGTATTCTGAAATAATAATTTTTTGATTGGCTCTTAGCCTTGCATTTACAAAATCCAATGCACTAATCATTTCATTATAATTGTTGTGGTGTATATGCATATCAACACCAGCGATCCAAGGTGTGTTTTTTGAATAATCCAACAACCCGTTTAATACCGGAAGGTTTCTACGCCTATCTTGATACATGTTGTCAAATGCACCAAAGAAAATTGGTTTTTCGGTATGGGCATCGGAATACGCTTTTACCCTTTCGGAAGCCTTTACATAAAAATTGTACATGTCATCCCCAAAATCTTCTTCATCGGTTTCTATAAATGGTTCATTTCCTACAATTATAACATCAATACCAACCCAAAGCCTATCAAGGATTACATCTAAATAATTTAGATAATCATTTAATTCTTGACTGTTTGAAACTGGATAATCTTTACCTTTAAAGGGGAATTTTAAACTTAAAACTGTTTTATACCCACTCGGTTTTAAACTTAAAAATTTAGTGATTCTTTCATCTGAGTTTAGTAAAGACCTATTTTCATAAAACTGAAAAAATTCTACAAACCCTCTTACCCAATCTGTATTTGTTGCGCTAATTTGTTGTAAGTCTACAAATTGAAGTTGCTCATTAAAATTAAGTCCTATCGTTTGAACATCAATAATTGAAGAACCTTCTTCCTCATTACCCTCTTCTGTTTCTGGTACAATAGGGTCTTCATTATTACTTGATGAACACGAGGCTACACTCAGCAGGGTAAACAGCGTTAATAAGAAATAGTATTTAAAATAATTTGCTTTTAGTTTTAGCATATAGTTTAGTTTTTATGATTTTTAATATCCTTTATTAGTCCTAACAACTTGTACAGACTATTTTAAGCTGATATTTTCGGTTTTCAAAGTTTGAAACAATTCAAACCACCCATACCATATTGCAATTTTGTGCTACAAAAGCCTGAAATCTTATTAAAACAATAATGCTAATTACGATTCGTTTCACACAATCCTTATTTAAGATGCCGATTAAATGCATATACACAATTCAATTACACTAATTATTATTAATATTGCAATATTAATGTCTAAACAAAATAACAATCTATACTTTTGAACATATTAATAGCACAAATGTTTAATCATTAAAACATTTAAAAAAAAAGAATCTTAAATAAACATTAATACCCAATAAAACACCCAAGCAATGACCGTTAAATTTAATTTTTTGCTATTCATTTTCTTTTTTCAAACAATTGCCATTGCCCAAAGCTTTGAATTCAAAAAACTAACTACCCGCGAAGGACTGTCTCATAGTAGTGTATACGGCATTACAGAAGATGAAAGAGGGTTTATGTGGTTTGCCACAAGAGAAGGCTTAAATAGTTTTGATAGTTATAAAATCAGGTCATACTATTCCCCTACAAATGGTTTAACTGATAATACAATCAATTGTATACTTTCTACAGAAACCGGACTTTATATTGGCACTCAAAAGGGATTAGATAGATACATTCCCGAAAAAGATAAATTTGAATCCTTAAAAAAAGGAGATCCTATTACTGGGCAAATTTTAAATCTATATGAATCCATGTCCCATGTTGTTTATATTTCTACAACCAACGGTCTTTATAAATTGGACAAAAATGACAACATCACATTGGTTTTAAAGGATATTTTGATTAGAAACGTTTGCAATTATAAAAAAAACGTGCTTTGGGTAGCGCTAAACAACAGGATACTTTTAATAAATGATTCTGGTGATATTATTAAAGAATATGATTTGTCTTCATCGCTTCCAAATATTGGAAACACACATTTTCAGCCAATCAACAAATTATTTAAAGATAGTGATGGGGTTGTTTGGGTTGGGTCTTCAAGCGGCTTATTTTATTTTGATGTTGAACAAGACAAATTCAAAATTGTGCCCATTAATAACATTACTGGTATTGAGGGAAGTATTGTTAGGGATATTGCAGAAGATCAAAGTAAAAACTTATGGTTGGGCACTGAAAATGGCGTCATCGTTTATAACAAAAATACCCATACAAGTTTTAAAATAAACCAATCATTTAACAACGACAAAAACCAACTCTCCGATAAAGCTGTTTACTCGATTTATATTAGTGACGAAAACATTGTATGGATTGGAACTTACTTTGGTGGCGTAAACTATGCGAAACTGGAACAAACTGGTTTTTTGCATTTAGCAGCTAAAGCCAATGGAAATTATTTAAGAGGTAAAGCAGTCAGTCAAATTATTGAAGATGACCAAAACGTGCTTTGGGTATCCACTGAAGATGGCGGTATTACTAAAATTGATAAACGTACAAAACATTTTTCCTTTATAAATATTGCAAATAGCAAACTAAGCAGCAACAATATTCATTCCATCCATCAAGACAATAAAGGCTATACATGGATAGGCACATTCTTAGGAGGACTAAACCGTTTAGATACAGAAAAAGGAACTATAAAAGTTTACAAAAATGACTTTACAGATGAAACATCCATTTCCAATAACTATGTGTACGCAATTAAGCAAGACAAAAGAGATACTTTATGGGTAGGCACACAATATGGACTAAACATATACAATTATGAAAAAGATAGCTTTGAGGTTTTTAGGCCAGAAATATTCAAAAATAAATTTATTTATGACATATTAGAAGATAAGGCTGGTAACATCTGGATTTGCACCCGTCATTCTGGAATTTACAAATACGTAACAGCAACAAATAAAATCATTCACTTTTCTTCTTCTAATAAAAAAGAGAATGGATTAAATAGCAATCAAATAATTAGCGCATCTGAGGATTCTAAAGGCAACATATGGTTTGGATCCTTAAATGGTGGGCTTATAAAATGGGAGGCCGAAAATAAAAAATTCAAGTCATATACAATAGAAGATGGATTGCCAAATAACAATGTATATGGAGCCATTGAAGACAATGACGGTTATATTTGGATAACCTCAAATAAGGGGCTTTCAAAATTGGATACAGTTTCTGAAAAAATCATGAATTTTAGCGTTTCAAATGGACTGCCTACGAACCAATTCAATTTCAAATCACTTTATAAAGATTCTGAAGGCCAATTATACTTTGGCACCATAAATGGTTTGGTTTATTTTTATCCAAATGTAATATCCCAAAATGTAGAAAAAGCGAACATCCACTTTACAGGTTTTAAACTGTTTAATGAAGATGTTAAAATAAATGACAAGAAAAGTATTCTTAGAAACCATATTGATTTCACTGATTCTGTAGAACTAAAATATGAACAAAATGTAATTACTATTGAATTCAGTGGTATCAATTTTAAAACCAACGGCAATAATGAATACGCATACTATCTAGAGGGGTTTCAAAACGATTGGAATAATGTAGGCAATACTACCTCTGCCACCTACACTAATTTGTCTCCAGGCAATTATACTTTTCATGCCAAAATGCTAAATTTTAATGGGGACGGTGGCTCAAGGCAGTTACACTTAACCATACTTCCTCCTTTTTGGCTAAGCAATTGGGCTTTTTTATTATATGCTTTACTGCTTTTTTCAAGTATTTTTGCTTACTCAAGATTTATTAAGTTCATTCACAATCAAAAATTGGCCGTAACAATTGAAAAAGTTGAAAAAGAAAAAATCAAAGAAGTTAACCGCCATAAGTTAAATTTTTTCACATTCATATCGCACGAATTAAAAACACCTTTAACCCTTATCCTTGTATCCATCGAAAATTATTTTCAACAACGTTTGTCATCAAACCCTCCCGAAGAATTAATTTCTGTAAAACAAAATGCCAGAAAACTGCACCATCTTATTTTACAATTAATGGAATTTAGAAAAATGGAAACAGATCACGCCAAGCTAGAGCTTAGAAAAGGTGATGTTATTTTGTTTTTAAAGGACACATTCAATGCATTCGTCCCCTTATTTGAACACAAACACATAGAGCATCATTTTAAACATAATTTCTCTGAATATACTTGCTATTTTGATCCAGAAAAACTGGAAATGATTTTTACCAACATTATTTCAAATGCCATTAAATACACCACAAACAATGGTAAAATAAACGTTGTTGCAAAAATAGCCGATAAATTAGATGCAAAGCATAGAGCCCTTCTAACCATAACAGTTACCGATACGGGCAAAGGAATGACAGATGAAGAAATCAGCAAAGTGTTTACGCCTTTTTACACAACAGAAACTCAGGACATACAAACAGATGGTTCTGGATTGGGACTGGCTCTTGTAAAAAGCCTAGTAACTTTTTTAGAAGGATCCATAGAAATTAAAAATGAAAATGGATCGACAGTTATTGTGCAAATACCCCTTACCTTAAAAAACAAATCCAATGAAAAAATAGAAACTATTAATGGCAATCGATTTATAGAAGTAAAACCTGATTTATTATTAAATGATATGCCCTATAGCCACAGCGACCAACTTCAAGATATGCCTCAAGAAATGAGCATCCTAATTGTGGAAGACAATAAGGAGTTAATTCTGTTTTTAAGCAAATATTTCTCTAAAAATTTCAAGATTATTAGAGCTAAAGATGGTGTAGAAGCTTTACAGAAATTGGAGCGTTACCACCCCGACCTCATAATATCAGATGTTAAAATGCCTAATATGAATGGTATTGTTTTATGCAAAAAAGTAAAATCAAACAAAGCCACCGCCCATATTCCATTTATTCTTTTAACGGCAAGAACTGAAGAAACACAAAAAATAGAAGGCCTAAGCGTTGGCGCAAACGCCTATGTTGCAAAGCCGTTTAACTTGAAAGAATTGGACTTATTAATTAAAAACCTGTTGGAAAGCAATAAGCATTTAAAAAGTAGATTTTCAAATATATCGTTTAGTGAGCAGCAAAACCTTCCGTCTAATAACAGAGAGATTGAATTCATTAAAAAAATAACAACTTTAGTAGATTCTCATTATCAGGATCCCAATTTCAACATTCAGGACTTAGCTGAAAAAGTAAGTATCAGCCGTTCGTTACTTCATATCAAAATGAAAAAAACAATGCACACCAATGCTTCAGACTTTATTAAAAAAGTACGTATGGCAAAAGCGGTTGAACTTATGAAACAAGGTATGCTTATTTCTGAAGTAGCCTATAAAGTTGGTTATAATGACCCCAACTATTTTAGTCGAGTATTTAAAAAAGAATTTGATATTTCACCATCAAGCTATATGGAAAGTGAAGAATAAATCATCTAGTCATTTAAATCTATCGCTTTTAAATACAAATGCCACAGCCTTTTCTTGTGAAAAGGCTGTGGCATTTAAAAGGAAAAATAAAAAACTAATGTTTTTTATTTTTCCTTTTATCAATGGTTTCCTTATTAGGTCTTCCCAACGAAATAGGATGTGGTTCCCCTATAATTTTAAGTGAATCTTTTTGTTGTATATTCATGGTTTCAAGAATTTGCTTTAACTTGTCTTGCTCATCGTTAAAGGCCTCTTTGCCTGCCAAATTGTTTTGTTCTTTGGGATCGTTTTTCAAATCGAAAAACTCAAACTCAGGGCGTACAAAATATTTATCGGTAATGGCTTTTGAAGTAGCATCTGCTTTTGCGGCTTCATCCCAAGAATTCCAATAAGCTCCTGCCCCATCCTTTCTTAAAATATCGGAATGGTTGGTGTGCAAGTTTTCTGGAAACAGATTATGGATGTATTTAAAGCGTTCGGTCCTGATACTTCTAATTGGGTACACATTAAAATCGCCATCACCAGAGTGGGTGGTGTAAATAAAATCACGGTGGCTCTCTTTTGGGTTTTCCAAAACCTTAGCAAATGATTTGCCATCTATATCATCTGGAACCTTGCCGCCAGCCATATCAATGAGCGTAGGGAAAATATCAACCCAACTTACCATCGCTTCTGTTTTACTCCCTTTTTTCGTGAGTTTTGGAGATGAAACCACTAGAGGCACATGGATGCCATAATCATATAAGTTCCATTTTCCAAAAGGCCATTGGCTTCCGTGGTCTGCTGAAAAAAGAAATACATAATCATCACCAAACATAGCTTTTGATAACGATAATATATTACCCAAATCCTTATCCATCCCTTGAACATCTGTAGCATATCTTGCCCAATGTTCGCGGGTTTCTTTCGTATCTATAAAGATTGATGGCAATACAACATTATCTAGTGGATAGTTCGCTTTCTTTATCCATGTTACATGTGGTCTCCTATCACCTACCAATAAGCAAATAGGTTTAGTGCTTTTTCTATCCTTAAAAAAAGTGCGAACCTGATTTGGAAGATCTGTTGGTTTTCCGCTAAAATGGTCAAAACCATAAGCTGCAGCTTGTTTTTCATTAAAACCGTGACCTACTTTACCAAAACTAATGACTTCATAACCCATTTTTTGAAGCAAGGTTGGTAACTTAAGCGTGTTTTTATGTGGATAACTATGATTGACTTGCGCACCATTTCTAGCAGGAAACAGACCTGTTAACAAAGCAGAACGACTAGGCGCACATGCAGGCGAAGCAATAAAAGCATTATTGAACGTCAACCCTTCTGAGGCTAATTGGTTAATATTTGGAACATCAATTCCTGATTCATTGTATAATGAAATATCTGAAGCACTTAAGTCATCACTTATATAAAATACGATGTTTGGTAAAGCTTCTTTTGTTTCGACTGTTTTGGTTTCTTTACAAGAAAAAATAACGCTTACGGAACAAATAGCAACTAATAATTTAATTTTCATATTCGATTTTATTCTAGTTTAATTTTATTTTTTGCTTTTTCATCTCTGGCCCTCTCCAAAAAACCTCTTTAGCATTGGTTTGGATAGTGTGTTTCCCCTTTTTTAAACCGATTATGCCATAACGTTGGTCTGTTATTTTTGCTTCTGAATTTTCAGCAACTATTTCAATATTATCAACCTTAATAGTTTCTTTACCTTTTAGATAAAAAGAATAATAACCTTTTTTAGTAACTGTTATTATATCACTTTCATTATTACTTGTAGGTTCATGCAATTTTTCATCAACAATCACTTCATAATCAGAAGCTTTACCAGGCATATGCTGAAAAGCTAATAACTCTGTTTTAATACCTTCATCCCCTTTTTTATCCATCCATTTTTTTAATTGATTTTTCAATTCTTCCTTTATTTTAGAATATTGACCATCTTCAATTAAGTTATTTTGATTGTATGGATCATTTTCATCATCATAAAGCTCTTCTGGCGGTCTGGTAGTATACTTATTTATTAATGAAGCTGTTTTTTCATTGGTTTTTGCATCTTCTTTCCATTCTTTGAAGAATGGAGTTCCAAACACCCAATTACTGAATTTCATTTCTGGCGTTAAATTTCTGATATATCTATATTTACCATTACTTATAGATCGAATAGGATAATATTCAGAGCCATTATTAATGCCCTTAGTCGTCATTTGGGCATAGGTGTATTTTTTATGGTCTTGCGCTTGATTGGTAAGAACAGGCACTAAACTAGAACCATCCAAACCATCTACTTTATTGCCACCTGCCAAGTCAATAAAAGTAGGTGTAATATCTGAATATTCAACCAAAGCATTGGAAACCGAACCAGCTTTTACTTTTCCTGGCCAACGTACAATTAAAGCCGATTTAACTCCGGCATTGTAACAGGTCCATTTTGCAAACGGGAAAGCATTGCCTTGCTCACTTGCAAATACAACAATAGTATTATCTGCCAAGTCATATTTATCCAAAACATCCAAGGCCTGTTTTACTTGTCCATCCAAATAATTGATCTCAGCTAAATAGGCCACATAATCGTTTCTTGTTTCAGGCGTATCTGCATAAATGGGTGGCAATTTAACCTTGTCTTTATCAAACAAAGTTCTATCTCCTTTATTCCATGGTGTATGAGGTTGATTAGACATCAGAAATAAACAAAATGGTTTTTTCCCTTTTGTGGTTTCTTTTAAAAAAGTATCTACATATTCAAAATCTGGATCTAAACTTTTTCCTTTCCCTAGAAACTCAATAGGAAAATTTTCATCAGGGCCATAATGCTGTTTCCCACTCAAAGCAACACGATAACCTAAAGGCTTTAAATAATTAGCAATACTTTTTACATTACTATTCACATTAGTGTGATTGGGATAAGCACCTGAAACCGTTGGGTAAAGACCCGTTAAAATATTTTGACGGGTTGGCGAACACATAGGGGCTGATTGGTAGCATTTTTCAAATAGCATTCCTTCTGAAGCTAATTCATCTATGGTGGGGGTCTTAGAATCCTTATTTCCGTAAACACCAATATCCCATGAGGTGCAATCATCTGCAAGAATAAAAACAATGTTTGGCTTTTCATGAGCCTCAACTTTCTGTCCACAACTATAAAAAAGAGGCACGCATAATAATAGTAATACTAATAAATATTTCATATTCCAGTTTTAGGTTTAAATTTTAATAGCGTAAAAATCTGAAATTAATCGTAAACACTTTATCAAAATTGTACCCATATTTAGCAGTAATGTCCAAATTGTTTTCAAAACAGGCCATTTTTAAAAATCAATGTGCCTTTTGGTTCTTTTCTGCCCTAAGTCTATTTACCTCTTCCCAAGGAAGTACTTTTATTCTAGTGGCCCACTCTTGGTACATAACTATCATTTCATTTGCCTTATCTGGCATTTCAGTAATTAAGTTGTTGGTTTCTGTACGGTCCTTTTCTAAATCGTATAATTCCCAATTATCATGGTTGCCTTTTTCCCAATCTTGCACCAGTTTATATTTTCCTAAACGAACGGCCTTATTACCTTCATGTTCCCAAAAAATAGGCTCGGTGTGCACCCTTGTCTTGATATCTTCAAAGAGTGGTTTTAAACTTTTTCCTGAATGGGGTGTTATGGTATGTCCATTATATTCTTTAGGCTGTTCGTTCTTTGCCAAATCCAAACAAGTGGCCATAATATCTGGAAGAAAACCATATTCATTCACAATAGAACCTCTAATTTCTTCTGAAATCCCTTTAGGCCAATGCACAATAAATGGGGTGCCAATACCACCTTCATGAGTCCAGTGTTTATACATTCTATAAGGTGTGTTTGATGCATTTGCCCAAACTTTTCCGTAGGATAGCACATAGCCTTCTTTGGTTTCTAATTGACGTGCAGCCCCCCCGCCTAGCATGCCGCCTTCTGCACAAGCACCATTATCGTTTAAAAACATGATAATTGTGTTATCATAAAGGTTTTTAGCCTTTAAATCGGCCACTAATCGCCCAATATTCTGGTCCATTCTATCCACCATAGCTGCATAAATGGCCATACGCAAATCCATTTCCTGCTTTTTTTCATCACTTAAGGAATCCCATGCGGTAATATCATCATCTTGGGATATTTCCCAAGAATCATCAACAAGTCCCATTTGTTTCATACGCTCAAAACGTTCCAAACGTAGTTTTTCCCATCCTTGCATGTACTTTCCTCGATATTTATCAATATCCTCCTTAGGTGCTTGTAGAGGCCAATGTGGAGCGTTGTAGGCCAAATATAAAAAGAAAGGCTTCTCTTTGTTTTTGGTCTTGGCTGCATCCATATACTCTATGGCTTTATCTGTAAAAGCATCAGTGGTATAATAATTTTCATCGGTTATGGTTACAGGGTCATTTCCTTCAGTTATACCTCTTGGTGGCTCTGGGTTAAAAAAGTTGCCTGCCCCTGGGATAAACCCATAAAAAGCATCAAAACCACGTTGCATGGGCCATTGGTTTTTATCATGATATCCCAAATGCCATTTCCCAGACATCATTGTGGAATATCCTGCGTTTTTTAAAGCTTCGGCAATGGTAACTGTATTGGAATTTAAAATCCCTTTATATTCTGGAACGCCTAAATCACTATCTGAGGCACTATTGGGTGTTTGTGTCATATGCCCGATACCTGTTTGTTGTGGATAACACCCCGTCATCAATGATGCTCTGGTAGGGCAACATCTGGCCGTATTATAAAACTGTGTGAATTTTAATCCGCCATCTGCTAAAGCCATTAAATTAGGAGTGTTTATTTCTCCACCATAAGGTGCTAAATCGGAATAGCCCATATCATCGGACATAATTAAAATGATGTTAGGACGTTCATCAGTAAGGGTTTTAGCAACTTCCTTTTGTTCTTTGCAAGAAGTTAAGTTTACAAGAATCAAACCTGCTATAATAAAATATCTTAATAGTCTCATTTTAAATTAATTATTAATTATTGTTTTTTAGTTTCTTTTTCTTTCAATTTTTGAGTATGCGAGACCCAATTATCATGGCCTTCTTGACGGTTTAAAGCATCCATTTCAGTCGCCACACCTTTATCGCCTTGTTGTTCCATCCAACTTTTAAGTTTATTGGATAATTCTTTTTTCACGTTTCCCATTTCTGGATCTTCTGCTATGTTGTGTTTTTCAAACGGGTCATTTTCTAAATCATACAATTCTTCAAAAGGTCTTTTTTGATAGCGTTTTACCCAATCTAATTCTCCGTTGATACTATCAGCCTGTTTTAACCAAGATTTATAAGTTTTATCCCGTACCGTAACCATATTATAAAAAAGAGCATCATGGCTCAGATTTTGGATATACCTATATCTATCTGATCTTATCGAACGTACTGGATACGTTTCTGATCCATCGTAGATACCTCGTGTTGTTTGAATGCCGTAAGTATAATCACGATGTTTTTCCGTTTTTCCCAAAAGTGCTTGAAGAAAACTACTGCCATCAAAACCTGTATGGCCTTTAGTATCTGCTATGCCCGTATGTATTGTTTTAGGGTCTTTGCCAACGGCATCCAAAAGAGTTGGTACAATATCTACATATTGGGCTATAGCTTTATTTCTGGTGTTGGGTTTTATTTTACCAGGCCATTTTGCGATGAAAGCGGTCTTGAGTCCCAAATCATAGCACGTCCATTTTCCAAATGGATAAGAATACCCTTGCTCACTTGTAAAAATAGAAATGGTATTATCAGTTTTACCTGCTAGTTTCACATAGTCCAATGTTTTTCCTAGAAGGCTATCCATATAAGTTATCTCAGCATAATATTTTGTTAATCCTTGGCGAGTTTCAGGAACATCTACCATATAATCTGGCACAACCAAATTTTCTGGTTTGTAAGCATCTGAATTTCCTCTATTCCAAGGTGAATGAGGCTGATTTTGGGCAATGATTAAAAAAAATGGCTTATCCCCTTTCACTATGGGTTCTATTTTTTCTAAATGGATATCCGCACCATTTTTTCCGTCGTCGTGTTGCCTTCCACCTAAATATTCTATAGGAAATGAAGCATCCGGGCCATAATGCTGTTTTCCAATTAATGCCACTCGATATCCAAGGTCTCTAAAATAATGGGCAAAACTTTTAACGCCATCATAAACCCGTGAATGATTAGGGAATGCACCACTTCGTGCTGGAAAAAGCCCTGTCATCAATTGTTGTCGTGTAGGCGCGCACATGGCAGTGGAGGTAAACATATTATCAAAACTCACACCCTGATAGGCCAATTTTTGAATATTTGGCGTTATAACATCTGGATTGCCGTAGGGTTGGCAATCACGCCAAGTCATGTCATCAGCCATAAAGAGGACTATGTTAGGTTTAGACACTTGTTTTTTGTTCTTTTTTTCTTGGCAAGCAAAAACCAATATTACTAAAAACAGCACCCACTTTAGTTTTAAAAATTGTGTCATTTTATTTTTTTTTATTAATGATTGCGGTCCAACCACCACCTTTGGCAAAGTTGATTTCTATTTTAGAAGTATTGCTTATTTCCTTTTTTATTACTTTATAATCTTCGGCATAGGTATTGGCATTCGCACCATCTTGGAATATGGTCATTTCATAATTCCCTTTTGGAAGAAATGAAAAATCTATGGGTAAAGTGCGCTCTTCCCAATTGGTCATCGCACCCACATACCAAGTATCTTTATTTCGTCTTGCAACGGCTACATACTCCCCAACTTTGGCTTCCAAAGCAATGGTTTCATCCCAAACGGTCGGAATTTTTGAAACAAAAGCAACGGTTTCTTTATCTTCTAAATAAGAAGAAGGCGTGTCACAAAGCATTTGAAGCGCACTTTCAAAAACCACGTACATGGTCACTTGATGTGCACGCGTTCCTAAACTCACGGGACGGTCAAAGTTGATGTGATGGTTTTTTTCTTGAGCATTTCTCATGGCACCAGGCGTAAAATCCATAGGGCCAACTGCCATTCTTATAAAGGGTAACGTTACCGTATGTGTTGGTGTTATTTTGGCTTCCCATTTATTGTTTTCATTCCCCTTTACGCCTTCGTAGCTCATCACGTTGGGGTATGCCCTGCGCAATCCTGAAGGTTTGTAAGCACCATGAAAATCTACCAATAAATGTCGTTTAGCGGCTTCTTGGGCAATTCTTGTATAAGAGTTTACCATATATTGGTCTGCACGTTGCATAAAATCCACTTTAACCCCTACCGCGCCCCAATCTACATAGGTTTGGAGAATTTCTTCCATATTATCATCCAATGGCTTCCACAGACACCATAAAATGATGCTAACATTTTTATGTTTTCCGTAAGCAATCAGTTCTTTGACATCCAGATCTGGATTAAAATCCAAAATATCGGTAGTGGATTTTGTCCAACCTTCATCTAAAATCACATATTCCAAGCCATATTGTGATGCGAAATCAATGTAGTATTTATAGGTTTCTGTATTGATCCCAGATTTAAAATCAACCCCGTAAATGTTGTTTGCATTGTACCAATCCCAAGCAATTTTCCCTGGTTTTATCCAATTGGTTTCTTTTAATTCATTGGGACGTGACAATTTGAAAACCATATCCTGCTGTAAGAATGTTTTATCATCATTGCTGATTACAAAAAAGCGCCACGGAAAGTTTCTTTTGCCCTCTGTTTTTGCTATATAATTAGCTTCTTTCGTAATAATCACATTCCTATCTGCGCTATTACCTGGTGCTGGTTTAGTTTCCAAAACGGCTTTTGGAAAAATAGCTTTTAAGGTGTTGGAGTTCGTGCTTTCTAAAAAAAGGTTGGGATAATCGAACAAATCAGCTTCCGAAAAAAGCACACGAAACTTATTTTCTTCATTGAACAAAACAGGCAATGAACAAAAATCGCCTTTTGGCATGGTATCCAATTTTGTTAAAATATACTCACGCTCAAAATGGGAATACATTTTATCCTCTTTTGGGAAATAAGAAGTAGCTCCTTCTGGAAAAGTAATTTCCATTTGCTCAGAAACCACTTCAACTTGACCTTTTAAATCTGTAACAAATCGATAGGCAACACCATCATCATAAACTCTAAAATGGATTCCGAAACGGCCTTTAAAATTTAATTGAAGTTCTCTGTAGGAGTTTTTAATAATGCTGTTTTTCTGTGGAACAACTGGAGAGATATCTTCATCGATCTCCACTATTTTATTGGAAATGACTTTTGGTGCGTCTGCAAGATGGTCTCCATTAATGTTCAGGTTGATGAGACTGTTTTCAATAATGTTTTTATTATATTTTTTTACTGAAAAAGAAACATGATCCTGAACATTTACAGAAACCGTTGTATGACCATCTTTAGATTGAATACTGAAATCCTGTGCTTTAATTGATTTTGTTAATGAAAATAAACAAACAAAAAGAAGCACTTTGATTTCAGTATTCATAATTTATAGCTTTTAAAATTAATAATCTTCAACTACAAATGTACAAAAGTGATTTAAAACTTTTGTGCCTCATCTGGACCAGGTGTTCTGTATTCAGACGGAATGGCTTTAATGATCAATTCTTTGTTGTCATCGGTATAAACTTCCAAAGGCACTAAGGTTGTTCCTCTTGGGTTAATGGTCGTTGCCGTATAACCTATATTCCTGTTTTCAATACCATCAGCGCTAACTGGAGGGATGTTGGCATTGTAAAACGCCGTACACCACCATTTGCCATCTTCTGTTTTAAAAGGCGTGCCGTGACCTAAAAATCTACCCACAAATTTGCGCTCGCTATAAGGGCCTTCAATCTTATCTGCAACCGCATAATATAGATTGTAACTTCCTCTTCGCATTTTACCTGTAGACCAACCTGTACCGAACAACACATACTTTCCATCAATTTTCAAGATCAAACAGCCTTCATGGCCCATTTCTTTCATATCGCCACTTGGCCCAATGGTAACTGGTTTTGATGCAAAATCGGACAAATCTGGTTTAATCTTTGCAATTTGGGTAGCACCCCAAACCATCCATAACGTCCCATCATCATCTTTAAATAACGACGGGTCGTGACGCTGTTTGATTTTATCGCCCATCGGGTTTTCCCATGGCCCTTTTAATGCTTTTCCTTTGGTAACTGAAAAATTAGCGCTAGTTACTGGAAACGGACTAGTATGTACCAAGGCCCATTTATCGCCCAACCAATGTAATTCTGGTGCCCATAGCAACCACTCATCTTGATTGTCTTTTGCGAAAGCCTCTGGATTGATCTCGGCCCATATACCATCTTTTAAATCAAAAGGAACATTCAAATCTTCCCATGTTGCAAGGTCTTTACTTTTCCAAACTTGTGCTTTCCAACCCACATAAGATTCATCTCCCAACCCAATATTGTAAGGATCAATACCTTCAGTGGATTCATTGGGCAAAGGCGTAGTACCTGTTAAATAGTAATATTCATCTGGCCCTTTAGCAATAAAAGGGTCACGTATCCAACCGTCTTTGATATGCAATGCTTTATCATGGGATTTTAGTCCCGCTAAAATAGCATCACTTGACATAGGGGCTGAAACCTTTGCTGGTTTGCTCAAAATAGTGTTTGGTCTAGAACCTAATTCTTGAATCAACCTAACTTCTTTTTTATCATAAGGTGTACCATCAGCTCTAAAAACATCATGGAACCAAGGGTCTGGTTCGGCTGTAAAAGTTTCTTTCCATGAACTCCATGGGTAAATGGTTTGTGATTTCCCATCAAAAAGCCCCCAATTGAAAGCCGCTACACGTTCTTTATGAAAAATAGGCAGAATCCCTTCAAAAGTTGAGCCAGCAGAACGAGCCATGTATTCTGTACAAAAAATAGGGCGGTTGTATTTCTTGAGATCCTCAATCATTATTTTTGTTTCCTCTGGATTTTGATAGGTATGAAATGAAATCACATCTGATTGTTCCAAACTTAATTTTTCAATGGCATCTGGTTTTTCTATCCAATTCGGATTTCCCCAAACACCAGCGGTTAAGGGTTGCGAAGGGTTTATTTCACGTACCCATTCAAAGGTTTTTTCTAAAAGTTCTGTGGCACGCTGTAATTTTTCTTCTTTTGGTAATTCTGGGGCTTTACTGCCTCCACCAAAATTTCCAGCGTTGGAATTATCTGGTTCATTGAATAAATCCCACAACAAAACCCTAGAATCATCTTTATATCTTGACACAACGGCTTGCACATAATCCTTTAAAGCATCTTGCTTTTTGGAATCATCAAGGATGTCTCGACCTGGTGATTGTACCCAACCTGAATTATGTACTCTTGGTGTTGGTTCTGGTTGTTTGCCTGCTTTGGGATACGGATTCCAAACGCCATCAAAAATAACAAACATGGTGTAAATGCCATTTTTATCGGCTATTTCAAGATACTTATCTACATTTTTGAAAAATCTTTCAGGATCTTGTTTCCAAGCTAAATCATGCAAAAACACACGCATGGCGTTAAACCCGTTTCGTGAAGCAATGTTCAACTCAAAATCAATGCGTTCTGGATCAAATGTGTCGTCTTGCCACATTTCCAATTGATTAATGGCAGATGCGGGCACATAGTTGGCACCAATGGGATATGGCATGCTATCGTACCAAGCATTTGCTTTTTCTGCCGACCACTGCTGGCCAGATACATTTGTTGTTTGTTTTTTTTTACCATGGCTGTTGCACGAAAAGAATAAAACCAATACGGGAATAACAATCCAATTTTTTAAGTTCATCATTTTTATTTATTTTGAATTCAATATTAGATTACAAACGTTAAAAGCTTCTTCAATAATGAATAATTTACTAGCATATTTGTTTAATTTTCATTCCATACAACCATCAATCTACAATAACTTTAGTTAGTTAATTCAAGTTGCTAGTTAAATGATTTGTTTAATTGCACTCCGA
>TARA_R110002049_G_scaffold309048_1_pt1 | contig 30621 bp, 31 predicted proteins | sample TARA_R110002049 | Tara Oceans TARA_R110002049 (sample SAMEA4396941) | marine metagenome | biome: Polar Biome; feature: [SRF] surface water layer (ENVO:00010504); material: water (ENVO:00002006), including particulate matter (ENVO:01000060) such as... | depth 5 m
CGAAGTCCAGTCGGCTCTACATGAAATGTCAGTTTTCGATCAGTTTGCATCCGCAGCGAACAACAGAAACGGCGGATTTTGTTGAAAAACTCATGCTTGATCGGTAGCGGAGCGGCTGATTCAATTCTCTTAAGGAACGGGAGGATTGTGGATGATGGGACCGAGGCAGGAAGCGCAGGCTGCGTTGTTCTATGAGTTCTCGCTGGAAGATCATGTTCCCCACAATCACTTGGTGCGGTCGATTGATCGGTTTGTTGATCTGACCAGCGTCCGCGCGCATCTGGCGGATTTCTACAGCCACACTGGTCGGCCCTCCATCGACCCAGAGCTGCTGATCCGGATGCTGTTGGTTGGCTATTGTTTTGGCATCCGGTCCGAGCGACGGCTTTGCGAGGAGGTGCATCTGAACTTGGCCTATCGCTGGTTTTGCCGCCTCGATTTGACAGATCGCATCCCCGATCATTCGAGCTTTTCCAAGAACCGCCATGGCCGGTTCCGCGAAAGTGATCTCTTGCGCCACGTGTTCGAGGCAACCGTTGCGCGCTGCATGGAGGAAGGCCTGGTTGGTGGTCAGGGCTTCGCAGTCGACGCCAGTTTGATCAGCGCGGATGTCCAAAAACAAAACTCGAGCAATCCCGAGGATTGGGCGGCCCGTGAGATTGATCCTAAAGATGCGCCTCGGGCTGTACGCGAGTATCTCGATACGCTGGATGATGAGGCTTTTGGGGCCGCGACATCGGCCAAGCCAAAGTTCACCGCCCATGCTGACCCTGCCAGCCAATGGACAGCTGCGCGCAAGGGACCTGCATTCTTTGCCTATTCCGACAACTACCTCATCGACACGGACCATGGGATCATTGTCGATGTGGATGCAAGCCGGTCGAACAAGACCGCCGAGGTCGGCGCGATGCGGAAGATGCTAGACCGGACCGAAGAGCGCTTTGGCGTGAAGCCAGATTGGATCGCGGCAGACACTGCCTATGGATCATCCGACAATCTGGTCTGGCTGGCTCTGAAGCGCCAAATCCTCCCCTTCATTCCCGTCTTTGACAAAGGCGAACGGACCGATGGAACCTTCTCACGATCTGACTTCACATGGGACGACGAGAACGACCGGTACATCTGCCCGGGCGGCAAAGAGATGCGGCATACATGGCGGACCTATTCTGATCCAAAACGGAATGCGCCAGTTTGGAAATCCAGAAACTACCGGACCATGGGGAGAGTGTGATGCAAATGAGGGAACAAGTCATCGGATCTATCGTGGCAGCGCCCTGAATTCCCTTAGCAGCATGGTCAGATATCAGACTGTCATTCGATTCCTGATCGATTACGCGCCAGGTCCTGGAAACGGATATACCGAATGGCCAGCGAAACCGCCCGTCTTCCCGGTATTCGTGCGACCTGATCCGTTCGGCGGCGCGTATTTCCTCGACCATCACGGGTTCGCCGGCAACTTCGACCGCACCGGCCACTCTGCCTCGGATGAGCGGGTGAGCGTCGGTCGTGTCGCTGGTCAGATAAACTACGATGTCACCCGGTTGCGTGAGATTCAGTACACGATCCCGGGTGCGTTCGCTGTTGAAAGCGAGCGCATCTTTCAGAGGTTCGTCCGGCTGTCCCCAAACCTTTGTCCAGTAAAACCCGGGGCTGGTCCGAGCCTCCTTTTCAATGAGCCAGTAGCGACGTGGCATCTCGTGTTGCGACGGTTCGATGCCACGGGCGTCGCAATACGCAAGGTAGGCGGCGTCAACTGACCTGTATGCTGCAGATCTGATTCCTATTGGCGAACCTGCAATGCTCTCAATCCGCTGGTTCGTTTTGCCGCCGTCTCTTTCAGATAGCTTGTTCTCATGTTCAAGATTGTTCGCTGCGTAACCGGCAAACTTGCTTGGTGCAAAGCGGTATTCATCGCCCTGCCTGACCGCAACAAATACCTTGCCGTTCTTTATTCGTCCGTCATGAAATGTCCGTTCCGGCCCATCACGGAGGCCATACTGATAAAGGGTATCGACGTTCCGAGTGATTTCTTCACGTGTCTCTACATGGTCCGCCATAAAGATCCCTTCTCTTGTCCTCCAGCTACATCACCGGATGCTTTTGTCAGGTAGCCAAACATCAATCACCGATTTTAGCGAGCTGCAGAAATCCGGCGACGTCCAGAATCCAGTCCCGCTGCTCTTCGTGATATGTCTCGTGCAAGGGCTTCGGCAGCACGAGACGGAGGTTCTGTGCCTGCATCTCAGCGGTCTGCGCGCGTGATATGGCCGGCTCCACAGTGAGCAGGTGTTTATCTCCGATGCGATCGGCCTCGGCCAGAACCTGACGCCAGCGGTCCTTGCAAGTCGTTTTCACGGCCAGCATCACCAGCTGATCATCGGGCCATGACCGGTCGGCGTATTCCGCTTCACCTGGGAACAGGAAATCTGCCGCGTTTCGTTTTTCGGTTGTGGCCTCCCTGGTGTAGCGAAGGCCGTGGGCCTGCAGGATGACCTCCGTGTGGTGCCCGAACGCATATCCGGCGCGCGATTTGCGACGGTTCTGAACGCCCAGAGAGAATTTCAGAAATCCGTCCACATCCGCACCGTTCTCGTCAAAAAACCCGCTTCGCAGACGCTCGGTGACAATCTCCCGCTCCAGATGGCGGAAGAGAGCCTCTTCCTGCTCCATCCAGGCGAGCAGCGCATCATCCGGGGACGCGACGGGATCGACCCCTGTCAGGCTGTCGCGCGCGAATGCCGAAAACACCGCGGTGGACGGGAAAGCCAGACCGAACCGGCCGATCAGCTGATCGAAAGCGGCGGGGACCGGTTCTTCGGCTTCAATATCAAGCTCATCAAGAATGAAGCGCACAGCAAGATCGACGTCACGTCCGCCCTCTGCGCCAATATCGCGCTGACTGAGTGCAAAATCTTCCGTCAGGGTCAGGCCGAAGAGCCAGAGCAGTTTCTGTTCGATGGAACTCCCCGACGGGCAGAGAATGGCCAGAACACGCCGGTCCGCTGTCATGCACAGAAACAGACTGTCTCCCGCTGCCGCCCGGTACACGACCGGCTCCGCCGCTGCAGGGTAGTAGAGCCGGTATTCAGGTGTCCGGTGCGGCTGCGCTTTGCGGCTGTTGTACCATGTCCCGGTCAGCTCTGACCTCAGTGGCGGGTCGTCGCTGTCATCCATCCAGATATAGGTGACCGGAACCTTCTCGCGGTTCTCAGGCGTTCCGACAAACGCCCTGAAGACATCGACCCCCTGAAACTCGTGGCCACGGGAGACTTTGGGATCGACTTCTGTGCCACGGAGAACCTTGGCACCAGCGCCGATAAAATACTTTGAAAGAAATCCACGCCCGGTCAAATTCAGCCCCTCAGAAAATCAGCGGAAACCTCTGATTTCCAGCTCTGCTTCGTCAGATGACAACCAGATGGCCAGCGCGTCAATGACATCGCCGGCGTCCCGCCGCTGTCGTCCTTTCAGGGCACATTCCCAGATTATCGCAATCCGCCAGCGGCCGGATTTCAGCGTGGCAAGGTTTTTCCGGTCCCGTTCAGCATTCCCGCCAATCTTTTCACGCCAGAAAGCCTCACGTGTTTTCGGCCATTTGAACAGCGCGCAGCGGTGACCGTGCCAGAAGCATCCGTTGACCAAAATCACTGTCCGGTACTTCGGCAGAACCAGATCGGGCCGGCCCGGCAGCTTCCGGTCGTGCAATCTGAACCGGAAACCACGCGCGTGCAGGCCCCTGCGGATAATCATCTCGGGTTTAGTATCAGCGCCTCTGATCGCCGCCATGTTCCGGCTGCGGGTCGCTCTGTCGTGAACGTCAGCCAACCTTTGCGAGGATCTTCTGCTGAGTGCAGCCGGCCACCGACAGGATATGCGGCCGCATGACACGTGCCACTTCAGCGAAGACCGGGACAGCAACCGAGTTACCAAACTGCTTATAGGCCTGGGTGTCCGATACCGGGATCCGGAAGTCTTCGGGATATCCCATCAGCCGGGCGCATTCGCGGGGTGTCAGACGCCTGGGATTGTTGCCTTCGCCGCGGCTGACAAGGATTTCCGAGCCATCTTTGTAATACCGCGCGGACAATGTGCGCGAAATGCTGTCGCCATCCACCAGACCAAAGCCAAACCCGTTGCCCGCGGCCTTATGCTTCGCAGCGTAGCCCTGCAGGTAAGCCCAGAGTTTGTCCGTCAGCGTGTACTTATCACTGACAGCCGCATCGGGACCCAGCGTGAAATGGCCTTCCGGCTCCTCGATCCCGTTCTCCGGATGGAGGATATCCCGCATGCGCCGGTGACCCCGGGGCGGGATCACCATATCCGCAAAACTGAACGGTACAGCCTCCCGGAAGCCGACCATGACTATCCGCTGCCGGTGCTGCGGTACAAAATGCGCGGCATCGATCACCTGCGTGTGCAGTATGTAGCCCAGCTCTTCCGTCAGTTTGCGACGGATGACGTCAAAGGTTTTGCCTTTGTCATGGCTTTTCAGGTTCTTGACGTTCTCCAGCAGGAAAGCCGCCGGGCGGTGGTGCGTCAGAATGCGCAGCACATCAAAAAACAGCGTGCCCTGCGTTTCATCGGCAAAGCCGTGAGCCCTGCCGAGGGCGTTTTTCTTGGACACTCCGGCAATGGAGAATGGCTGACACGGAAAGCCCGCAACCAGAACATCGTGATCCGGGATAGCGACGGCATCAACGTCGCGGATATCCCCGGCGATCGGACGGTTGTCCGGGAAATTGGCCAGATAGGTCTGCTGAGCGTATTTATCCCATTCGGAGGTAAAGACACAGCGCCCCCCCGCTCCTTCCATCGCCTTGCGCAGGCCACCGATACCGGCAAAGAGGTCGATGAATGAAAAGGCCGTCTCCGCAGGTTCAGGCGTGCGGCCGGCGATCTCCATGCGCAGCAGGTTCAGGACACCCTCCCGCGGGGTTTCCTCGCCGCGCTTCCAGCGGTAGATATGGCCCTCGGAGTAGCCCAGCAGCTGTGCGGCCTCGGGCACCGTGTGCCCCGCTTTCTGCAGCAGCAGGTTGAATTCGGTCATTCTGCTCATCCTCTTGTTCCCGATGCTCTCCCGGGGGGAATTTTTCTGACACTATGCTCAGAACCTTCCCGAATGCCAAGAACATTCAGCAAACATTTTGCTGAATTTCGCGTTAAAGAGCCTCCGGATGCCGAACTCCGACTGGACTTCGTTTTCAAAGGAAGCGTCAGTCCCAGCCATGGCAAAGGACCCGAAAGAAACAGCTCAGCACCTGTTCGCGGACATCACCGCCCTGCTCGAAGACGCGACGATGGCAGCGCTGGAGGGGCAGTCGCCCTGGATTGACGCAGAAAAAGCGCGCACGGCTGCGGCTGCGGTCCGCGACCACCTCGCAGAGATCGACCGGAAACTGGATGCGGCCGAAATGATCGCGGCAAGGTATCTGCGCAGGTAGCCGGCCGGACCGGCATCATTCTTCCAGGACAATCAGTTCCGGAGGGATCATTCCGACGCGGGCGCCCCGCGGCGACCGCCACGCCAGAAGCTGCGTCAGAGCGTCAACCTGATCGTCGTGGCGCAGGTTCGGAAAGCCGAGCAGTTCGCGTTCAAACCCGGCAAGCCAGGGCGCGTCCCCGGGCAGCAGCAGATCGCCCGCTTCAATGCGATGTGTCTGAGCGGAAAAGCGGGTTTCCTTATCGCCTTCGGGTTTTCGCGCAATCGGTGTCGGCACCCCGCGGGGAGCTTCGTGGCGCAGAACCTGGATCAGCTGCGCGCCGCTGGCCGCATCTTCGATCAGCAGCATATTTGTCTGCCATGAACGCGCCAGATCAATTGCGCGGCGCTTCAGGTCGGGGAACTGCAGCTTATGGCGAAAGACATCAAGCACGAACACTTCGTTCTTCCGGACGAGCGCAGTGATACAGACCGAGAAATCATTGAACACGCCGTCTTTGCTTGCCGTATCCCAGCTCTGAACGATCAGATCGCCAGGCTGATGTTCCGGCCTTTCTTTGTAGCGCCTGAACCACTCCCGTTTCACATGCAGGCCCTCGGCCGGGACTGGCGACTGCTGATACTGGGCTGAGAACGTCGCCGACCCCATCACGGCTTTCAGCGCATTAAGTCGCTTCACATCTTCACGCTCCGGATGCAGCGCATCGCCGGCGCGCCGTTCGTGCACACAACCGCCGCCAATCGGCACGCATTCACCGGTTTCGGCGATCGCCTGCAGGCTCAGATGATCCCAGCCGCCGGCCTCCAGCAGATGCCCTGCCAGATCCTCCTCGTGCAGACGCTGCATCACCAGCAGGATCGCACCCTTTGACTTGTCGTTCAGGCGCGATGACAGCGTGTTGGCGTACCAGTGGATGACCTTGCGCCTCGCAGTTTCCGACATGGCCTCATCCGGTTTGATCGGGTCATCGATGATGATGATGTCACCGCCACGCCCGGTCAGGGTGCCACCCACCGATGTCGAAAGACGTCCTCCGCCTTTCGTGGTCGCGAAATCCATCTCGGCCCCGCCGCCACGTTTCAGGCGGGTGTCCGGGAAAACGCGCCGGTACCAGTCCGTCTGCATGATCGCGCGACAGTCACCGGCATGTTTCTGGGCCAGTTCGCCCGAATAGCTGACGCAGACGAATTTTAACCCGGGATCGCGACCCAGCCGCCACGCAACCCATGCAACCGAAATCGTGATGGATTTCAGGTACCGGGGCGGCATGGTGACAATCAGGCGTGTTGCCGCGCCGTGCTGCACCCGGCCCAGCTGATGTCCGATGGCCTCGTGGTGCCAGTTCGGAACGAAGGCATCGCCCCCCGAGGCTGTCGTGAAGGCTTTTGAGAGAAACGCAATGAAATTTTCCCGCAGGAGAGCGTCGAAGAGTGCGTGGCGGTCAGTCATCCCGCAGCTCCCGGTTTTCCCGTTGCATAAATTGCTGCAGGATTACCTCATCCTCAGATGAAAGGCGGGACGCACTGACTGGCACCTCATCCTCCGGCCCCAGCAGCGATATGGCCAGTTCCGCCAGTTTGCTGATGGCGCGCATATCACCTTTCACGGCTTTGGCCGTCAGCTGCTTCACCATCAGCTGCTGTTTGGTCAGCTTTCGGGTCCGGCCATTCTCTGTGATCGTGACACGCTCGCCAAGCTCGGCCTTCAGATCCGTTTTCAGCCCGCGCGCGCCTTTCGGCCGGCCACGCGGATTGCCCGACTTTCCTTTCTGGAACTGTCCGCTTTTGGGAGGTTTGCCATAGCCGACATCGTAGCTGTCTTTGTCCGGTCCGCTCATGTGTCGCCTCGGCGTTCCGCTTCGATTGCCCCGAAGCTCTCGAAGCTGTCCCCGTGTATCGCCGTCTCCCCCGTCGCCTCCTGCAAACGGCGGATGATCAGATCAGCGTAGTGCGGGTCGATTTCCATTCCGACCCCGATCCGGCCGGTCCTTGCGGCCGCAAGCAGGGTCGTGCCGGATCCGGCGAAGGCATCGGCAACGATCCCACCGCGCTCAGAACAATCCATTATTGCGTCGGCCACCATATCGACAGGCTTCACTGTCGGATGGGCCTTGAGATCATCCATACGACCGGCGCGGAAGGTGTTGGCGCCCGCGTAAGTCCAGAGATTGGACCGGTGCCGCCCTTTGTCGCCCAGCCCGAAATTATTGATGTGAGGAGCCGTGCCGCTCTTGAAGGCAAAGACCAGCTCATGCTGGGACCGGTAAAAACTACCCATCCCCGCATTCGTCTTGGCCCAGATGCACAGGTTCTTCAGCTCGCCATAGATGCCATCCGCCGCTTCGAGCACTTCCCGCATATGCCGCCAGTCCATACAGACGAAGTGGATCGCCCCATCTGCACTGAACGCGGCCAGATTTCTGAACGATCCGCGCAGAAACCCGGTGAACGCATCCGGTGACATCTCACCTGACGCCATGGCGAACTCGCGGTGCTTGACCGCGCCCAGCCCGGACACATGCCCTGCGATGGGAACATTGTAGGGTGGGTCGATAAAGATCATTTGCGCTTTGTCCTGATCCATCAGCATTCGCCAGTCTTCGCGATTCAGCGCATCGCCGCAGAGCATCCGGTGTTTCCCGATGAGCCAGAGATCGCCGGGCCGACTGACGGCCGGGCTGTCGGTCTCAGGCAGGGGCACCGGTTCAGGCTCGGATGCCGTTTCCGGGGTGAGCAGTACGTCGATCTCGCCAGTTTCAAACCCGGTCAGCTCGATATCGAAGTCAATACTGAGATCCAGCAATCCCTGCAGTTCGATTGCCAGCAGATCGGTGTCCCAGCCCGCATTCTCTGCCAGCTTGTTGTCGGCGATAATGTACGCTCGTCTCTGACCCTCGCTCATGTGCTCCAGCCGCAAGACAGGAACGTCCGTCATTCCAAGCAGCTTTGCCGCTGCGATGCGGCCGTGGCCCGCGATGACACCACCGTCTGCGTCGACCAGAACCGGATTGGTCCAGCCGAACTCCCGGATACTGTCGGCGATCTGCCGGATCTGCTTTTTCGAGTGCGTCCGTGGGTTGTTGGCGTACGGCTTCAGCTGTTCAACCGGCGTGCTCGTGTACAGTGTTCCGGACATGAAATTTCTCCGTAATGTGATTTTCCACATTCCTGGAGAGTTTCCCTGCTCAAAGCCCTCACGGCATTTGGCATTATTTACGTGAGGAAATCCGGTTCAGGATTTTCGCATGATGCCCTTCATGGCCGAAAAACCAGATTGACGTCAGGCGCGCGGCGACATCATGGCGGGAGAACGTGTGATGAAAATTCTGTGAATGCTCCCGGGCAAACGTAATCATTTCGTCTGGCAGACCGCTGTCCTCTTCATTCCAATGCTTCATCGCGGAATAAATCAGCCTGAACTGTGTCGTTTCGAGCTTTTCATGTCGGTTTGGGCGCGGTCCCCGCTTCGGGCGAATACTTCCATCGAGTAATCCACAGGCGTGTTCCAGAAGCGCATCCGGCCAATGTGCCGGCGGTTCCTTTCGCAAAACTTCTGCCAGTTCCTCCGGGTAAACAAACTCGCCTTTCGCGAGACGCCTGGCCAATCCCTCGGATTCAGTTTGGCGTATATGATCGAATCTGCCAATTGCGTCGCCGGATTCAGTCATCGTTTCACTCTTCCAGAAGCCGCCAGGACGGGATCCCCAGAGGTTTGGCTATCTGCTCCAGCACGACAACAGTCGGATTGCGTACGCCCCGCTCAACACCGCTGACATAAGTGCGGTGCAGACCGCATTCCAGAGCCAGTCCCTCTTGCGAGAATCCAGCCTCTTTGCGGTATTTCTTCAGATTACGGCCAACCCGCTGACGAACATCCATCCAACGAATGGGTCATGGATGTTGCCTTTTAATCTACAGACTATAAGTATCATTTTGCTTGACTGATGACCGTCGGGAAGCGTGACTGCTCCGGGAATGCAAGGAGAACAGCATGCTCGATGATATACACAATGCGGCCTCCAGCCTGAGGGAGCAGTATCTCGAATACGCGCTCCTCGGTGCCTTATGTCAGGAAATGTGGAGGCGTGGGCTGGAAATGGACATCCTGCGCAGCCACACAGACCGAAGCGGGTACGACATCCTGCTGGAGGCAGACGGCATCCAGCGCCATGTCCAGCTGAAATCAAGCTTTGTCGGCGCTAAGACCAGCAGGCAGAAAATCAACGTCAAACTGGCTGACAAACCGTCCGGGTGTGTGATCTGGGTATGGTTCGATCCGGCATCTCTCGAGCTGGTTGATTATCTTTGGTTCGGTGCGGAGCCCGGTCTGCCAGTGCCCGATCTGGGCAGCCGGATCGGGAGGCATTCAAAAGGCAATGCCGACGGCTACAAGGCCGAGAGGTCGGATATCCGAATTCTGAACAAGGGACAGTTTGATGCGGTCGGGTCAGCCAGCTGTCTGGCTAATCATTTGTTCGGGAAAGCCCCGGCACGTTCGAAGCGTGACAACGCAGCATGAAAAGGCAAATCGGTGTCCTGCTTCTTCAGTTCGCCATTAGCACGGGCGGTGCTTTGCGCTGAATAGGACGTTCGCATGCGGGTTTTCTCACGGTGTTCATCAGGGAAGAACATCAGTGCAAGAGCGGCTGCAAACGGGTCAGGTTGATTGAGAGGCAATACAAGCACAAAAATTTTGTAAACCGGACAGACTTGCGCGGCATGGACAACACGCTGATGCCGAGCTTTTGCCAAATGACGACTTTGAGCGCTATGCAGCGCGCGAGGAAGCTTCAACCCGCCGAATAGCATCATCGCGGCATCTCAGGAGTATCTGGTCGGTGTCCTGATCTGTTAAGGACTCGAAGAGAATGCCGCTTCCGCGAAGATTAAGCGCCTTCATGAACTCCCGGAAAGTTGCCTCCGTACCGTAAACATCAGGGTGGCTACGCATCGTCCTGATAATACCCCGCAGAAGGCTGGCCCTGTTGCTGAGCATCGGCCGCTCAACAAGGTTTGAACGGATGTCTGCAGTCCGCAGCAACTCCTTCAGGACACCCTCCTGATCCTGAGGGTCAACCCGCCACGCAATAAACGCGTTCCACCACAGTCGGGAAACCGCGTGGTCATCGCGATACCCGGTCCGGCCTCGCGCAAAGTAGTGTGTTTCAACCTGACCGACGTTCTGATGATGCACCTTCTTACGCTGTTCAGCCGCCTTCTGTTTCGCACCAGTCAATCCACCGAGCAGACCACCTGAGTCCTTAGGCTCATCCTGAAGCGCCCAGCGTTTCCGTGTATATTCAAGACACTCGAAATGCGTCAGGCGCGTCCAGACACGCTCTTCGGTCGCCAGCGCCGGCGTCATTCCACTGAATGCCCCGAAGACGATCAGGGAGTTGCTGACCTCTGCGGCGCTACCACCGGAAGGATCGAGCTGTTCCAGTTTCTCCGGAGCGAATTCGGTGGATGACAGCTCCATCGACCAGCCATTCCGATCGGCCAGATTGTCGAATCCCGCGCCGCGATAACGGTCGAGATTCGACGGGACATTGGCCCTCAGGTCAGCCAGAACACTTTCGGCAAGATAGTTCAGTTTAGGCATTTTCCGTCAGCTCCGTGAATGCTGCGCCAAGCTTCTCAACCGGGGACCCGAGAAGCCGCTGCGCGCTTTCAAAAAGGGGTGCCCTTTCAATGTTGATGCCGAGATGCTCACATTTGGCAGAAAAGACCCGATACCACGCCCGGTCTTCATGTCCGGAATTACCCTGTTCACGGATACTTTCCAGCACTTCCATCACGACCGGCAGGTAGACTGCACTGAGTAGCATCGGTTTACCGCCCTTTGTGCCCCGCAGCTGCTCAATTGACCTGAACAGATCAACCGGAGCAAGGATCCGTATAGTATCAGCCAGCAGGTCAAGTTTCAGGCGGCCTTTCGGAATGTCATCTGATGGTACAAGCTCAAAGATGCTTTCGAATTTCCTGAGTTTGTCCTGCCCGATGCTGAATACGATATCATTGGCGAGCCCGACGATCTCGGAACTGCGGATCGAAATCGCCTCGCCAAATTCCGGATTTAGGCTCTCGGCTGACCAGTTCTCAACAGGCCTTGTCAGCCAGACGGCCGGTTTGACTTCGACGCGGCCATAAAGTGCCCCACGGTCGAAACGCCATGTTCCGGAGGCTTCACCGGCCGGGCGCAGTTCTGCAAAGAATGTGTCCTGACATCGTATGAAGGCGCCGGCGTGCGCCGACCCCTCGTTGATCAGCGTTTGTAAGTCCGCAGACGCAAGCGCCAGCACATAGTCAGCCTCGACGTTGCCGTCAGTGGATTCGCGGACTTCGGCAATCTGAAGATCAAAGCTTCCATTGAGAAAATCGTCATTCGCGTCACTCAGAACCGGATGCGGGAAGTGGCTGTTCAGATCGATTTTCATCAGCTTGCTCTCCTCACCGCATAAACCTCGACCGGCCCTGTGTAGTCTTCATCGAAGGTCACTTCGATCTCAACGCGAGCGCCCTGATCGACGCTCAGTTCAACGCGGCCCCGGTTGGCAGTACAGCTTATTGCTCCGGTTGCGTTGGCAACCCGGAGCTCCGTCTCGTCGTAAACACCCGTCGCAAGGAAGGTGAGTTCGATGTCCCCGGCTTCATCTGGCGTGAAGAAGACTTTCCTGACTTTCGAAGTCTTTTCGACATTTCGGACTGTTGCGAGCCGCACCACCGCTTGCTGCCCCCTTGTGCCTTCGCCACCTTCACCGGCACCTGAACCCCCGCCTTTGCCGACAGTACCAGCTCCCCCGGCTCCCTCTTCGTGGCCCGCACCACCTTCTTCGCCTTCGCTATGCCGGGCTAAGGGCTTTTTCGGCTTCGGCTCGACACGCTTCGCCGGTGTGAACCTGATCGTCTCCGGGTCGTCTTCTGCTGAAGGCACCCTTGCCTCCTCGCGGCCCGCGTCAGCAAAAAACTCTCCGAGTTCATCTAGCTTCACCGCGTCACCACCGGTGATTTCCGCGTTCTCCCGGATCAGCGTGCGGATCTCATGAATGAGCTGCTTCATTGCCCGCGTTACCTTCTTCTGTTTTGCGGGATCATCGAGGCGACCTGCAGAAAAGGCGTTGTGCTGCGGGTTCTCCAGTGACTTCAGCACCTTGCTTGCTTCGTCATCAGCAGGCTCGACAAGCATTACAAAGTCCCGCGCGCCCGGAAATCTCGCAAATTTGTCGCCGAAATGCTCGAGGGACTGAGCAATCAGCATACCATTGCGAACGATCGCCACACGCTTGGGCATTCCTTCCTCGACGAGGATTTTCGCTGTGAACTCGCCCAGATCATCCACGCGGAAACGTTTTGTCACGGCGTTGTCTGATTTGCGGCACCGGTAGAGCTGCCGCGCAAGCCGGATATCATCGCCATGCGAAGCCTCTTCCCCGGCCTCTTCGATCGCGCTGTCTTCGAGCAGTTCAGCCAACGTTTCGGAATTGACAGTGCGCGCAGAATCTCCGACCTCGAACTCAATGTCACCATCGTCCACTGCTGCAAAGAAATTTGAAAGAAGCGGGACGGTCATCCGGTCAATCCAGTCCTCCCGGCCCCGAAACCCGATGGAAAAGACAGAGGTTCCCTTCGTTTCGCGGCGAAGCCACTCCGGGACGAGCGCCGGGTTTTCAACTGCCAAGAAGTGTTCCGGATGCCCCCAATATCCTTTGGCGGTCCGCTCGGTACCGTCAGTATCCCGGTGCGAAACGAGCTGTACCTTTCCCTGAAGCGCAAACCTCGGTCCATCAGGGGTCTCGTAGAGCGTTGAATAAAAGACCGTGCGGAGATCGGAGACTGCGAAGGTCGCATTCTTCCCGATCCCGAACGAGCCGCCCGACGTCTCGGTCGACTTGTTGCTCTTGCCAGAACTTTTCACAAGGGCATGGAACTTCGAGCCGCTGTCGTTCGGCGGCCCTTCCAGTCCTGTTGTATTGTAGTCCGCAATCTCGAGTACCGGGATAACGTCCCTCGTCACGACATCATGGGCATTCTCGAAATAGTCACGGTCCTTTTCGCTTCCTGTCGCACGGGCTGCTCTCAGGCATGACTCGATGGTTTCTCTGAGCTTCTCGATGCCGGGGATCTCGGCTGCCTGCACCTTGTGTTCGCGGAGCACCAACCGAACGGGGCGTCCAGCTGCCGCATCCAACGTGTTCTGGCCAGCCTCACGGCTGCAGCTGACAAATGGCGTGTCACGGAAAGTCTCGATGCCAGCGTGGCCTAGGCCTTCAACCTCACCTGCCTGGTTCTCCAGAAATTCCAGTCGTATTTCTGTCATCTTAATCAATCCCTACTTCAACCAATCCGAAAGCCGTCAGCACTACTCTTGTCGCCTCGCGAAAAGCGGCTCTTCGCCGTGTCGAGTTCTCTCTGAAGCGTCCGGAAAATCTTCCGAATATCCTCGTCAGTGAATTCGTAGGCCGAACGATTTGAGAGATTTCCGATCAGCTGGAGATCCTTGATCGCCCGATTGACCCTGTTCTCTGCGAGCTCAACGAACTTCGCCCTCTTATCGCGCTCTGCCATCAGATTATCCGCCCCGGTGTTTCACTGGCGCAAAATATACGCACAGACCGGAAATCTTTCAATACATGGGGGTAACATTTCCCTTATGTTACACACCATGGCTAAGATATGATATGCCAGAATCTGCCCCAGATGGAGCTTACATCATTGTTTTTTTGAATTTTAGACATTTCAACATCGACATGAAGCAGCTCAACGTCATGCCGGAAAATCATTTGTCAGAAATCTATCTAGATCGTACGACCGATACTTATTTTGGCGGAGGTGAAGGAACTGAGGAATGTCGCCTCGAGGTAGCGCCTGCTGCTGATAGACGGAGAAGCCGTGCCTCGGATCGTTTGGGTGGGCGTGTTGCCAGCATGATTGCCGATGAGCTGTTTGAAGCGGATCGCATCGCTGGGTTGCTCTGCGTAGGCTATCCATTCCACCCGATTGGGAAACCCGAGAAACTACGCACTGAGCACCTGAAAGAGCTGCGAACTCCAACGCTGATCTGCCAGGGAACGCGCGACCAGTTTGGCTCGATGGAAGAGGTCAGCCAGTACGACCTTTCATCGGCAATCCAGATGAGTTGGTTTGAAGATGGCGATCACGATCTGAAGCCACGCAAACGCGTTTCAGGCTTCACACATGCGGATCATATCCAGTCCATGGGCGGAGCGGTTTCAGCATGGGTCGACGGCCTGGTGGGCTAGAGAGCAGTGAGCGCGTCGGGGTTGCCTTGTTTGCAGGACTTAGTTGCGCATCATGCAGCACGCAGCCAAGATTTAACATAATGGCGCTACGCGGGCCGGGCCCCTAAAACCACAACATCAGACCTTCGCCGCACTGCGTACGAACTGGTACAATGCGGGACAAAGCCGCCGTTGCCCCTCCAGGTGTTTGCTGATGCAGCATCCGCTCGCAAATGCGGCAGGATATTTTTCGCAGTGTGGCAAGGTTCACCGAACCGGACCTTCATCTCAGTTATTTCTGGCAAATTTTGAACCGTCCTTTCGCTTTGAACGGTATATCTACCACAGATGCTGAACCTTGCTGCTTTTCGCCCCTAACTGATGCAGGCTCACTTTGGTTGCGCTGTCTTCTATAACGATGGGCCCAAAGGAGCCGAACTATACGTCGCAAGACCGTCAAAACACAGACTGTACTTATGGTATTGCTGGCTGGCAAAGACAGATCACTTCCCAAGGATTGCACCCCGAATAAAATCATAAAGAATGGGACATAAGCTCTCTATGCAACTCATGATCGGCCTGCTGCAAACGCTCGAATGCCCGATACCGCGCAGTGTGTTGATCAGCTATGCGGCCTTGCGAAGGCAAAAAGCGGTCTTCGATTGACGACATGTCAGACATTGCCTGCTGCAAGGTCTCAAACTGTCCTGAGCTGACAGCGCCAAGCATTGCCGCGCCAAGCAGGACGGGTTCTTCGCAGGTTGTCGAGAGGATTTGATATCCGCTGGCATCGGCAAGCATTTGCTTCATGGCGTCACTGCGCGCCGCGCCGCCGCTGATGACAATTGATTGAGGCTGCACGCCGTGGTGGGCCTGTGCCTGCATGATTTGGCGCAGCCCATACCCGATCCCATAAACCCCAGCGACATAGGTGCGCACCAGATCCTCCAGTTCTATCCTGAGTGTCAGTCCGGAGATCACCGCCGTTGCATCAGAGTTTGCGAAGGGTGCGCGATTGCCCAGAAAATCAGGTACGATGACACGCGCGCCCGCAAGATCGACGGCCGCCGATGCGTCCTCGACCTGCGCAATGGCCTGCTGCAGTAAAAAATCCTGTAAGGACAGTCCGGCGCGTCTGGCGCGGTCTTTTGCGGCGGCGCTGGCGGGATGGCTGGCCACTAGATGGGCAATGGCTTCGCCCGCAGCGGATTGTCCCCCTTCGGACAGCCAAAGGCCCGGCACCATCGCAGAATGATAGGGCCCCCAAATACCGGGCACTTTATGGGGCTGTGCGGAGCTGGCCATGGTACAGGCTGAGGTTCCGAACACATAGGCCATCGTGGCCTCTGGGCCGGCGTCCGGATCCGCGCCAACCGTACCAATACCACCTGCATGGGCATCAATAAGGCCGGCCCCGACAGGTATGCCTGCGATCAGGCCCATTTGCGCCGCTGCCGTTTTGGTCAGCCCATGGGCCAAGCTGGTCCCAGGTGCCGCGATTGTTTGGCCAATGTGTTTGAACTCGGCTTGGGCAAGCGCGCCGAGCCCGATTTGTTCAAAGAAGCTCGCGTCCCAGCGATCCTCATGGGCCAGATAGGTCCATTTGCAGGTTACGGTGCAGGCGGAGCGTGTCAGAGAGCCCGTTGCGGCCCATGTCAAAAAGTCCGGAAGATCAAAGAACTGCCCGACACTTTTAAACGTCTCTGGCAAGTTTTCTTTGATCCACAGCAGCTTAGGCGTTTGCATTTCGGGCGAAATACGCCCACCCACATACTCGAGGACCGGGTGGCCTTGGGCGTTGATCCGTTCGGCTTGGGCCTTAGCACGGTGATCCATCCAGACGATGACATTGCGCTCAGTCGCGCCTGTGTTGCTAATGCTGATGGGGGCCATGGAGTGGTCAAGAACAACCATGGAGCAGGCGGCATCAAATCCGATGCCCTTGATTGCACTTGGGGCGATGTCTGCTTGGGCCACGGCGGCCTTCACACACGTACAGACCGCACTCCAGATATCATCTGAGGATTGCTCGGCGATATCGCCATCCCGCCACAGCTGAATGTCTTGGCTTTGGCGGGCCAACAGCGCGCCCTTGACGTCAAACACCCCTGCGCGGGCGCTACCAGTGCCCACATCTACGCCGATAAAAGCGGTCATAGGTCCACCGCGTTTGGCAAAAGGACAAGGTCGCGAATGGTCACATTAGAGGGGCGCGTCAACATAAAGACAACACAATCGGCGACTTCTTTGGGTTGCATCAGGCTGCCTTCGGCAAAGGCTTGTTCCATCTTGGCCTTGGGCCAGTCGTCCAGCAGGGCAGTCACCACGGGGCCGGGCTGGATCGCGCCGACGCGTACCCCATGTTTGGACATTTGTCTCCGCACCGTATGGGTAAAGGCCTGCACTGCGTGTTTTGAGGCCGTGTAAATCGGTTCCCACACCACAGGAATGACACCGGCCACCGAGCTGGTCAGGATCACATCCCCCGATCCCTGTTTGGCGAAATGGGGCAGCACGGCATGGACGCATCGAAACGCGGCGTTGATATTCAGGTTTAGCACGTGATCCCAGATATCAGGATCGCCGTCCAACACATCCCCGCCCACATATGCGCCCGCATTGGCGTGAAAGGCATCCAGACCGCCTGCGTGATCAAGGATCGCGGGCAACATCTGCGCCACGCTGTCTTTTTCCATCACGTCGGTTACGATTGCAAAAGATGCAGGCCCCAGATCGGCGCAGACCTTGGCCAAGGCGGCTTCGTCGCGGTCGACCAAAGCCACACGCGCGCCCGCGGCGATACATTCACGCGCGCAGGCAAGACCAATTCCAGATGCGGCCCCCGTGATGGCAATGACTTTGCCGGATAGTTCTGCCATTTCGTTTCCTCTTTAAATTAATCCGTATTGCTTTGCCTTACCGCGCAAGAACGGGAGCCCCTCCCCGATGACTTGGTCTGCGCTATCCGCGACGGGCCGCCAAACGGACAGGCCATAGGCAATTTCGGGCGGCATGTTGATAAAGCTTTCCATGGCCAGCCCGCCCTTGAAGTTGATCGCTGCGAGGGTGGCAAAAATTTCGTCCCAATCGCAGGTTCCGGCCCCCGGCGTGCCGCGATCAGATTCTGACAGGTGGATATAGCGTAAGTGTTCGCGCCCATGGAGGATGCCGTTGGCCGCACCCTTTTCCTCGATGTTCATGTGGTAGGTGTCGAGGTGCAAAAACAGGTTTTCTGCGCCCACACGTTCTATCATCTCGACCCCTTGGGCGGCGGTGTTGATCAGGTGGGTCTCATAGCGATTGACCGGTTCGATTCCAAAAGCGAGTCCGGCTTTCTTGGCGATCTTTGCCGTGTGCTCAAGAGCATAGGCGACGTTGCTGAGTTCGGTTTCAGAGGGCGGCGCGCCGCTACGCTCGCCGATCCCGCCATAGGTGACACCCGTCAGCGCCGTCGCCCCCAGACCCGCAGCCTTTTCAATGGCCAGCGTCAGGAATTCTATCGCGCCATCGGGGTTCTGTGAGGCCCAAACATCCTCTGGCAGGCCAAGCGAGCAAACCGCGGGCAATTCGGCCTTTTGTAAAAGGCCCCGCCCCAGTCCCGCATCTGTGCCTGCGGGATCAAGCAAGGCAATTTCTATGAAATCCATGCCACATGCTTTGGCCGCCTCAATCGCCCGCGCCGCCCCTGCTGCATCCCATGTCATCGTCCACATGCTGGTATGAACACCGAACCCCTTCATATACTGGAATATCCGCCTTCGATCATCATAACTGCTCCGTTCACAAGGTCCGAAGCAGGCGAGGCAAGGTAAAGCGCCATATCCGCTATCTCGACAGGCTCCCCAAAGCGGCCCAGCGGGGTTTTGGCAATCATCGGATCGCGCCGCTGTGGCGCGGACCAAAGCTCTTTGCCCATCTCGGTCAGCACCACGGTGGGACAGATGGCGTTGACCTGCACATTATGCGGCGCGGCCTCTGTCATCAGGGATTTTGTCAACGCGTTCAGCCCGCCCTTTGAGGTCGCATAGGCAGCGTGATCCTCCAGCGCGATGACGCCGGTTTGCGAGGATATATTGATGATCTTGCCGGATTTGCGCGCCATCATCTGGGGCAACAACGCCTTTGAAAGGATCAAGGGCGCGGTCAGGTTGACGGCCATGGTACGCTGCCAATCGGCGATGTCGTAGTCGACCACCGGACCCGTCAGTGCGATGCCCGCAGAGTTCACGAGAATGTCGATTTGGCCAAATGCGGCCAGGGCATCTTTGGCCACAGCTTCAGTCTCGCCTGCATCCGCCAGATCACCCGTGATCGCGGCAAAGCGCCGCCCCATGCCTGTTATCTTCTCCCCAAGCGCTGCGAGCCGCGCGGCGTCACGCCCATGGCCGGCGATATCTGCACCCGCATCGGCAAAGACTTCGGCAATGGCCGCCCCAATGCCCGAGGACGCCCCTGTCACGAGTGCGGTTTTGCCTGCCAAACTGAAACGCTCTTGCCACGCCATAGGTTACTCCAAATTCGTGTGGTTGGCGCGCATCACCGCGGGGGCGATCCCCATATGCGAGCGTAAATCAAGGACGACCAGTTCAAAGAACAAGAACATCAGCGCCTCATAGAGCGACCCCATCGGCAGGATGGAGATGGCTTGCGCGTCCGAGGCCATGGTTTGTGCGGGCAGATGAACGCATAGATCGGCCTTCGCTGGGACAGGGCCGGATGGTTCCGCTGTCACACAAATCACCTGCGCGCCTGCACCCGTTGCCACGGCACACAAGGCGGCAACGGTTGAGAAATCACCGGGGCCTGCGCTGACCAGCAGCACGTCGCCCTTGCCTACGGGCGGAGCCGTCATATCGCCCACCACATGGGCATTACAGCCAAGGTGATAAAGGCGCATGGCCAGCGCCTTTATCATCAACCCCTCGCGGCCCACACCGTAGCATACAATCCGCTTGGCTTCGGCCAGTGCCGCGATCAAGACAGGGATTTGCGCGAGGACCTCGTCTGAGAGGCCGGGGCGCAGCTCATCGAGTATTTGATCCGTGCGGCTCATGTCAGCTTAATCTGGATTTTGACGTCAGTGGGGCGGGCCTCAACAGCGCGGTCAAAGGCCGTGATGCTGTCGCTGAACGGATAGGTTTCAGAGATCAGCGTTTTCAAATCGACCTTGCCGGATGCCAAAAGCGCAATCGCGCGGTCATACATATTGGCATAGCGGAACACGGTTTCCATACGGATTTCTTTGGACTGGGCCAAGACGATATCCACCGGAACCGGATCAACAGGCATGCCGACCCAGACAACACAGCCCGCAGGGGCAACCACATCCAATGCCGTCTGGATCGAGGCTGCAGCGCCCGCGCACTCAAACACAACATCCGCGCCCCAGCCTTCTGTGGCGTCGTGCAGCACCTGCTGGGGATTGTCGCGGGGCAGCAGGATGGGTTCGATATTGTCATAGCCCGCCGCCAGAGCGAGCTTATCTTCCACAAGGTCCGCAATATAGACCTTTGCGCAGCCCCCTGCGAGGGCGGCGAGGGCCACCATGATCCCGATTGGGCCAGCCCCGGTGACAAACCCCACATCGCCAGGTTTGATGCGTGCTTTAGCAGCGGCTTGCATGCCAATCGCGAAAGGCTCCACCATCGCGCCCTCGGCAAAGCTGACGTGATCGGGGATGGGATAGGTGAAGGCCGCCGGATGCACCACCGAGGCGGTCAGGCATCCGTGCACAGGGGGCGTTGCCCAGAACCGCACATCCGGATCAACGTTATAGACCCCAAGCTTGGAAGCCTTTGACGCCCCATTAGGAATGCCAGGCTCCATACAGACGCGGTCACCTACGTTCAGGTGCGCAACATCCCTCCCGGTTTCTACCACGGTTCCAGCGGCCTCATGGCCCAGCACCATGGGGTCTTTGACAACGAAAGGGCCGATTTTGCCATGGGTGTAGTAATGGACATCGCTGCCGCACACACCAACGGTATCTATTGCGATGCGCACCTCGTCCGGGCCCACGTCCTGCGGCAGATCAATGTCGCGCAGTGCCAGCCTGCCTGCTTCTTCTAGAACCAATGCTTGTACCATGTCTTCTTTCCCCCGCGATTAGGCTCCTGAAATCAGGGCCCGTGCTGTATTTTCATCTGTGACCAACGTGTTGACAAATCCGCGGCGCAGCGCCGCTTTGATCACCTGCACCTTATGAGCACCCCCAGCAGCCAAAATGACGTTCTTGATCGATGCCATGTCATCAAGTGTCATGCCGATGACTTGTTTGTTGAGCGGATGGTCAACGACATCGCCCTCTGCATTCAGGATATGGCCAGTGATGTCGCCGACCCCGCCAAGCGCGATCAGGTCTTCGGGTGTGACGTCTTTGGGCAGCGCGTCGCGCACCAGTAGTGAGCTTTGCAAATCACCCGTGGCCAGCGCAATCGCGTCGCAGGACCTGATTTTTTCTAACATTTCGCGGATGACGTCTTGTTCCATGAACAGGGCTTGGCTGCTTGGGCTGCCCGCATAAAGCGGGGCGGGGAACAGGCTGTGTTCTGCATTACACAGATCCGCAAGACGGGTCGTGATTTCATAGCCATTCACATCCGACCCACGCGACACCCCCCCCATAATCGACAAAATCTCAAGATCGGGTCGATCCAACGGCTGCATATGTCGCGTCGCAAGGTTGAGCGTATTGCCCCATGATATCCCAAAGCGCGCAATGTCAGTGCTGCGCAACAAGTCATCCAAATGCGCCCCAAGCCCCGCCGCCACCAAGGGGGTGATGGACGCGTCGTTTTGGGGTGACGGGACGACGATGGCGCGCTTTAGGCCAAAGGCACGCTCCAGCTCCCATTCAAGGGCGGCGGAGGCGGCAAAGACCGAATCCACGCTGACGCGCAAAATGCCGTTACGCCGTGCTTCACTCAGGGCTTTGTTCACGCGTAGACGGGTGATACCAAACCGCTTGGCCGCATCAGCTTGGGTCATTCCTTCGATTTCGCAGGCCCAAGCCAAGCGGACGATCAGCTGTTCTTCTGTGTCAATTTGTTCAAGTTTTATATAGCGCGACATTGCTGATCCCTTCAGACGACACAAGCACGCGTTGTACCAACCCCTGAAGTGAAGCAACTGGCCATCATTTGACAGCGCCCATCGTCAAGCCGCGCACCAGCTGCTTGGATGCGATCAGGGCGAAGATCAGAACAGGAATGACGATCAATGTGCTGGTCGCCATGATTTTCCCGTAAGGGAGATTGTAGCCTTCCATGAAAGACACTGCCATCGCAGGGGCGGTTTTCGCCTCGTTTCGGGTCAGGACCAGCCCGAACATCAACTCGTTCCATGAGAAAATAAAGGCAAAGATCGAAGATACGGCTACCCCGGGCATGGCGAGGGGCAGGCAGATTTTACGCATGATCGTGAATTGTGAGGCACCTTCCAACAGAGCGGCTTCGTCAAGATCATAGGGGATGCCGCGAAACTGGTCCGTCACGATCCAGATCACGATGGGCAAATTGAACGTCAGATAGATCAGGATCAACGTGATGTGTTTGTCGAGCATCCCGAAATTACGGGCGATCAAAAAGAACGGCAGCGCAAGTACGATGGGGCTGACCATACGGTTGGTAATGAACCAGAACCACAAATCCTTTTTGCCACGAAATTCGAACCGTGCCACAGCAAAGGCCGCAGGCACGCCCAACAACAGGGCCAACAGCGTCGTCGAGACCGCAATGATCAGGGAGTTGATCAAGGTCCGCAGCACACCGTCCTCAAACAGGGCTTCGCGGTAATTGTCCAAGGTCGGCTCAAAAATCCAGACTGGTGGCGCTTCGAGCGCGACAACCTGGGTTTTCAGCGACGTTGTCACCATCCAGTAGAAGGGGAATACGCAGATCAAGATGATCGCAGCGATCAGGAGGACTTGTATCCACAAGGACCGTGTCGATGTCATGGTCTAGACCTCCTTATAGAATACGCGGATGTACATTTGCGCAAGAACGATGGTGATCATCAGCAGTATGATCGCTTGCGCCGAGGCCAGCCCCTGATCAAAGGCGCGAAAGCCGACCCGCTGGATCATGAGCGAGATAAACTCGGTTGAGGCCCCCGGACCGCCGCGTGTCAGAGTGAACACCATGTCAAACAGCTTGAGCGTGTCGGCCGTACGCAGGATTAGCACGGCCACAAGACCGGGCAGCAAAAACGGCAGCTGGACATAGCGCAGCACCGTGAACTTCGATTTCGTTTCAAGCCGCGCGGCTTCTTCGACTTCGCCAGGCACCATGGTCAGACCTGCCAGCAGGACAAGCGCCACAAAGGGCGTCCACTGCCACACGTCCCAGAAGATAATCATGACGAATGCATTTTGCGGATCGCCAATCCAGTTGATATTCGCGCCGCCCATCAGCTGGTTTACGACGCCGAATTTCTGGTTGAACATGACTTGTCCCAGCAGGCCAACAACCGCATAGGTCGTCGCCATTGGCAGCACGAGCGACAGCCGCGCCAGCGTTTTAAGAATAGTCAATCCGGGTTGATGCAGCGTGAGCGCAATGATCAGACCCAATGCAATCTGGAGCGGCAGGGCTGTGCCAAGCAAAAAGAACGTGCGCCCCATGGCCTGCCAGAAGACTTCGTCTGTCAAAACGGTGATATAATTCTCAAGACCGATGAACCGCACATCGCGCAGCTTCACAAGGTTGAAAAAATGGAGCGACGTCCAGCCTGCATAGAGAAGCGGTGCGATGCCCACCAGCGCAAGGCCCAGAACAGCGGGCCCGATGAAAGCAAAGATGGTTTTACGAGATACCTGACCGCGCATGAAAGTCCCCCCATGTCCCCGCATGCGGGGCGGATCGAGGGCGCGTCTGTGGCGCCCTCGATGTTGATGTGGCTTGGCGTTACTGGGCCAGCGGCTTGTCGCCAGAGTAGTAACCGGCGGCTTCCAGAACGGCTTCCATGCGGGTGCCGATTTCCATGGCACCTTCTTCGGTGGTGACTTCGCCAAGCATCATCTTGGTGCCCCATTCCTGAACGATCTCTGTGATCTCGGGCCATTCCGCGAAACGTGGGCGGAATTCAGGCACGCCGTCCTGCCAACTTTCGACCAGCGCGGGGATATACTTGAAGGTTTCAGCCAAGGCTGGATCGGCATAGGCAGACTGACGCGCGCTTACACCGCCACGTTCGACATATTCCACAGCGTTTGCGGCAGATGTCGCCCACTGGATGAACAGATAGGCGGCTGCCTGCTCTGCTTCGTCCGCTTGGGAAGCCACCGCCATCGAGAAGCCGCCGAGTGCTGGCTTGCGGCCCGCAGGGCCCATCGGCTCGGGTGCGATCTCAACGCAGTCTGCGACTTTGGACGTGTCTGGCGAGACAACGGATGAGTAGAACGCAGACCATTCTGTGATCATCGCGATGTCACCCTGCGAAAAGCCGTTAACGACTTCGGCGTGGTCATAGGCCACGATACCATCGGGCATGTATTGCATCAGGTCCTGCCGGAACTGAAGACCCGCTTGGCTCTCAGGGCTGTTCAAATTGGACTTGAACTCCGCATCAAGGAAAGAGCCGCCAAAGGGCCAGATCATCCGCGCGAAACTATCCGCAGATTGCGTCTCGTTGCGCTTGGATTGCAGCGCATAGGCATATTGGCCTTCGCCGTTGGTCAAGGCAGGGCCGTAGACGTCCTTGAGGTCTGCCCATGTTTCTGGCGGGCCGTCAAAACCAGCATCTTCCAACATGCAGCGGTTATAGAACAAAAGGCCCGAGTAGTTGTCGACCGGTAGGCCGTAGATCGTATCGTTCCAGCCGCCAAAGGCGTTCAGCACCAGCGGGAAGAAATCGTCGATATCCAGCGCAGGATCAACGGCATCAGGGAATTTCGCCTGCACGTCAGCAAGTGGCAGAACCCATTCATTCTCTGCAAAGTTACCCATCCAGACAAGATCGATCAGTGCGACATCAAGATCGCCGCCAGCAACAAAGTCACGGACCTGTTCGCCCAGAGCGTTCTCATAGGGGTGTTTGATGATGTTGACTTTGATGCCGGTCTCTTCTTCAAACGCCGGCAGCATGGCCTCGATCGCTTCATAGCCAGGGCGCAGCAGGAACACGACATCTACCGTCGTGCCAGCGTAGGGTTTGGCCGCATCGGCAAGGCTCCAGCCATGCCCGTCAGCAACCGCGCCAGTGGCTACGATGCTCGCGAGCGCAGCAGTTCCCATTAGGTTTCTAAGTGATTTCATTCTTGGATCCTCCCAGATTCGAAATGCGGCATTGTCAGCTTTCCCACCGCTTCCTTAACGAAACTGCATTTGAGGGTTGAGGTCAATACATTTGTTTTATAGTGTTTACAAAAGTATCAAAGTAGGTCTTGATCACGGTCAGGGAGGCAAGGACATGGCAGGGATTAAAATCGAAGGGCTGAATAAGTTCTACGGAAAAACGCAGGCGCTTTTTGATGTAAATCTGGACATTGAGGACGGTGAGTTCGTTGTTTTCGTGGGGCCATCAGGCTGCGGTAAGTCAACGCTTTTGCGCACGCTCGCGGGTCTTGAAGGTGCCGATTCAGGCCGGATTGAGATTGACGGGCGAGACCTGACCAATGCCGAGCCAGTGGACCGCGACCTTGCGATGGTGTTCCAGTCCTACGCGCTCTATCCGCATATGTCGGTCAGCGCGAACATGGATTTCGGCATGAAGGTGAACGGCTATTCCGCCGAAGATCGCAAAAAGCGCATCGCAGACGCTGCCCGTATTTTGCAGCTGGAGGATTACCTCGACCGAAAACCGGGACAATTGTCTGGCGGGCAACGCCAGCGCGTCGCCATTGGCCGCGCCATCGTGAAGAACCCCAAGGTTTTCTTGTTTGATGAACCCCTCTCTAACTTGGATGCCAAGCTGCGGGTCCAGATGCGCGTTGAATTGGAAGGCCTGCACAAACAGCTTGCCGCGACGATGATCTATGTGACCCATGATCAGGTCGAAGCCATGACCATGGCCGATAAGATTGTGGTGCTGAACGGGGGGCGCGTTGAACAGGTCGGTTCCCCGATGGAACTTTATCACAAGCCGAATTCGCGTTTCGTGGCGGAATTTATCGGCTCGCCTGCGATGAACGTGTTCGCCCCCAATGACCGGCTAAAGGCGCTGTCTTTGTCCGATGAAACCGCCTTTATCGGCTGCAGGCCGGAACATCTTGAGGTGCGCCAAGGCGGTCAGGGGCACACCAATGCGACCGTCACGGTAAAAGAGCAATTGGGCGGCGAGACGCTCTTGTATCTCAAGACCGAAAGCGGACAGCAAATCGTTGCGAAGGTAAGCGGCGAAGACGGCACACAAGTGGGGCAAACGGTCGGGATTCATGTGCCCGAAGATCGGCTGCACCAGTTCAACACCGATGGTCGAGCGCTATAGGATCATGACCGGATGACCCAGACCCACATCCATCACGACAAAGCCCTCGCGGCGTTCAAACAACGTATTCACCTAGCCGAGTTGGTAATTTTCGACTTTGATGGGGTGGTTGCCGACAGTGAGGTTTTATCCCTAGAGACACTGCGAACCGCGCTGGCGCGGTTTGAAATCTATCTTTCAGTTAATCGGACCCGTGAGATGTTTTTAGGGACATCCCTGCGAACGATTAGCGCCTATGTCAAATCCCACGGTACCGGAGCGATTGATACATTCGAGAAAACTTGGGAGGCAGATTTATTCACACGCTTCAAGGCAGACTTGTCGCCGGTGCCCCTTGTCGTTGAGCTTTTGGATGTGCTGGACGATCTTGGCCGGACCTATTGCATCGCATCCAGTGGCACACATGAGCGGATCGGGATCGCGCTTAAGGCGATGGGGCTATTAGACAGGTTCTCCCACATCTTTAGCGCAGAGCAGGTGGCACAGGGTAAGCCCGCACCGGACCTGTTTAATTTCGCGGCCGAGTCCCTGCAGGTGGATCCGTCCGCCTGCCTTGTGATCGAAGATTCACCCTTTGGTGTGCGTGCGGCCAATGCGGCGGGGATGACGTGTTTTGGATTCACTGGCGGTCAGCACATGAAAGGACGCCAAGCCCAGTGTACTGAGCTTTTGTCCAGCGTCGGTGCCGACATGGTGCTTTCGTCTTTTGAAGGGGTTTCAGAATTGAGAAGCAAGACATGAATCGTCAGGTGCGAAATACAATGCGAGAGGCGTTAAGATGACATACCTTGGCATTGATTTGGGCACGTCCGGGCTGCGGGCGCTTTTGATCTCTGACACACAAGAAATCATCGGCTCAACCGAACACGCTTACGCCTCTGAACATGTCAAATCCGGCTGGAGCGAACAGGACCCCGCTCATTGGACCCGCGCCCTTGATGCCGCCGCCCGCGAATTGGGGGCAAAATATCCTGAATTTGCCGATCTCAAGGCGATTGGTGTCGCAGGTCATATGCATGGCGCGATCCTACTAGATGCTGCGGGTCAGGTGATACGGCCTTGTATTTTGTGGAACGATACGCGGTCCCACAATGAGGCAAAGATACTCGATCAAACCGACGGTGTGCGGGCGTTGTCGGGCAATATCGTCTTTCCCGGCTTCACAGCGCCAAAGCTGCTTTGGGTTCAGCATCATGAGCCAGAGAACTTTGCCCGCATCCATAAAGTGCTCTTGCCTGCAGCGTATCTGAATTTCCACCTCACAGGCGACTATGTGGCCGATATGTCTGACAGTGCCGGTACGTCTTGGCTGGATGTAACCAATCGCGATTGGTCTACGGACCTGCTTGAAGCAGGACAAATGCGCGCCGATCAGATGCCGCGGCTGGTCGAAGGGTCACAACCTGGTGGCGTCTTGCGCGCAGATCTGGCCAAAAAGTGGGGCGTTGCAAAGGATGTGCTTGTCGCAGGCGGGGCTGGCGACAACGCGGCTGCAGCTTGTGGAATTGGCGCGCTGAACGAAGGCGATGGGTTCCTGTCCCTTGGGACTTCGGGCGTTTTGTTAGCGGCAAGAGACGGATGCTATCCAGCCCCAGCATCCGCACTGCATACGTTCTGCCACGCGGTCCCGAACCGTTGGTATCAAATGGGGGTTATGCTCTCGGCCGCTGACAGTTTGAATTGGCTGTCCACGATCACGGGTCGTTCGGCGCCTGAGCTGACAGGTTCTTTGGGCGACACGCTGCGCCCTCCGGGGTCCGTGCAATTTCTGCCCTATCTCAGTGGAGAGCGCACACCGCATAACGACGCTGATATCCGTGGCAGCTTTACAGGTCTTGATATTGCAACCTCGGTTGAGGATTTGACCCAAGCGGTCCTTGAAGGCGTGGCATTTGGCTTGCGTGATAGCCTCGAGGCGTTCCGGCTGACAGACACGCAAATCGAACAGCTTTGGGCGATTGGGGGCGGATCGAAGTCGACATACTGGCTCAAACTGATCGCTACCGTCTTAAACGTGTCTCTGGACCGCCCGAAAGCCGGCGAATTCGGCGCAGCTGTCGGCGCTGCGCGACTGGCCATGATGGCGAAAACTGGCGCACGGGCAGAAACCATCATGACAACACCGCAGATCGCGGAGTCGATTTCACCTGAACCGACAATCATCGCCGCGTATGACAAGGCCTATGATACATTCAAAGCGACTTATCCAATCATCAAAAAAGCATCTTTTCACTAAAGCCCGATATACGTCGCTGTTCGTCCAAAACAGCCTAATGGCCTTCGAACGGGACGTGGCCTAAACGCGAAGATGGAGCCGCCCTATAGCGGAAAAGTTCCAACTGAAAGGGCCCAGCTTATGGTACCCTATACTCATCGGACGAGTAGCTTTTGGTGAGAGGCCGCACACATTGAACTTCGGCAGCTTTGCGAGAAGCTGATGCTTCTTGATCCGCAGCCAAAGTTCACTTTGTCCTGCAACTTGTAAATTCGACCGCCGGCCCTTCCTGCACTCTTCACGAATGGCTGGTTTTCCCGCTGCGCCGCAGCACCAGATTTTAGGCTGAACCAGCTTTTGCCTGCTGCGAGGGCCGGCAGCAAGTATTTCCAAATAGCAGATTGGGCTGATTTTGTTGAAAAACTCACTCTTGCTCGAGGCATGAACTGCTGATTCAATTCTCCTATTGGGCGGGAGAATTGGCGATGATGGGACCGAGGCAGGAAGCACAGGCGGCACTTTTTTATGAGTTTTCGTTAGAGGATCACGTCCCGCAAGATCATCTGCTGCGATCGATTGATCGGTTTGTCGATCTGAGCAGCATTCGCGCGCATCTGGCGGATTTCTACAGCCATACTGGCCGCCCGTCGATTGATCCTGAGTTGCTCATTCGGATGCTATTGGTGGGGTATTGTCTCGGCATCCGGTCTGAGCGGCGGCTCTGCGAGGAGGTCCATCTGAACTTGGCGTACAGATGGTTTTGTCGCCTCGATCTGACCGACCGCATTCCAGATCACTCTACCTTTTCCAAGAACCGCCATGGTCGTTTCCGCGAGAGTGATCTTTTGCGTGAAGTGTTCGAGATGACAGTTGCGCGCTGCATGCAGGAAGGGCTTGTCGGCGGTCAGGGTTTTGCCGTCGATGCCAGCTTGATCAGCGCTGATGTTCAGAAGCAAAACTCCAGCAACCCCGAGGACTGGGCCGTGCGTGAGACTGATCCCAATGACGCGCCACGCGCGGTGCGCGAGTATCTCGATGTTCTGGATGATGAGGCTTTTGGCGCAGCCAGCGAAGTTACCCCCAAGTTCACCGCCCATGCAGACCCGGCGAGCCAATGGACAGCAGCCCGCAAAGGACCCGCGTTATTTGCCTATTCAGACAATTACCTGATCGACACGGACCATGGGATCATCATGGATGTGGATGCGTCACGGTCGATCAGGCAGGCCGAGGTGGGTGCCATGCGCAAGATGATTGATCGCACTCAAGACCGCTTTGGCATCACACCAGATTGGATCGCTGCCGACACTGCGTATGGGTCAGCCGATAACCTTGTGTGGCTGACACTGAAGCGGCAAATCCTCCCATTCATCCCCGTTTTTGATAATTCGAAACGCAAAGATGGCACATGGTCTCGGGCTGATTTTACATGGGACGAAGACAACGATCGCTACATCTGCCCAGAAGGCAAAGAGCTCCGTCATACCCGGCGCAATTATTCTGATCCCGCACGGAAGATGGCTGACATGAAAGCCCGAAACTATGGCGCGCTCAAATCAGATTGTCAGGTCTGCCCGTCAAAGGACAAATGCTGCCCCAACACCGACACCCGCCGCATCCGTCGCGAGAAATACGAAATCGTCAGAGACTTCGCTCGGGAATGCACCGCCTCGGAGTTCAATCCTAAGGCTCAGGCGCGACGCAAGAAGGTTGAAATGCTCTTCGCCCATCTCAAACGCATCCTCGGCTTGGGTCGTCTCCGATTACGCGGGCCATGCGGCGTCCAGGACGAATTTACCCTCGCAGCCACCGCCCAAAACCTCCGCAAACTCGCAAAACTCAAGCCAATGGTGCCGACCACCGGCTAAAAACAGGATCCGCCACCGGTCGTTCAATAAAATCAGCGCAATAGCTCAACGGGCAACGCCAAAAACAACGACTTTTTCAACGAAATCGGCTCCAACCAGTCGTTCGCCGCAGATCGATCGAAGTTCCGCTCCACGCTGGGCCGGTTATCTGGCAGGAAATTGTGGGCTTACATACCGCCGCTTCTATTTCCGTGCTCGTCGGCATTCTTTCACTGTTACCGGCTCGTAATTTCCCTGCTACCGACTCCAGGGAATTCCTTGCGGAAACTACTGTTTTCGCTGCTGAAATCAAGTCTCTGGGCTCGAATATCGGGAAAATCAGCCGCTTTACCCTGTTTTTTCCCTGTTAACAGGGAATTTTGGAACAGACTGGCTAGCTCCAGACTACCACCCCAGCCAGACACTTCTTCAAAAGCAGACGATACGACTGTCGCT
>TARA_R110002049_G_scaffold20717_32_pt1 | contig 30606 bp, 30 predicted proteins | sample TARA_R110002049 | Tara Oceans TARA_R110002049 (sample SAMEA4396941) | marine metagenome | biome: Polar Biome; feature: [SRF] surface water layer (ENVO:00010504); material: water (ENVO:00002006), including particulate matter (ENVO:01000060) such as... | depth 5 m
AGGGCGCCATGTGCAAGAATTCGGAGACGCTTTGGGACAGTACGTACTGCAGAGGTTGCTTGGCGCGATCCCTACTTTGCTGCTGATCATTGTGCTGGCATTTCTGCTGGTGCATGCGGCCCCGGGTGGACCGTTCGATGAAGAGCGCGTGCTGCCGCCGGCCGTCGAGGCCAACATGCGGGCGGCATACCACCTCGACGAGCCAATGCCGCAACAGCTTCTGCGCTACCTGGGCGGCGTTGTGCGGGGGGACTTCGGTCCTTCGTACCGGTACCGGGAGCACAGTGTCTCCGAACTGATCGCCGCCGCATTTCCGTATTCCCTGCGCATTGGCGGACTCGCGATGCTGTTCGCGCTTGTCGTTGGTATCGCGGCGGGTACCTGCGCCGCGCTGCGTCGCAATACAAGCACCGACCGCCTGCTCATGGCGGCATCGATGACGGGCATTTCCATTCCCGTATTTGTTATCGCGCCGGTGCTGGTGCTGCTGTTCGCCGTCAAGCTCAATTGGTTGCCCGCCGGCTGGAGCGGTAACAGCGGCGCCGCCCCGCTGGTGCTGCCGGTGCTGGCGCTGGCCTTACCGCAAATCGCGTATATCGCACGCCTGACGCGAGCGAGCATGATCGACGTACTGGCCAGTCCGTATATCCAGAGCGCGCGCGCACAGGGGCTGGGCACAGCCGCGATCATCCGCTACCACGCGCTCAAGCCCGCAATACTGCCTTTGCTCTCCTATCTCGGACCGGCCGTTGCCGCAATTCTCACGGGTTCTGTGGTTGTCGAGGAGATCTTCGGTATACCGGGCCTCGGCCAGTTCTTTGTCCGCGGCGCGCTCAATCGCGATTACACCCTGGTGCTCGGTATCGTTATTTTCTACGCGACGTTGATTGTCGCGCTGAATTTGCTGGTGGATATTCTCTACGGCCTGATTGATCCACGGGTGCGATACCGATGAGGCGGGCGGCCGGCTTCATGCTGCGTGCACGGCGCAATCGAAACGTTGTGGTGAGCTTTGTGTTGCTGCTTGCAACGGCCGTGTGCGCGATCGTGCTGCCCTGGCTCAGCCCCAATGACTACAGCACGACGAGTTTCCAGCGGGTACTGGAAGCGCCAGGCTGGGCAGGAATGCACTGGTTCGGGCTCGACGAGCTTGGGCGCGACCAGCTAATGCGCACGATGTTGGGTATCAAGGTAACGCTCACCGTGGCGGTAGTCGCCAGCCTGGTGAGCCTTGTTATCGGCGTATTGTACGGCGCTGTTGCCGGCTACGTTGGTGGCCGCGTGGACGCCTTTATGATGCGCATTGTCGATTCGCTGTACGCCATGCCCTTCATCTTCTTTGTGATCCTGTTGATGGTGGTGTTCGAACGAAACTTTCTGCTGATCTTTGTCGCGATCGGCGCCATCAACTGGCTTGATATGGCGCGCATCGTGCGCGGCCAGACCCTGAGCCTGCGCGAGCGCGAGTTTGTGCAGGCGGCCCGGCTCAATGGCGTTTCCACGCCGCGCATCGTTCTGCGGCACATAGCACCGAACCTTATTGGCATCGTTATCGTTTACGTGACGCTGACGATCCCGCAGGCCATCCTGGTTGAGTCTTTTCTGAGCTTTCTTGGACTGGGTGTTCAGGAGCCGCAAACAAGCCTTGGCGCACTGGTCAACACGGGCGTCGGTCACATGGAACGTGCGCCCTGGATGTTGTTGATACCCGGTGGCGTGCTGGCGCTAATTCTGCTGTGTTGCAATTTTCTCGGCGACGGCTTGCGCGACGTTTTTGATGTGCGGCAGGCGCCATGAGTCTGCTCGAAGTAGACAAGCTTTGCATTGGCTACGGCAATGACCTGGCGGTCGACAAGCTGAGTTTTGCCATTGAGCATGGCGAATCAGTAGGGCTGGTGGGTGAGTCCGGTTCCGGCAAGACGCAGACAGGGCTCGCGATCCTTGGCTTGCTGCCAGCGTCGGCGGCGCTCAGCGGCCATATACGGGTGGGCGGTACCGAGGTTGTTGGCGCCGACGAGCGCGCGCTCAATGCGCTTCGCGCGCGGCGCGTTGCGATGGTTTTCCAGGACCCGTTGCAGGCGCTCAACCCCTACGTCCGGATAGGCCGGCAGCTGCGCCGTATCCTGCTGACACATAACATCAGCACGGGCGCGGCGGCCGACCAGCGCGTGCTCGAGATGCTCGATGCGGTCGGTTTACCGGACCCGTCTCGCCAGGTGCGTGCGTATCCGCACCAGCTATCGGGCGGCATGCGCCAGCGCGTCATGATCGCTGCCGCACTGATTGCGGAGCCGGAGCTGCTGATTGCCGACGAGCCGACGACAGCGCTCGACGTCACGGTGCAGGCGCAGGTGCTGGAGTTGCTCGATGATCTGCGGCGCGATACGGCCTTGCTGCTCATCACCCACGATCTCGGCATTGTGGCCGGGCACTGTGAACGCATGCTGGTGCTGGAGCGCGGGCGCCTCGTCGAAAGTGGTCCGACGGCGGCGGTCTTCGCCGCGCCGGCGACCGAGTATACGCGCACGCTGCTGGCCGCTGTGCCGCGGCTCGACGCACCGAGCCGGCCTGCGGTCGCCACGCAGTCCCAGCCGCTGGTGAGCGCGAGTGGAATCCATGTCTCCTATAAAGAGGCTGGAGTTGGCCGATTACATGCCGTTAAAAGCGTCGATTTGTCGATAAATGCCGGAGAGACCTTGGCGGTCGTCGGCGAGTCAGGTTCTGGCAAGTCCAGCCTCGTCCGCGCCCTGCTTGGGCTGATGCCGGCAAATAGAGGCACAATCACGTTCGATGGCCGCACATTGCCGCCAGATGTGCAGAAACGCACGTTGTCGGCGCGGCGAGACTTGCAGCTGGTGTTCCAGGACCCGCTGGCGTCACTGAATCCGCAGTGGCGCGTCGCCGACATTGTTGCCGAGCCGTTGACAGTGCACGAGGCAGAACTTAGCCGTACGCAGCGGCTAGATCGTGTCGTAAAAACACTAAGTCAGGTCGGGCTGTCGGACGCCTTCCTCGAACGCTACCCTCACGAACTGTCCGGTGGCCAGGCGCAACGCGTTGCGATCGCGCGGGCCCTGGTGCTCGAACCCAGGGTGCTCGTCTGCGATGAGGCCGTTGCCGCGCTGGACGGCTCAGTTCGACGCCAGATCCTCGACGTTCTCGGCGAAATCCAGCAAAGAACCGGACTTTCGATCCTTTTCATCTCTCATGATCTCGCCGTAGTGCGGGCCATCAGCCACCGGGTCATGGTGATGTACCTGGGCCGCGTGGTGGAGCTGGCGCCAACAGACGAGGTGTACCGGGCGCCACGCCACCCTTACACACGCGCCCTGCTTGACGCCGTGCCGGTCGCGGACCCGAACGCGCTTCGGGCGAGATCGAGCGTGCGCGGCGAGGTGCCGTCTATCCTGCACCCGCCGGGTGGCTGCCCGTTTCATCCTCGTTGCGCGTTTGCCGAAGATCGCTGCACGATCGAAACACAATCGCTGCGAAAACTGGGCAATAGCGAGGTCGCCTGCTGGCGGAGCGAGGCTGTCTTATAACGTGTCGGCGGCCGCGGGCGGCGTGTAAGGCAGTTCCCACAGCGAAAAGACACGCGACAAGGCTGACAAGCCCAGCGAGTGACACAGCCAGCCGCTCGCGACAGCTTGCCGCAACGCCTCGAGCGATAGCAGGTGCACACGAATAGCCTCGCCCTCATCCGGTGCCGGGTCCTGCACGCGGGTGACACCGTCGGCCAGCCAGTGGTGGCATAGATTGTCGTGATACGCGGGATTCGCCTGCACGCAGCCCAGGTAGTGCCAGCTTCCGCCGCCGTAGCCGGACTCCTCCAGCAGCTCGCGCCTGGCGGCCGCCAGCGAATCCTCGCCCGCGTCGACGATGCCGCCGACTGGCTCCAGCGTCAGTTTGCCGACCCCGAAGCGAAACTGCTCGACCATGACGATTTCGCCGGCTTCCGTCACGGCCACAACGTTCACCCACGCGGGTGCCTCCAGCACGAGGCGCTCGAACTCGGCAGACGTCTGCGGGTGGCGCAGCTTGTCAAAGCGCACGCCAAACAACGGCAAGTCCGGCCCGCGCCGGCTTGCGAGTTTCTCCCAGATGAGTTTGTCCTTGCTCACAGGCGGTGCCTCTTCCGCTAGCGGCCCGGCAGCGGGATGGGCATTGGCGCCCCGTTGACGGTCAACAGGCCCTTCTTGTACTCAGCCGCCAGTTCATAATTGTCGCCGTTGCGCCGGAGAAAGCCCATGGCCGCCGCGGACTGAAAGCCCGGGTTGCGGGCGGCGATGTAATCAAACAGACCGGCCGGTATGGAAACGTCCGCGCGTGCCTCCAGTGCCAGCAATAAGCCGGTCCGCGCGAGCGGATTCGCAGCTGACTCGCGCGCAGCCATTGTCAGACTGGAGCGCATCGTGCCTTCAGGCAACTCGAGATTCAGGGTGTCGATATCAATCTCAAAGCCCTTCTCAAACAGCGTCTGCAGGTCATTCTCAATGAGCGCATAAGCCTGCATCGGGTCTTCAATACGGCGGGCTTTCTTCAGCCCCGCCAGCAGGCGGCCGAAGGCAGTGCCGTCAATGTCGGCGGCGCTACCGTGCAGCGTCAAGGTGATGGCATCCGGCTGAGCCGGGCTGTTGATGGAAATGTCAAAGTCCATGTCGCCGTCGACGCGACCGCCACTCAGCCTCGAGTGGCTGCGCAGGCTGAGTGGCTCGAAACGAACGCTCTGCTCAGCCGACTTAAGCCCGACCGACGCGATCGTCAGTGCGAGATCACCCACCGAGAAGCCGAACCCGGTTTCAACGAGGGCGCCAGAAAACTGCATGTCGCCCGTCTCAAGCTGTTCATTGCCACCGGCAATCCGCAGTGCGTCGACCTGTCCTTCAAATTCCATGGTGTCCTGGCTGGCGCTGGTTTTTACCGTGATATCCGCGGCGCCCCAGCTCGTTTCTTCCACGGCACCGGGTTCGAGGATGTAGTGCGAGCTGACCGCACCCGTCAGCCCGACTTGCGTGTACACGACGCCCGGCAATGCGCTTACCTCGCCGTCCGCGTTTTCAATGCTTAAGTGGGAAATGGCACGGCCAAGGCCCGGCAGTAGCGAACCCTCGTCGCGATTCATGGAGCTGACCGGAATCAGGCCGTGATCAAGTCGCGTATTGATGATTAGCGCCGGCGTACCGGTTGCCGCAAAGCCGAGCTGCTGGCGCAGGGCGGCACCCGGCCCGGTGCTGGCAAATTCGACCCGGTGTTCGCCCTCGGAAAAAAACCAGCCGCGCTCGAAGCCCGCGGCGGAAATGACGATCTCCTGGTTGTCGTCGGCGGCCCATTCAAGCTGCTTGTCAACCGAGCGCTCTGCCAGATAACCCATCAGGCCCGGCGATATGATGACGATCAACGCAAGCAAAACGAGGCCTGCGACAACACTCTTTTTCATAGTATTCCTCCCCCGGCGCCCGGGCCTTCTGTTGCATGCTAGCAAAGCTAGCCGTGGAAACAGCGCGCTTTGTCTGGAATTTGCCGCCAACTGCCACTAACATAGCGCCTCCCGCTGCTCCGGCGTTGAGCCATCAGATCAGCAACGACCCCTAAATTTCCGGATATTCAATTGGTTAGCAAGATGAAAACGGCCGTCCACACAGCGATCCTTCTCGTTTCCAGCGCACTTATTGCGCCTATCGCATTCGCAGAAGGCGATGCCGAGCGCGGCGAAGCGCTTGCCTACACCTGCCTCGGCTGCCACGGCATCGATGGCTATCGCAATGCCTACCCTTCTTACCGGGTGCCGCGACTCGGCGGCCAGAAGGCGGCCTACCTGATTGCGGCGATCAATGGCTACCGGGACGGCACACGCGAGCATGCAACGATGCATGGCCAGGCCGCGAGCCTGAGCGACGAGCAGGTGGCCGATATTGCGGCCTACCTGGCAACGCGCGGCACCGCAACAGTCGAAGCGGGTGGCAGCGACGTTGAGACATTCGAGAAAGCCGCAACCTGCGTTGCCTGTCACGGTCAAAACGGCATCAGCGTATCGCCAGCCTGGCCGACACTTGCGGGACAGCATGAGGACTACATCATCGCAGCGCTGAACCAGTATCGTGATGGCACGCGCAAGGAGCCGGTCATGTCACAGATGGCGGCACCGCTGAGCGATGAGGACGTACGCGTGTTCGCACGTTATTACTCGCGCCTTAAGGGCCTGGAAACGACGCAGCCCGAAAAAGCTGACTGATCGCCCCGGCCAATGCCAGCATCAAGGGCGAGAATAACGACGCTCGATGACGGCATCTCGGCGATCGATACCGAATACGCGCGGCCGATGCAGGACGCGAGTCACCTGATAATCGAGAACGGCCACGGGGCGTTCGTCGATGTTGGCGCAAACAACGCCGTGCCGCTGTTGCTCGATGCGCTGCAGCGCAACAACCTCGACCCGGCCGACGTGGATTACGTCTTTCTGACGCACGTGCACCTCGACCATGCTGGCGGCGCAGGCGTGCTGATGCGCCACCTGCCAAACGCGACCTGTGTACTGCACCCGCGAGGCGCGCCGCACATGATCGACCCGGCGAAACTCATTGCCGGTACCGAAGCGGTGTACGGCAAACAACGTGCACGCGAAATCTACGGCACGATAGAACCGATCGATGCGGCACGTGTGCGTGTCGCCGACGACGGCGAGTGGGTTGATTTTCACGGCCGCCAATTGCAAACCCTGTTCACCGAGGGCCATGCCCGGCATCATTACGTGCTGAACGATCCGCAGTCGCGTGGGGTTTTCACGGGCGACAGTTTTGGTATTTCCTACCGCGAGCTGGACACGGCAGCCGGTGCGTTCATCTTTCCTTCGGCAACGCCGATTGACTTTGACCCAGACGCCGCGCACATCGCCTACGACCGTATAATGGCCTGCAATCCCACCCATGTTTACCTGACGCACTACAGCCGTGTCGGTGACCTGGACCGGCTGGTCAGCAACCTGCACGCAGGCATTGACGCATACCGCTTCATGGCGCTGGAGGTCGAGCACGCTCCGGATCGTCGGGAGAAGTTGCGTAGCCGTATGTTCCAATACCTGGCAGAAGGCTTGCAGCGCCACGGTTACAAGGGCGACGAAGATGCGATGTGGTCCGTGCTCAACATCGATGTGGATCTGAACGCTCAGGGCCTTGATGTGTGGCTCGATCGCCGCAAGAAACAAGCCGTCAACTAAAGTATTTCCGAGGAGCCAGCAGTGGAGCAATTTCGCGCATACCGCATCGATGAGCAGGACGGAAAAATTTCGGCCGGCTTTCAGACGCTGAAGATTGATGACCTGACCGAAGGCAATGTTGTTATCAGGGTCAGTCACTCGAGCATTAACTATAAAGACGCACTGGCTGCCACCGGAGCGGGCAAAATACTGCGGCGCTACCCTCTAAATGGCGGCATCGATCTCGCGGGCGAGGTGGTCAGCGCCGAACACGAGAGCCTTGAGCCTGGCACGCCGGTTCTTGTCACCGGTTGTGGTCTCAGCGAAACCGTTGACGGTGGCTACTCCGAATACGCCCGTGTCGATGCAAACAGCGTGGTGCCGCTGCCTGGCGGATTGACGCCCGCCGAAGCCATGCAACTCGGTACGGCCGGGTTTACCGCCGCGCTTGCGATCCATCGAATGGAGCAGAACGGCCAGTTGCCCGAGAACGGTCCGGTTGTGGTGACGGGCGCAACCGGTGGCGTCGGCAGCCTCGCGGTCAATATGCTTGCCGGCCGCGGCTACGAAGTGGCGGCATTGACCGGCAAGCACAGTGAAGAGGCGTACCTGCGAGAATTAGGCGCGCGCCAGATTTTGCTGCGTGATGAACTGGACCTGGGCAAGCGGCCGATGGAAAAAGCGCAGTGGGCCGGTGCGATCGACAATCTTGGCGGTGATTACCTGGCATGGCTGACGCGCACGATGAACTACGGCGGCAATATTGCCAGCATCGGGCTCGCGGCAAGCCCCAAACTCGAAACCACGGTGATACCGTTTATCCTGCGCGCGGTTTGCCTGCTTGGCATCAACTCGGTGGATACGCCGCGCGCATTGCGACTGGCGGTCTGGAGCCGCATTGCGGGCGATCTGAAACCGCAGCACCTCGACAGAATCGGCAGCCGTACAATCAGGTTCGACGATTTGCCCGATGCGTTTCAGGCGTATCTCGACGGCACGGTTACCGGTCGTACAGTTGTCGAAATCCAGTAAGCCGTCACGCGGCGACTCGCTTCTGTCCGTCGAAGCGGGTGCTACGAGACAGCCGTTAGAATTGTCCCACGCAAGTGGTGTGACTTCGGAGCAATACCTTGGCAAACGATATTATTGAAACAGACGCGCTGATTATTGGTGCCGGACCTTGTGGCTTGTTCCAGGTCTTTGAACTCGGCTTGCTCGGTGTGCAAGCACACATCGTTGACAGCATGCGCGTGGTCGGTGGCCAGTGCGCCGAGTTGTACCCTGACAAGCCCATCTATGACATTCCCGGCATCCCGGAGTGTTCCGGCCAGGAGCTGATCGACAACCTCATGGAGCAGATCAAGCCCTTCGATGCGACCTTCCATCTGGGCGAAGAAGTGGCAACCGTCGAGGACAATGGCGATGGCTTCGATGTGAGTACGGATGCGGGCACGCGGTTTCGCGCCAAGACGGTATTTATTGCTGGTGGCGTTGGCTCCTTCCAGCCGCGCCGCATGCGCCTTGAAGGCATCGAAGCGCATGAAGAGAAGTCGCTCTTCTACCGGGTTCGCGAACCACAAAAACTCGCTGGCAAGTCGGTGGTCATTTTGGGTGGCGGCGATTCGGCCCTTGACTGGACTGTCGCACTTGAGCCGATTGTCGGTTCGCTGGCGCTGGTGCATCGACGACCCGACTATCGCGCCGCGCCGGCTACGGTAGAGCAGATGAAGGCGCTCGTTGCGGCGGGCAAGATGCAGGAGATTACCGGCAAGGTCAGTGAATACCGGGCAGATGCCGACGGCATTACGGGTGTGACGATCGAGACGGATGACGGGCCCGTGCAACTGGAGTGCGATGTGTTGCTCGTTTTCTGGGGCCTCGCGCCGAAGCTCGGGCCGATTGCTGACTGGGGTCTCGACATCAACCGCAAAACAATCAATGTCGACACCGAGAAGTTCGAGACGAGCACGCCCGGTATCTACGCAATCGGTGATATCAACTATTACCCGGGCAAGAAGAAGCTCATTCTGAGTGGCTTTCATGAAGCGGCGCTGGCCGCTTTTGCGGCCAAGGAGCGCATCGAGCCGGGCAAGAAAGCGCGCCTGCAATACACGACGACAAGTCCGTTGATGCACGAACGCCTGGGCGTCAAGGAAGATGCGCCGAACGAGCAATGACGCGCGGTGCAATGTCGGTGCAGGCAATAGAAGCGGCTGTCAGTGAGCTGAATCAGACGCTCCCGGCTGATGCGCCCGAGCGTTTCAGGCGCTTGCTGGAAGAACTGGAGCGCTGGAACAGGAAGGTGAATCTGACCGCGATCCGTGCTCCGGGTGAGATGGTGACGGCCCATTTGCTGGACAGCCTGGTCGCCCGTCCGCTGCTCGAAGGCACGCGAATTCTCGATGTTGGTACTGGCGCGGGCTTCCCGGGGCTGCCGCTCGCGATAGTCGAGCCCGAGCGCACTTTCCACCTGGTAGACAGTAATAACAAGAAGGTCATGTTTGTGCAGCATGTCGCGGCACTGCTGGCCCTCGACAACGTCACGGCCGTAAAAGCGAGGACGGAGGGCTATGCACCCGGGCAGTGCTTTGATACCGTGATTGCCCGGGCCGTGGCCACGTTGCCGCGACTCCTGGAAATTGCCGGGCACCACGTAGGAGAGGACGGGGTGTTTGTCGCCCTGAAGGGCAAGCGCCCGACAGAAGAAATAGAAGCAATACCCCCGGGGTGGGTCCACGAAGTAGTCGAACTGTTTGTACCGGGGCTCGAGCGGGGTTCGAGGCATGCCGTGTTGATGCGCCGCACAGCCTGACCGACGCCGGCATACAACGGAAATACGCAATGACACGCACAATTGCTGTAGCAAATCAGAAAGGCGGAGTCGGTAAAACGACAACCTGCGTCAATCTTGCCGCGTCGCTCGCTGCGACGCAGCGACGTGTGCTGCTGGTCGACCTCGACCCGCAGGGTAACGCGACCATGGGTTGCGGCATCGACAAATCGGAACTCGACTTCTCCGCTTGCGACGTCCTGCTTGGCGATGCAACGGCGGCCGATACCATCGTCTCGGCACCGCAAGGCGGCTACGCCGTATTGCCCGGCAATGAAGAACTGACGTTGGCCGAAGTGCGCCTGCTGCAGGAGATCGGCCGTGAAATGAAGTTGCGCCAGGCGCTCGCGCCGGTCGCCGGTTTATACGATTTCATCCTCATTGATTGTCCGCCGTCTATCAACATGCTGACGGTCAATGCATTGACGGCGGCCGACGGTGTGCTGATACCCATGCAGTGTGAGTACTACGCGCTGGAAGGGCTGAGCTCGCTGCTCAACACCATTGAACAGGTGCGCGCGTCGGTTAACCCGGAAATTGAAATCTTTGGCATACTTCGCACCATGTTCGACCCGCGTGTGAACCTGTCGAACGAAGTGTCGATGCAACTGATCGAACACTTCAACACAAAAGTTTTTCGCACGGTGATACCGAGAAACATTCGCCTCGCCGAAGCGCCAAGTTTCGGCTTGCCGGCTTTGTTGCACGACCGATCATCGCGCGGCGCAATTTCCTACCTGGCCCTCGCGGGTGAAATCTTGCGCCGCGAAGACGCCCGACTGGCGGAAGCGGTTTAGGCGAAGTTCCCGAAAAGGGGTTTGACCCCGTTTTTAAGAGAGTTTGATGAACGCACGAAAAAAACGCCTCGGGCGCGGGCTGGATGCATTGTTATCCAAACCTGCCGCCGCAAAAGAAACCTCGACGGAAGCCGCGGACGCAACCCCGGCGCTGGCGCCTGGTGATTCGCTGCGCCACCTGCCTATCGACCTGTTGCAGCGCGGGCAGTACCAGCCGCGTGTGGATATGCGGCAGGACTCGCTTGAGGAGCTAGCCAAATCGATTCGCTCCCAGGGTGTCGTGCAGCCCATCGTCGTCCGGCCGGTCGGCAAAACCGGTCCCAGCCAGCGCTATGAAATTATTGCGGGCGAACGCCGCTGGCGCGCCGCGCAGCTTGCCGAGTTGCAGGAAATTCCGGCAGTCATTCGGGACGTTGCCGACGAAGACGCCATCGCCATGGCGCTCATTGAGAACATCCAGCGCGAAGATCTGAACCCGCTTGAAGAGTCGCGATCGCTTGATCGCCTGATTCGCGAGTTTGACCTGACGCATGCCGAAGCCGCCGATGCTGTCGGGCGCTCACGCGCCGCCGTCAGTAACTTGCTGCGGCTGCAGGAGCTGTCGAGCAAGGTTAAGCCGCTGCTTGAGGAGCGGCAGCTCGACATGGGACACGCCCGTGCGCTGCTCGCCATTACGGACCCGGTGCAACAGTTTGACGCGGCGCGCCAGGTGGTCAGCAAGGGCATGTCGGTTCGCGAGACTGAGCGGCTCGTCAAGAACATGCTTGAGCCGAGGGCCAGCAAGAAGACGCAGGATTCGTCCGCGGCACAGGGTAATGCCGATATCCGCCGCCTGGAAATGGACGTGTCCGACCGGCTGGGCGCCAAAGTGCGTGTCGAGCACTCCAGCAAAGGCTCTGGCAAGCTCGTTATTGCCTACAACAACCTTGACGAGCTTGACGGCATTCTCAAGCACATCAAATAGCGTATGTTTGACCTGAGTAGCTGGATCGGCCTGATTGCCGGAACAGTCGGTGCCTTGCTGCCTATCGCAAACCCGTTCAGCACGGCACCGGTCTTCGCCGCCCTGACCCGCGGCGAAGACGCAAGGTCGCGAAACAGGCAGGCCAGGCTGGCCAGTATCTACATGGCCTGCGTCCTGCTCGTCGCGCTTATCGCGGGCGCATTGATCCTCGAGTTCTTTGGCATCTCGTTGCAGGCGCTGCGGGTGGCGGGCGGACTGATCATCGCGAAAATCGGCTTTTCGATGCTCAACCCCGAGCCCGAACGGCCCATTTCGCGGCGTGACCAGGACGAGTCGGCCGACAAGGACGCGATCGCATTTTCGCCCATTGCGATGCCGCTGCTGAGCGGCCCCGGCTCAATCGCGGTGACAATCAGTATGGCAACGTCGACGCGCAGTATCACCGATTACGTGCCCATCGCGATTGGCATCATTATCGTGGCCGCGGTGGCCTGGATCGTGCTGCGCTCATCCTCGCCTATCGTCGATGCGCTGGGCCGCACCGGCGTCAACGCGCTGACCCGCCTGATGGGGCTCGTGCTGGTCTGCATCGGCGTGCAGTTTGTGGTCACGGGCGTTTTTGACCTCGTTAACTCGCAGGCGGCTATCGAGAAAGCCGCGCTCGCGTCCGCACTGTTGTTGTAATTTCATGCCGATCTTCGGCAGTTCGGCTCGTATTGTGTAAAAACCGCGTTTTTCCCGGAAAAAACGGGCCTAAATGCGGGGCGAGAAAACCCGTTTGTCTGTTGCCTTGCCTCAGACCTGCCACTATAATGCGCACGCTACACGCGAGCTCGACTGGAAAAACAGCAACGAAGCACCGCAAATTCAAGCGCCACCAGCCGCCGGTAACCCCCGATGGACGTGGCGTTTTTAGTGCCAGAGGCAAACAACATGCTAAAGGTCATTGCGGGACAGCTGGTACTTGGATGCATCCTTGCGATCGTGCTCGGGAGTTTCTACGGCGTTGTTGCGGGCTACTCGGCAGTGCTGGGATGCCTGATTTCAGCGGTACCGAACGCTTTTTTGGCGCTCCGGCTCAGTGTGCCGCGCCGGGATCAAGGGGCTAAATCCCTGGTCCGGGCTGCTTATATCGGAGAATTGGGTAAGCTGGCGCTGACCGTGCTGTTTTTCAGCATCGTCTTCGTCACGGTTCGGCCGCTTGCGGCGGGGCCTTTATTTGTAACTTTTGCGCTCACGGCCCTGATGCCCCTGGCGGGTTTCCTGGTCCGGGACGAAGAACGGCAAGAAAAGGACACGGTAGACAAGCATGGCGAGTGAAGGCGGACACGGCCCCCAGACGTCCAGCGACTATATTTCCCATCACCTGCAGAACCTCCAGGTCTGCAAGGCCGATTCGGGCGAGTGGGTCTGGAACCAATGCGCAGGCAACCCGATGGCGATCAACGTCGATTCGATGTTCTGGTCGGTGTTGCTCGGCATAGTATTCGTCTTTCTGTTTCGCCTCGTCGCGAAGAAAACTTCCAAGGACAAGCCCGGCAAATGGCAGGCAGCGGTCGAGATCGTCGTCGAATTTGTTAATAACAGCGTCAAAGACACCTTCCACGGCAAGAGCCGCCTGATCGCCCCGCTGGGCCTCACGATCTTCGTCTGGGTGTTCCTGATGAACCTCATGGATCTCGTGCCGGTTGACTGGATCCCAATGGCGGCAGGCGCCGTCGGTATCCCTTATATGAAGGTAGTGCCGTCTACCGACGTGAACATTACGTTTGGTATGTCGATCGCGGTGTTCTTCCTGATCATCTTCTATACGATCAAGAACAAGGGCATAGGTGGCTTTATCGGTGAGCTGACAATGCACCCGATAGCGCCGCCGACCAAGGGGCTCGGCCTGATTGCCGCACCGTTTATTATTGCGTTCAACTTTATCCTGGAGTCGGTGGCGCTGTTGGCCAAGCCGGTTTCCCTGAGCCTGCGACTATTCGGCAACATGTTTGCCGGTGAGCTCATTTTTATTCTGATCGCGCTGCTGGGTCTTTATCAGTTACCACTGCACTTCGGCTGGGCCGTTTTCCACGTGCTGATCGTAACCCTGCAGGCCTTTATTTTCATGATGCTGACCATAGTTTATTTAAGTCTCGCATCGGAATCGCATTAAGTACTTATCTTTTAATTTTCAATACGTTGTACAAGATCCTCGTTAGGAGAAACTGATGGAAACTGTTATTGGCTTCACGGCTATCGCTGTTGCACTTCTGATCGGTCTCGGCGCCCTCGGCGTTGGTATCGGCATGGGCCTCCTCGGCGGCCGCTTCCTCGAAGGTGCTGCACGTCAGCCGGAGCTGGCGCCGATGCTGCAGACAAAAATGTTCATCGTCGTTGCACTGCTTGACGCGGTTGCGATGATTGGTGTCGGTATTGCGTTGTTCTTCGCATTCGCAAACCCGTTCATCGGTCAGCTCGCTAACGCACCTGTCGTCGGCGGGTAAAGACACTCGGCTGGAAGCCGCTCCCACGACGGAACGTCACACGCGATAAGCCCCGTCGTCGGAGCGCTGTAGGTGCCCAGGAGTAAAGATGGATATTAATTTGACACTGATAGGCCAGACGATCGCGATGATCGTGTTTGTCTGGTTCTGCATGAAGTTCATCTGGCCGCCAATTCTTACGGCCATCGAAGAGCGTCAAAAGCAGATCGAAGATGGCCTCGCGGCTGCAGACCGTGGCGAAGAGAAACTCGTCAAGGCGCAGGCAGAAGCTGCCGAGATTATCGAAGAGGCTCGCCGCCAGGCAACCACGATACTGAATCAGGCCAATTCGCGCGCCAACGAAATTGTCGCCGAAGGCAAGGCATCGGGCGCCAAGGAGCGGGAGCGTCAGCTTGCCGCTGCAAGCGCCGAGATCGAGCAGGAAGCCAATCGTGCACGCGAAGAGTTGCGCGGCCAGGTTTCGGCTGTCGCCCTTGCCGGTGCAGAAAAGATCCTGAATCGTGAAATCGACGCCAAGGCGCACCAGGATATTCTGGGCAAGCTGGCTCAGGAGCTCTAAGCACTCATGGCCGACAACAACACAATTGCTCGTCCGTATGCGCGGGCGATATTCGAGGTGGCCCAGGCAAACAATGCGTTGTCCGAGCTGTCCGAATCGCTGCAAGCCGCAAGCGAGCTGATGAGTGACGGCCAGGTAGCATCGTTTCTTTCGACGCCGACGCTGACAGACGCAAAGCGCTTCGAGTTTCTGACCGGACTGTTTACAAAAGTCCTTGGGCCAGACTCAGTGTTTGCGGGCAGCGACAAGCATGGCAGTAACTTTTTGAAGCTGTTGCTGGAATACGGTCGCATCGACGTGCTGCCTGAAATCGCCGAGCACTTCGAAAAACTCAAAGCTGAGGCCGAGAACATGGTCGATGTCACGGTTACCTCCGCGACGGAGATGTCGGCCGCAGAAGAACAGGAATTTTCAGAGGCGCTTAAAAAACGCCTTGGTCGCAAGATTCACCTTGAGACGAAAGTGGACGAAAGCCTCATTGGCGGCGCTGTTGTCAGGGCCGGTGATGTCGTTATTGATGGATCATTGCGTGCGAGGCTCGACAGCCTCACGAATTCGCTGATCAAGTAAGCACTGATCAAATACAGAGGAAAACAACATGGCACTCAAAGCTTCTGAAATCAGCACGCTGATTAAAGAGCGCATCGAGAACTTCGAAGCGACCGCTGAAGCGCGCGACGTAGGTACGGTTATCGCCGTTACTGACGGTATCGTTCGCATCCACGGTCTCGCCGACGCACGTTACGGCGAAATGCTCGAGTTCCCGGGAAACACTTTCGGTCTCGCACTGAACCTCGAGCAGGACTCGGTAGGTTCGGTTGTACTCGGTGACTACAAGCACATCTCGGAAGGCGACACGGTTAAGACCACCGGGCGTATTCTCGAAGTACCGATTGGCGACGCCATGTTGGGCCGTGTAGTTGACGCCCTTGGAAACCCGATTGACGGTAAAGGGCCGATCAACGCCGAAGGCTCGGCGCCAATCGAGAAAGTTGCTCCGGGCGTTATCGAACGTAAGTCTGTCGACCAGCCAGTGCAAACCGGCCTGAAGTCGATTGACTCAATGGTGCCGATCGGCCGTGGTCAGCGTGAGCTGATCATTGGAGACCGCCAGACGGGTAAGACCGCTGTTGCTGTTGACGCGATCATCAACCAGCGCGGCACGGGCATTAAGTGTATCTACGTTGCTATTGGCCAGAAGGCCTCGTCGGTTGCCGGCGTTGTGCGCAAGCTCGAAGAGATGGGCGCAATGGAGCATACGATTGTTGTTGCTGCCACCGCGGCGGACAGCCCGGCCATGCAGTACATCGCGCCGTACTCAGGTACGTCAATGGGTGAGTACTTCCTTGACAAGGGCGAAGACGCACTGATTATTTTTGATGACCTTACGAAGCAGGCATGGGCTTATCGCCAGGTGTCTTTGCTGCTGCGTCGCCCGCCAGGCCGTGAAGCCTATCCGGGTGACGTTTTCTACCTGCATTCACGTTTGCTGGAACGCGCATCACGCGTTAACGCCGATTACGTGGAAAAGGTGACGAACGGCAAGGTGAAAGGCAAGACCGGTTCACTGACCGCGCTGCCCATCATTGAAACGCAGGCCGGTGACGTATCGGCGTTCGTACCGACCAACGTAATTTCGATTACCGATGGCCAGATCTTCCTGGAAACGGACCTGTTCAACGCGGGTATTCGTCCGGCTATTAACGCCGGCCTCTCGGTGTCACGTGTAGGTGGTGCAGCACAAACCAAGATCATCAAGAAGCTGGGTGGTGGTGTACGTCTCGCACTTGCCCAGTATCGTGAACTCGCGGCCTTCGCGCAGTTTGCATCGGACCTCGACGCCGCGACACGTGCACAGCTCGAACGCGGTGAGCGCGTTACCGAGTTGATGAAGCAAAAGCAGTACTCGCCGTTGTCGGTTGCCGAAATGGCATTGTCATTGTTTGCGGCTAACGAGGGCTTCCTCGACAAGGTCGAAGTGAGCAAGATCGTCGACTTTGAAGCGGCGCTGCATGACTACGCGCGTGCGAATCACAGCGATGTACTGGACAACATTAACAAGAGTGGCGACTACAACGACGAAATCGTTGCAGACCTCACATCGATCTGCAAAGGCTTTGCCGAGAAGGGTGCTTACTAGTCTTGAGTTGACGGCGGTCCAGGCTTGTTCTGCTCCGAGGCATACAGATAAAGGCAGTCGCGACATGTTCATGATGAACTTGTTCGCAACGTAGAAACCGGACGAATTAGAGATCTTATATGGCGGGTGAAAAAGAAATACGCTCCAAGATTGCTTCTGTAAAGAACATGCAGAAGATCACGAGCGCCATGGAAAAGGTTGCAGCCAGCAAGATCCGCAAAGCGCAGATCCAGATGGAGGCATCGCGCCCCTATGCCGAGCGTATTCGTCGGGTTATCGGTCACTTGTCGCATGCAAACCCGGACTACAAACATCCGTACCTGACGGAACGCGAAGTCAAGCGCGTAGGCTATATCATCATTTCAACCGACCGTGGTCTTTGCGGTGGCTTGAACGTGAACCTGTTCAAGCAGGTGATCGGCGAGATGGCAAAGTGGCAGGAACTGAATGTTCAGGTCGATCTTGCGCTCGTTGGCGCCAAAGCCGTGCAGTTCTTCCGCCGTATAGGCGGTAATGTGCTGGGCTCGGCAACGCATCTTGGCGACAAGCCGGCCATCAACGACCTGCTCGGTTCGATCAAGGTTATGCTCGATGCCTACGAAGAGGGCAGAATTGATCGTCTGTATCTCGTGAACAACGAGTTTGTCAGCGCGATGAGCCAGAAGCCTGTCGTGACCACGTTACTGCCCGTTAGCCAGATCGATCTTGGCGACGAGTCCTTGCAGGATCATTGGGACTACATTTACGAGCCCGACGCGGGTGAGTTGCTCGATGATGTGTTGATGCGCTACATCGAGTCACAGGTTTATCGCGGCACGGTGGAAAATTTCGCGAGCGAGATGGCTGCGAAGATGGTTGCCATGAAATCGGCAACCGACAACGCGGGCGAGATCATCGACAACCTGCAGCTCAAGTACAACAAGGCGCGGCAGGCAGCAATTACACAGGAAATTTCAGAGATCGTTGGTGGCGCGGCTGCCGTTTCTGGATAAGTTTTTCGATCTGGTAGCGGCACGTCCGTTACAGCAGATCCTTTGAGACCAGGGTAAGGAATAAACATGAGCACCGGAACTACTGTGCAGGTTATTGGCGCTGTCGTGGACGTTGAGTTCCCGGCCGGCCACATCCCGAATATTTACGACGCACTCGTTATCGACGACGCGAACATTACGCTCGAAGTTCAGCAACAGCTGGGCGACGGCGTTGTACGCACGATTGCCATGGGTTCGTCGGAAGGCCTGAAGCGCGGCATGTCTGTTACCGATACAGGCAATCCGATCCAGGTTCCGGTTGGCGAAAAGACACTGGGTCGCATCATGGATGTGCTTGGCACGCCGATCGACAATGCCGGTGAAATTGGCGCTGAGAAGAAAATGCCGATTCACCGTCAGCCGCCGAGCTATGAAGACCAGGCGGCAACGACTGAGCTGTTGGAAACCGGCATCAAGGTTGTCGACCTGATCATGCCGATCGCCAAGGGCGGTAAAGTCGGTCTGTTTGGTGGTGCTGGCGTCGGCAAGACCGTGACGCTGATGGAGCTCATCAACAACATCGCGAAAGAGCACGGCGGTTATTCCGTATTTGCCGGTGTGGGTGAACGTACTCGTGAGGGTAATGACTTCTACCACGAGATGACCGACTCAGGCGTTATCGACAAGGTATCGCTGGTTTACGGTCAGATGAACGAGCCTCCGGGTAACCGTCTGCGCGTAGCGCTGACCGGTCTGACGATGGCCGAAGCCTTCCGCGACGAAGGCCGTGACGTTCTCATGTTCATCGACAACATTTACCGTTATACCCTGGCGGGAACCGAGGTGTCTGCGCTGCTCGGCCGTATGCCATCAGCCGTGGGCTACCAGCCGACACTGGCTGAGGAAATGGGTGTACTGCAGGAACGTATCGCCTCCACGAAGACCGGTTCGATTACCTCTTTCCAGGCCGTTTACGTACCGGCGGATGACCTCACTGACCCGTCGCCGGCAACGACCTTTGCTCACCTTGATGCCACGTTGGTTCTGTCGCGTAACATCGCCGAGCTCGGTATCTACCCGGCTGTTGACCCGCTCGACTCGACTTCGCGAATTCTTGATCCGCTGGTCATCGGTCAGGAGCACTATGACTGTGCGCGTGGTGTTCAGGCCGTACTGCAGCGCCTTAAGGAACTGCAGGACATCATCGCAATTCTCGGCATGGACGAGCTGTCGGAAGAAGACAAGCTTACGGTTAGCCGGGCGCGCAAGATTCAGCGCTTCCTGTCGCAACCGTTCTTCGTGGCAGAGGTATTCACGAACTCGCCGGGTAAATATGTGTCACTCGCCGAAACGATTCGCGGCTTTAACGGTATCGTGAACGGCGACTACGATCACATTCCGGAGCAGGCGTTCTACATGGTTGGCACGATCGACGAAGCTGTCGAAAACGCGAAGAACTTCCAGTAATTCACGTTGCGGGCTAACAGGCCGAAAGACTAAGAGACTTATTGATCATGGCTACAATCAACGTCGATATCGTATCTGCCGAAGGCGAGATATTCTCGGGCGAGGCGCGTATGGTTTACGCGCCCGCGCAGATGGGCGAAGTCGGCATCGCGCCACGCCATGCGCCACTGTTGTCGGCTCTGAATCCGGGCGAAGTGCGTATTGAAGGCACCGATGGCAAGGAACAGGGCTTTTACATCACGGGCGGCATGCTCGAAGTCCAGCCACACCAAGTGACCATTCTTGCCGACACGGCACTGCGCGGTGACCAGCTCGACGAGGCTGCGGCACTTGCGGCCAAACAGGATGCCGAAGCGGCACTCAAGGGCGCTTCAAGTGAGACAGATATGCGCCGTGCCCAGGCTGAACTGGCGGAAGCCGAAGCGCGCTTCCGCGCCACGCAGAAGCTCAAAGGCAAGCGCTAAGCTGGATTTCACGCGGCACGTCACACAACATCCGCTCAAAGCAACGCGACCGGCAAGCATAGCTATTCTACGAACGACGCATCGGTTCGTTCGCAATGCTCGACCGGCCGGCTGGCGCCAAAGCTTGAATAACTACTGGCCCAGCACTCGTCGAACACAGAGCAGTAGCAGGCTTCGAAATCCAGCCGGTCGAATTCCTCGACCAGTTCCTGTGTGAGTTCCGTGTCGACGAGGTCGAACATTTTGATCGAGCGCTGTGGCGGTATAGTTCGACCGTTAATGCTCGATTGTCCGTAGGCTACCTCGATGTTCCGGCCGAGCAAGGTCTGCATCGCTTCGCGCCAGTTTTTTTTGGGCTGGCCGTCCACGCTTACCCGGAAGTCAGCGATCCGGGCGGGGCCGATGCCAACGTTCTCGACGTGCAACTCCAGGCGCCAGTCGGCAGTGGACTCGGACCTTCCGCTAATATAGTAGGATCGGGCGAGCTCCAGTATCGGCAAGACCGAGCTGCGCTGCTCTTCGCGCATGAGGTGCGCTTCATACAGTGACACGCCCAATGCACAAACGCCGATCAGGATCGCCGAAACACCAACCAGCATTTCCGGTTCGATTTTACGCTCACTCGTCATTGCCCTGCTCCCCAGCCTTCTAACGGCTACAAAATACCCAGCCGGTTATCCAGTGCAACCGCAAGACCATCCGCGTCAACCAGCGGGCGCGGGGGATCCAGCTTCTGCGTTAACGGTGTTACGACAAGCATCGTTACGAGTGAGACGCCGAGCCCGAGGAAGTCCCCGGGCAAATTCGGGTAGTAAATCGACGTCACAATCCACGTTATGATGCCCGCCAGCATGGCCGACAGCGCGCCAGTCCGATTCGCCTTCTGCCACCAGACGCCAAGTATAAACGGCACAATCACGGCCGAAAGCATGAGCAGGTTGGCGTCGAGCATCGTGTTGAACACAACCTGCGCATTCAATGCGATAGCCACACCGACCAGGCCGCAGCCAGGTATACCCCAGCGGACAACCTGCAGGCGCAATCTTTCAGTGGGGCTCTGTACGACAAATGGCAGCAGGTTGGTGCTGACAATACTCGCCGCGGCCAGCAATGCGCTGTCACAGGAACTCATGATGGCAGCAAGGATCGCACCGACAAAAATCGCGATCGCCACAGGATGAAGGTGTTCGAATGCCAGCGCCGGGATGATCGATTCGGAGTCGGCAAGCTCGGGCATCAGCGCCGAGCCGATGATACCGAGCAGCACAGGGACCATGGCGAACAACAGGTAGCCGACACCGCCCATGTAAAACGAGAGCTGTGCAACCCGCTCACTCTTTGCTGACAGGGCACGTCCCATCAGGGACTGTGACGCTATGTCGGCAATACCAAAGATGACCCACGCACGCAGGTAGTTGAGCCACTGCTCGCTGGTCTGCTCGAGTGGCAGCATCCGGAACGAATGCTCGGGCAACTGTGCTGCAATTGGGCTCCAGCCGCCGGCATCGACGATGACGATTACGAGCAGTGCCACGAGACCCACGGCGATTATCAGCAACTGGAGCGCGTCAGTTAGTGCGACGGCAAACATGCCGCCAAGCGTCGTATAGAAAATGACGACGACGGCGCCGCCAAGTAGCGCAACGATCTGTGGTGTCCCGGTCAGGGTTTCAAAGACAATGCCAAACGCAACGAGCATGCCCGCAACCCAGAAAATACTCGAGGCAAGCCCCGCAAGAGAAGCAATGAACGAGGCTAGTCGGCCGAACCGCTGTTCAACGAACTCGACAAAGGTCAGCAGCTTGAGTCGCCTGAAAATGCGTACGAAGAACAGGCCGAGCAGGAACAGGCAAAGCGTTGCACCAAACGGATCGGCAATGACGCCGAGCATGCCGTTGTCGTAGGCGGCACCGGCGCCGCCAATCATCATGCCGCCGCCAAACCAGGTTGCGATGATAGACGCCGTGCATAGCCACAGGGGCAGCCGTCGCCCTGCAACAATGAATTCGGCGACCGAGTGAGTCTTGCCTGCCGCGTAGATCGCGACAGCAATCATGATCGCGACATAGACAGCGACACCAATAAAAATCGTGGTTTCAGTGCTTATTGTTTGTGCCTGTTTTTGTTCGACTGAAGCCCCGGATACTACGGCTCGGGCAGCAAAAACTCCACGACCGTGCAACCGGTTGCGACACCACTCTGCCCGTCTCCCGAACAGGTGAGCGCGAAACTGTGACGTAATAGGAGTTCCTGTATCATTCGCACGCTACGCTTAGAGGCAAAATAAGGGAGCTCCCAGCTTGGGTTTAAGTATCGTCATTCTCGCAGCCGGTCAGGGCACGCGCATGCGTTCGTCCCTGCCTAAGGTATTACAGCCTCTGGCGGGCAAACCGCTGTTGGCGCACGTCGTCAGCTGCTCTCGAGCCGTGGGCGGCGACGATGTCTGCGTGGTTTATGGCCACGGTGCGGACAAAGTACAGGCGGCTTTTGCCGGCGAGGGCCTGCGCTGGGCCCTGCAGGCCGAGCAGCTCGGCACGGGTCATGCGGTCATGCAGGCCATGCCCGAAACCCCGGATGACAACCAGGTCCTGATCCTGTTTGGCGATGTGCCGCTGACGCGGCCAGAAACCTTGCAGCGCCTGTTGCAAGGCACGGCCGAGAACGAGATGGCTATTCTCACCGTCGAGATGCCGGACCCGACCGGCTACGGCCGTATCGTGCGTAAAAACGGCCAAGTTGTTCGTAACGTGGAACAAAAAGACGCGAACAGCGCCGAACAGGCAATAACTGAAATTAACAGCGGGGTCATGTTGTGCCCGGCCAGAAAGCTCAAAGACTGGCTTGATCGCCTGGGCAATGACAATGCCCAGGGCGAGTACTACCTGACAGATGTGATTGGCATGGCCGTCGCCGACGGCACCACGGTGCACGGTATCAAGGCCGACAACCAGGAAGAAGTCATGGGAATTAACGACAAAAAGCAGCTCGCCGAGGCCGAGCGCGCGCTGCAAAAGCGACGGGTTGAGGCACTCATGGAACAGGGCGTCGGCTTCGCTGACCCGGCCCGGGTAGACATCCGAGGCACGCTCAAGTGTGGCAGCGACGTATTCATTGATGTGAACGCTATATTTGAGGGTGATGTCGAGCTTGGCAATGGCGTATGTGTCGAAGCTAACAATGTGATTCGTGACAGCCGTCTGGGCGCCGGGACAATTGTTCATCCAAACTGCCACCTAGAAGGTGCCACGACTGGCGAAAATTGTGAACTGGGTCCGTTTGCGCGACTGCGCCCCGGTGCTGAGCTCGCAAACAACGTCAAGGCAGGCAACTTCGTTGAGATCAAGAAAAGCAAGATTGCCGACGGTAGCAAGGTGAATCACCTGACCTACATTGGTGATACCGACATGGGCAAGAACGTCAACGTGGGCGCAGGCACGATCACCTGCAACTATGACGGCGCCAACAAGCACCGCACCACAATTGGCGACGGTGTGTTCGTTGGTTCAGGCGTGAATCTCGTCGCACCCGTCAGTATTGGCAGTGGTGCAACGCTCGGCGCAGGATCAACGATTACGAAAGCGGTGTCGGAAAATGACCTCGCACTGGAACGTACGAAACAAACAACTATCAAGGACTGGAAACGTCCTGTGAAGAAAGGGCAATAAATACATGTGTGGAATTGTTGGTGCTGTCGCAGAACGAAATATTGTTCCGATCCTCGTCGAAGGTTTACGGCGGCTTGAGTATCGTGGCTACGATTCAGCGGGAGTTGCCGTTGTTCAGGAAGACCAGTCGATAGGCCTGTGCCGCACGGTTGGCAAGGTCGCTGAGCTCGAAGAAAAACTGCAATCTCATCCGCTGAGCGGCCGCATCGGTGTTGCTCACACGCGCTGGGCAACGCACGGAGGCGTGACCGAAGAGAATGCACACCCGCATTTGTCGGGCAACCGCGTCGCGGTTATCCACAACGGCATCATTGAGAATTTCCAGCCGATTAAAGATAGCCTCCTGAAGAAAGGCTATGAGTTTTCTTCGGAGACAGACACTGAGGCTGCTGCGCATCTTGTGCACGATTACCTGAAGCAGGGGCTCGACCTCGTAGAGGCAGTCACTAAATCCGTTGCACAGTTCCAGGGCGCGTATGCGTTGCTGGTGATCGATTCCGAAGACCCGGAACGTATCGTCGTCAGTCGTGTTGCCAGTCCGCTGGTTATTGGCCTTGGTCTTGGCGAGAACTTTGTCGCGAGTGGCGTACCCGCCTTGTTGCCAGTCACGCAACGCTTTATTTACCTGGAGCAGGGTGACATCGCCGAAATTCGGCGTGACAAGGTGACGATCTTCGATGCCGATGGCAAAGAAGTCGAACGCGAAGTTCACGAGACGCAGTGGGACACCGAAGCAGCAGAGAAAGGCCCGTATCGCCACTACATGCTCAAGGAAATATTCGAGCAGCCAAGCGCGCTCGCCGACACACTGTACGGACGTGTCGCGAATCAACAGGTTGTGCCCGAGTCACTGGGCCCGCGTGCCAGGGACCTGCTTGATGAGGTTGAGAATATTCATATCATCGCCTGCGGTACGAGTTATCACGCGGGTTGTGTTGGCAAGTACTGGATAGAATCGCTGGCGGGCCTGCCCTGCCAGGTAGAGATAGCCAGCGAGTATCGCTATCGCAAGGTTGTTGTACCACCGAAGACACTGTTCGTTACTTTGTCACAGTCGGGCGAGACCGCCGATACGCTAGAGGCATTGCGAATTGCGAAGGAGTCGGGCTATCTCGGCACCCTGACAATTTGTAACAGCGCACACAGCTCAATGGTTCGCGAGTCCGACCTTGTCATGATGACGCAGGCAGGACCGGAAATTGGCGTTGCCAGTACCAAGGCGTTCACTACGCAGCTCTTGTCTGTATTGCTCGTGACACTGATGCTCGCGCGGCACCGCGGTCTCGACAAGGCGCGTGAAAAGGAGTTTGTCTCGCACCTGACACACGCTGCAGTTGCCTGTGACCAGGCATTGCAGATGAACGATCAGTTGCAGGAACTGGCCGAAGACTTTGCCGAAAAGCACCACACATTGTTCCTCGGACGAGGCCCGATGTGGCCCATTGCCATGGAAGGTGCTTTGAAGCTCAAGGAAATTTCCTACATCCACGCCGAGGCGTATGCTGCCGGTGAACTCAAGCACGGACCTCTGGCGCTCATAGATGAAGAGATGCCGGTTGTTGTTGTTGCACCCAACAACGACTTGCTCGATAAACTGAAATCGAACATGCAGGTTGTGCGCGCACGCGGTGGCCAGCTGATTGTCTTCGCCGACAAAGAAGCGGGCATCAAGACCGAGCCGGGAATGAAGGTGGTAGAGATGCCACATGCGGATCGTTTGATCGCACCGATCGTTTACACGATCCCGCTGCAGTTATTGTCCTACCACGTGGCTGTGCTGAAGGGGACTGACGTTGATCAGCCAAGGAATCTCGCGAAGTCGGTGACGGTGGAATAGTATTTCCCCACGCCACAACTGGTTTCTGGAAATTAAAAGTGACGGAAGCCGCCGTCGTGAACCTCAAGATATCGACTTGACGTCCAAAACTCCCTGCCCGTGATGGGCGGCTGCTTTTTTCAAGAGCGGTTGTTCAAATCGAGGATTTCGGAATTTCCGACGGGCTGCAATCGGCCAAATGCGGTCGCTCGACTGCCAAGAATCACTATTGTCGCGGGCCGCATACCGAATAGGCATGGCGGCCGTCTTCGAACCTGGATACTCACTGTTCCGGATGCGGAATGACAAGCTCAAAGCCCAAATTGCTGGGCATCATAAGCACCTGATCCGGATTCGGAACTCGATTGAAAGTCTGTCTGCCGTAAGGCGGCGCCGTCGTTGGGTAGGTCAAGTCAACTGACTCGACGCTCAATCTATCGACCCACGCCGTACCGTTGCCCATGAGGCTTGCCCCATAATGAATTGACGATGCTGTAGCTGGTATTTCGATGACAATCGCAGCCTCGGACCATGCGCCTTCTTGCGATACGAACTGTCCAATCGAATTCTGGAAAGCGACAACTCGGCCGATCTCATCATCCGCGCGCAGCCACAGCATCGCCGAGGCCGCAGCTTCAGGGCTGGTGCTCTCGGTTCTGAGAATTCCGGAGTACTTGAGTCGCTGACTGCGAAAAGCTTCTGCGTCTACAATTTGCCAAATACCAGCGGTCCAATGTGGCTCTACAGGATGGACAGACCTGATAGAGACGCTGGCATTGCCGTCTAATACGGTCTCGAAGTCACTTTCAAATTGATAGTACAAATCTACAGACGCATTTGCCGATGGGCTACCCAGACCCCAATCGCGTGGAATCCAGCGCGATACATCATCATCCACTCTTGGTGTGTCAGTTGCCTTTTGCGCCCGTTCCCCATTCATAGCGGCGTGACTTGTTTCAAGTCCAGGCCCTTTAGAGGCTAATGAGGAAGGTCCCTGTCCATTGAGCACTGTCGCTGTGCTTGGTGGCATTTCGTTTGGTTCTCGATCCCGATTAGTCGTTTTGCTTTCCGGCTCTGCGAAGTCGATCTGCCCTGTGGCACCCGTCTCAACTGGTCCTGTCATATTAGTTCTAGCGGGTTGAATAACGGCCTCGTTGCGATCACCGGTGCCGCTAAAAAAATAGACCACCATAATGAAAATGATGCCAGAACAAATCAGAGCTAGTGGTTTCATGACGTCATCGACACCGCAATCTTAAAATATCGAATAGTCGGAATCTCCGAGAAATGACTAAAGCCCCTTCTCGGGCGACCGGCTGCTTTGTGTTGTAGCTGCTATTGTAACGCGGCCTGGTAATCCGACGAACTTCGGCCAGATATAGGTGTTCCGTCCTGCTTTCAGCGATAGTAGTTGCAGCTGACAGGTAGCTGTCAGTGAAGGCGGGGCATGCACCTGCGGATTACGAATATTTCGGCCAAAGCGTTAGACGCTTTCTGCTTCTCCTTCGAGTCCGCAAGTGCGCTTGAGCTCGTAACGAATACTCAGGGCTTGCCGCACTATCGGCTCGCTATATCTGCTTCGAGAGTTCAAGCATGCATGCCCCTGTGGCTAATAATACACGGTGGAGGAGCATCATGAATCAGCTCTCTGGAAAATCTTACACGGCCTACATCGGCATCGACTGGGCCAACAGCAAACATGACATTTGCCTGCAGCTCGCTGGCAGCGAAGATCGCGTGTTCGATCGCATCAGCCACACACCCGAGGCCATCGAGGCATGGGCGCAGGCGCTGTATCAGCGTCTTGGTGGACCGATCGCCGTGGCCCTCGAGCTTAGCGAAGGGCCGATCGTCTCGGCACTGGAAAAATACGACTTCCTGGTGCTCTTTCCCATCGACCCAAAGCGCCTGGCGAGGTACCGCGAAGCCTTCGTGCCCAGCGGTGCCAAGGACGATCCCACCGATGCAGAGTTCGCCGTGGACTACCTCATGCGTCATCCCGAGAAGCTCACGGCCCTAAAACCAGAGAGTGCGCCGATGCGAAAGTTGCGCTACATGGTTGAAGCACGGGAACGCGTCCGGGGCGATCAATCGCGTTACGTGAATCGTCTCATTCAGGCGTTAAAGCAATACTACCCGCAAGCTGTTGATTGGTTTAACGATCACAACACCCTTGTCTTTTGTGACTTCCTTCAACAATGGCCGACGCTCACCAAGGTCCGGCGTGCCCGTAAGGCCGGGCTCGAACGCTTCTTTAAAGAACACAATGTGCGCTTCGCGCACATCATTGAGGCGCGTATCCAGGCTATCAAGGCCGCTACGCCGCTCACCCATGACGAAGCCGTCATCGAGGCGCATCGTTTACAGGTCGAGATCCTGGTCGAGCAACTACGGCTCACCATCAAGGCCATGAAGTGCTTCGACGAGGAGATCGCCGCTATCGCTGCGCAGTTCACCGACTATGAACACCTCTTCACACCCTTGCCTGGCGCTGGCAAAGTCATCGCACCACGACTCCTGGCTGCCTTCGGCGAGGATAGAGACCGTTACAACGGTGCCGCACAGCTGCAGAATCGCAGCGGTATCGCGCCCATCACCAAACGCAGCGGTAACAGTACCTGGGTGCACTGGCGCTTCCAGTGTCCGAAGTTCCTGCGTCAAACCTTCATCGACTTCGCCGCGCAGACCATCAATAAATCCGCCTGGGCCGGCGCCTACTATCGCCAGCAACGCGACAAGGGCGCGTCACATCACATGGCGGTGCGAGCTTTAGCTTACAAGTGGATCCGGGTGCTCTATCGTTGCTGGCAGGAGCGCACGCCGTATGATGAATCGAAGTATCTGGAAACGCTGCGTCGGAGAGGATCGCCTCTGCTCAAACAACTTGCCGAAGCGGCTTAGAAAAACTTGACGGACCGGCTCAGGGCGTGAAGGAGCCGCTCAGAGAAGCAAGTGCAGCGCATTGTTAGGTGACGGCCAGCCGTAACGCTTTCGTCAAACTTGGCCACACGTTAATTTCTCTATTGCAGATTGTAACGCGACTCTATTGCTGCTATTGACGCCGCGGCGGTCGAGGGCAGCAATAGATACCAACTACCTTGGTACTTCTTTAGCTTTTGTACTACTTCTTGTTCTACCAAGCGCCCATCAACGTCAATTCCAAGGATATAGGTCACGTACGTAACATCGCCTTCGGCAAATTTACCGACAATTTCAAACTGCGATGATGCCATCATTTTGACAATTTGAGGCTGCGATTGCGCTATCGTTTCGTTGAGCCGTTGATATATCTCCCTGTCCGATAGCTCGTCATACTCTTCCACGGTGCTTAGAGTAAACAGCGGTAATAACTCTTCTAGTGCAAGGCTTTTCTTGCTGCCCGAGAACGCTCTGTCAAACGTCTGGCGGAACTGGCTGAGCGCTTCCGGATGAATCATATTGGAAATTCTTGCGGCGTCCCAATCGCGTGTTGCGGCGAAATATGTTTCCAATGTTAACTCGGGAGTGGGGTTGTCTGCCGAAAGGCCAAGTTGCGGAAATACCAACAATAACAATGCAGCTGAAATGATCTTTATATCTCTCGAGGACTCGCTCTTCCCGACGCGACGGTCCGAACCTGCAGAGTGTCGCCACATAATAAATATCCGTGTCCAATAGCAGCCGCTTGTGAACCCGAATAATCGTGCATATTGCGGATGGCCGCAATGGGTCAACAGCAGAAATTTTAGCTCAAGTTTTGCGACCGGCTGGTGTGCGTTGCTTAGCCGTCGCTCAACATTTCCATTCGCCACCGTCGCAGTGCGGCCAAAACCCGACATTCAGAGCTATCACGGGTTCTGTCCAGCAGCTTGACGAGCGATCAAGATGTCGTCGAGCATCAAAACAAGATTTGTTGCCCACTCTTCTTTGACGGCATCATTGCATCGATTTCGTATCCATACACCGAACGAATCAGTATCCCGTCCAACAATCAGATATGTTTCACCCAAACGGATCGGATTCATGCGTACACGCTTTCCCAAGAATACTCTGGCCGTTATAAACTTGGCATTGGCGGCTCCCTTCCAAGCTCGTTCCACTCTTAACTTGATAATATGATCGAACTTCGTTTGCTCCAAGCTCTGCTCCTGCTCAATCATTTCTAGTAGTTCCTTCATCGATGAAGCCTTGCGGTCGGCTTTTTCATCATCATCAGTCACCGGACTGGCATATTCGACGGAGTGGACATATCCGAGAACAATGACGTCACTAGTATCGAACGCGTCGCTGGCCCACGTCGAAGAATACTGCTCAGGAATCGGCTCACACCACGGTGATGAACCGAAAGCCTCCAGTGACGCGAGCATTAGGGGCATCGTTAGCAAGAATGAGAAGCAGGACTTCATTTTGGTTTATTCCACTTATCCCCTGTCGAATCGACGGCTGCTCTTGTACATTGGTGTAATTGTAGCGCGACCTAGTAATCCGACGAAGTTCGGCCAATAGGAGCCGCTGATGATCGAATTGGGTTACGCCTGTGCCGTATCTTTTAGTCCGGAACGCATTCAAGAATTACGCGAGTAACTATTCCTTCGTCATTTACTTGAAGTGTCACCTCGGCTCGCGAAGAAGAAAGTCTGCCAGCGACTTTCATGCTCTCCGATAACTCCAGCAACTTGGCGAATTCGTCTATCGAGTCTCCGACCTTTAGGATTCCATCCAGTTGGGCTGAGGATTCGCTCAATTCAAGTTTTGACAACCAAGTCGATGGTCCATAAGCGTCGAAAAATGTGAAAGCCGAAATCGTGACTCCTGAAAAAACCCACTGCTGGACGTGATTTTCGCCGCCCGGAGTGAGTGGGTCACGCTCTCGCCGATAGCCGTAGTTCTCTGGTCGAACGTCTCTGTCTTTCAGGGCGAAACTTGGGTCAAACTCGTCTGGACAACTGTCAATTCCAACATGATGTTCAAGAATAGTCTTTATGAAATCATCAGCCTTAGATTCATACATCACAAGAATCTGCGCCCCCGATTCCGTTACAGCGCCAATAGAAAAGAGAACAGCTATCAATTTTGTTACAAGTTTTCGCATAAAATTCGAATCGCCGACCTGACTGTTGTTGAATTAAGTGAGCTAAACCGTACAAATTTTCGGCTAACCGCTAACGGCTGCAAAGGGTCAACAGCAGAAATTATAGCTCAAGATCTGCGAATGGCGGCTATGCGATTGCGGATTCAACCGGTCGATGCAACACATTCGCTAAATCGCTCAG
>TARA_R110002049_G_scaffold308941_2_pt1 | contig 30604 bp, 23 predicted proteins | sample TARA_R110002049 | Tara Oceans TARA_R110002049 (sample SAMEA4396941) | marine metagenome | biome: Polar Biome; feature: [SRF] surface water layer (ENVO:00010504); material: water (ENVO:00002006), including particulate matter (ENVO:01000060) such as... | depth 5 m
TGCCAGCGCCTGCATGACGAGCTGCGGAACGTCGAGGAATACGAGATCCGCGAGTATTTCGTCGACTGGCTGGGCCGTGGCGGCGGTGAACGAGCCCGCCTGGTACTGTGCGCGGACGATCCGGCCGCGGCGGCGAACGAAATGTACAGCGGCGGCAATGTCGCGCTGACCCGGCCGCGCGAGGAATGCGATGCGGAGTTCGGCCCGATCGTCGAGCAGAACACCGAGTTCGCGCGCCAGTTCGGCATGCAAGGCACCCCGACAATGATCCATGAAAGCGGCCGCCGCTTCCCCGGTGGGTATGCACCGGCGGCGGACGTTCGAGCGTGGGCATCCGCGTCGTGAAGCGCCTGCTGACCATCGGCGCGGTAGCTGCACTCGCCCTCTCGGGCGGGTGCAGCGTCCTGCCGGGCCGTAGCTCGGTGCAGGGCGATTGGTCGTGCCGTGCCATCGGCGTGTCGGCCTGCCATTCGATTGCAGATAACGAGGCTCGCCAGCTTCATACAGGTTCCAGCGGTCGCATCGTGACGGGCGCGGGTTCCGACCGCGCAATCCATGCAAATGATCGCCCGATATTCTTCGGCCGGCACGTGATGCGCGTTTCCATCGCATCTTGGGTCGACGAGGAAGGGCACTATCACGCGCCTACGACTGTTTTCGCGCCGGTGGGCGACGAAATGTGGGGCGAGCCGGCCGAGGCCGTGAGTGCGGGAGACGGTTAGTGATGGCGGACGGTGGCGGCTGGGAAAAACTCGACGCGGCGCTTGATAAAACCGGCGTCGGGCATGCGCTCGACAGTATGGCCGCCTTCCTGTTCGGCGACAGCCTGCCGACCTCGACGCTCCGCTTTAAGGGCTCGCCGGCGGCGCTGGCAGGCTTTCTGCCGTATCGCGGGTACATGCACGAAAACAGGCTGTTCGAAAACCTGAACTCGATCGGCTGGGTGCTTGAGCTGCAACCGCTGACGCAGACCGGCGAGGCGGTCGAGGCAATCCTGCAGGGGCTGTTCGAAGAAGGCTTCCCCGACGACATCCACGTCCAGGTACACGCCTATGCCTCGCCATATGTCGGCAATGACATCGAGCGCTGGGCCTATGAGCGCGTGAAGCGCGGCGGCGTCCTGGAACGGCTCGGTCGCTCCAGGGCGGAATACCTACGCCGCATGATCTGGTCCTCGGGATCCAAGGTGGGCCCGTTCTACGCCCGCGATTATCGCGTGTTCATCTCCGTTGGCATGACCAAGAACAACGTCTCCAAGGCGGCGGAGAAGCTGATGCAGCTCCGCGAGACCGTTCAGATGTCGCTGCAGACCCTGGGCTTGTGGAGCGAGCCGCTAACCGCCGACGCCTTGATGAGCGTCGTGAGCGGATGGCTGGCGATGAGCCGGGAAACACGCAAAAAGCGCTGCGAGTACGATCCCGGTGAATTCATTTGCGACCAGATGATCCGCGCGGACACCAGCCTGGAAGTCTACCGCAATCGGCTGATCGCGGAATCCCACGACTTCGGCGTTGAATCCTACATGAAGGGCGGACTTTCCAGCAGACGACCCTACAAAACGCGGCAGGAAGTCCGCACCTTTACGGCCGCGAAGTTCCCGAAGAACAGCTCGCAGGCGCTCATGGCCGGATTGCTGGGGGATTTTACCCAAGACCAGCTGCGCCTGGTTGGCAGTTGGTGGTCGACGCTGAAGATCAGCTACATGAGCGCCGAGGCCTCCAAGGCGCAGGCACAGATGCGCTCGTCGCGCGCCGCGCAGCAATACAAAAGCCCGTTCAAGAACATGTATCCGCAAATGATCGCGAAGGCGGATGAGTGGAAAGAGGTGAACGGCGAGGTGCAGGACGGGGCGCGTCTGGTCAAATTCTGCTATTCGGTGATGCTGCAGACCCCGGAAGGCACAGGCGAAGAAGCCGAGCGGGCGCTCCGGTCGCTCTACCGCGTCCGCGGCTTCGAGCTTGAGCGCAACGACTGCTGCCACTTGCCCGTCATGCTGTCGTGCCTGCCGATGGGCTACGCCGACAACTTTCATAAAGATCTCGGCCAGCTCAAATATCTGCGCACCGGGGTGACCCGCTCGATGCCGGCATTGGCGCCGATGCAAGGCCAGCCAAAGGCCGCCTACCAGCCCGGCACGTTGATCATGTCGCGGCTCGGGCAGATATCCTATTTCTCGCCCTTTCAGAACGAGGGAAATGGCAACCACAACATCTCCGTGACCGGTGCCTCCGGTTCGGGCAAGTCCGTTTTCATGCAGTCGGTGTGCGTGGATGGTCTGGCGCAAAACCATCATGTGATGGTCATCGACGACGGCCGGTCGTTTGAAACCCTGTGCAAGATCATGGGCGGCGACCACGTGGTGTTTCGGGCGGATCGCGCGATCTGCCTGAACCCGTTCTCGATGATTTCCGAGGAGGTCCTTGAGAATCGCGAGGAGCTGATGTCGGCCCTGAACATGATCACGCAGGTCGTGATCATGATGGCCAAGGGTGACGAGAAGGCGACAAAAGAAGAGGTCGGCCTGATCGACGGCCTGGTCTCCGAGGTTTTCGCGGACAAGGGTCCGAGCGGTAGCGTCAGCGATGTGCGGCACGCGCTCGTGGAAGAGGGCTCGGAGTTGGCCAAGCGGCTCGGCCGGGCCATGGGGCCGTATTGCAAGAACGGGACGTTCGGATCCTTCTTCGACGGCCCGGCGACGCTGGATCTGCTCAACCCCTTCACGGTTTTCGAAATGTCCGATCTGGAGAGCAAGCCGGAGCTGCGCGCTGTCGTGGTCTTGTGCCTGCTGTTTCAGATCGCAGAGCGGATGCGGATGGGCGGGCGCCAACAGCGTAAGCTCGTGGTCATCGACGAAGCTTGGCAGATGCTTGGAGGCGGACAGGCCGGCGCCTTCATTGAAGGTTTCGCCCGCCGCGCCCGTAAAGAAGGCGGCGCACTGATCACCGGTACGCAGTCGATCAACGACTACTACAAATCCGATGGTAGCCGCGCCGCGTTTGAGAACTCGGACTGGAAAGTCGTTTTGCGCATCACCGAGCAGGAGGCGGACGGTCTGGCCGGTTCGAAACGTCTGCCCCTCGATGACGGCTCGCTTGCGATCCTGAAGGGGCTGCGCATGAGCCCCGGCGAATATTCGGAAATGATCATCTTCGGGCCTGGGCAGAAGCTCCTGGGCCGTCTGGTGCTGGACCCGTTCTCGGCGACGCTCTTTTCCACCTCGCCGGCGGTCTACGCGGCAATCCAGCGCGGCCAGGAGCAGGGCCGCACGCTGCCGGACATCATCGAAGCGATCGCATATGGGGAGCAACAGGCATGATGGAGCGCATCAACACGGCGCGACGCGCTTTGCGTGAGACAGTTTGGTGGATCGACGCATTCGCGGCGCTGTTGGGCTGGCTCGTTGTCCTCCTGCTGGTTCTCACCGCCGGCCGGCTGGAGCTGGTGAGCTACTTGCTGGGCGACTTTTTCGATCATTACGCGGCCGCCACCGAGGCGGCGCGCGGCAGCTTCAATCTTTTTGCCGGCATTGCGCTGCTGGTGGTGTTCGCCGCGGCGGTCGCGCTGCGGTGGCACACGCGAGCAACACTCAAGGGAGAGGGGCGATGAGCCGCATTCGAGACCGGATAGGAGTACCCGAGGGGTTCTCGCTCATGGATCTCGTCCAGCCATTGGTGTTGGGCGCGTTCGTGTTGGCGCTCGCGCTGACCTGGCGGGAGGCCGAAGGCAAACAAGAGGGGCTGGTGGTCGTCGACTACCAGCGGCTCGGCAATCTGTATTCCGGGCACGCCATTGAGCGGGGCGTGCCGGCGGCCGATATCGCGGCCAGCACAGACGATTATCTGGCCTTCGCGCACGCGGTTGCAGACGACTTCGCAGCCACAACCGGCCGTGTGGTGATCCTGAAGGAGGCCATCGTCGGCGGTGCGGACTCGCTGCCCGATGTCACTGACCTCATTCACGAACGCGCCTTGCGCGCACTCGAGGAGCCGCGTCGATGAGCTGGGGGCGTGTCGGGATACTCTATGCCGGCGTCGCGGCCTTGATGGTCGTGATGTCGCTCGGCTACGCGAAGGAGCGGTGGGGCTTCGGGCTGAACATGACTGAAAGCCTGCCGCATTGGGCGTTCGTGGTCGATGCGGAAGCGCTTGCGACCAAGGGCGAGCTCGCGATGTTCGAGGTGCCGGACAACGCCTATTATGACCGCCCTTTCGTCAAGCGGATTGTCGGCGTGGAGGGGGATGTTATCGAGGTGCGCGGCCGCCGCATCTACGTGGCAGGCGTGTTCGTCGGCGAGGCCAAGCCCTTCGCGCAGAGTGGCCGGCCCCTCGAAGCGATCGAAAGCCAGGTGATCCCGGCGGGCTACGTGTTCATGTCCGGCGAGCACATCGACTCCTACGACAGCCGGTATGCCGAAATCGGGCTGATTCCGCGAGAGCGGATCATCGGCCGAGCCTTCCCCGTGCTCTGATGGAGTGGGACCGAACCACTGTTATGCTGCTGGGCCTCTGCGCGATAGTGATCGCGGCGGTGGTCTACGCACTCGGCCCGCGCCGTCGCACAGGCGGGTTCGCGTATCAGGCTGCGGGTCCGTTGCTCACGCGCGCGGAATACGGCGCGTTCTGCTGGCTACAGCGTGCCGTGGGCACGCGCACCTGTGTATTCGCAAAGGTGCGATTGGCGGATCTGGTGAAGGTCAAGCAGGCCTTCCTCTCGCCGCGCGATCGGATGCGGGCCTTGGGATATATCGCGCAAAAGCACGTTGATTTCGTGGTCGCGACGCGCCGCGGCGACGTCCTTTTTGCGCTGGAAGTCGATGACAGGAGCCATTGTCGCCGTGACCGGCGCGAGCGCGACGCCTTCGTCAATGAAGTGTTCGAGATGGCGAATTTGCGGCTGGTCCGCGTGCGGCCTGGGCGCTTGGACGAGAGCGCTGCGTTGCGCCAGGAGATCGCGAAACTGGATGCGCGAAAGGGGGAAGGATGAAGGCGGCAATGAGGAGCCTTGCGCTCATAGCCGCGCTGAGCGGATCGGCGCTGGCAGAGGACTACGGAACGATGGGCGAAACGTTCCAGATCGCCGAGCCGGACATCCTCGAGTGGTTAGCAGCACGCCTGGAGGCGGCCGCAGCCGACGGATCCCTCGACGCGATGAATGAGGCGTTTGCCGATCGTGTGGAACGGTCGGTAACCCGCCCGCCTGCGATCGAATTCATACGCACAGCGCAGGAGGATCGCTCGTGGCATTACGATCCGACCATTACAGTGCCGGAAGACTATGCCGATCATCGCGGCGTCGTGTTCGCCCGCGCCGGCGATCGCGTGAACCCACTTGATCAGGTGGCGCTGCGGCGGCGGTACGTATTTGTGGACGGTGACAATGCCGATCAGGTGGCCTGGGCGCTGGCGCAGTACCGCGATCACGACGGGATGGTCTCGATTGTCCTGACTGGCGGTGCGCCGCTCGATCTGATGACCGAGCACCAGGTACGGTTCTATTTCGACCAGAAGGGCTTCCTGACCGAGCGACTGGGCATCGCCGCGGTGCCCGCCTCCATGGAGCAAGACGGCAACCGGGCGCTGCTGCGCGAATACGGGCCGTCGCATTGGGGTGGACTGGCTGGGGAGGGCACGCAATGAGAACGCTATGGATTGGACTGTTCGCAGCGCTCGCCTTGGTCGCGGCGCCGGCGCCAGACGCCCGCGCACAGTTCGAAAACATCGATACCTGCAATGGCAACTTCGTGAACCCGGTGTCCGATATTTGCTGGGACTGCCTGTTTCCGCTGACCGTAGGCGCCTTCCCGGTGGTGCCGTCCAATCATCCGGATACCGAGAATTTCGCGTCGCCGATTTGCGCGTGCCCGATTGCGGTGCCGCCATTCATCCGGATCGGCGTCGCCATCGGTTTTTGGGAGCCGGCGCGGCTGGCGGACGTGGCGAAGGACCCGTGGTGTTTTGTGAACATCGGCGGGCAGACAATCGCGCCGGGCTTCGACATCGGTCACAAAGGGGAGGGGGGCACAGATACCGGCGGCAATGAATCGGCGGAATACTTCGTGCACTGGTATGCCTACCCGCTGCTCTACTGGCTTGAACTGCTGGCGGATGCGGCGTGCGTCGAACAGGTGTCGTTCGACGTGATGTACGTCTCGGAGCTGGATCCGCTCTGGAACGACGACGAGCTGAGCTTCCTGATCCACCCGGAAGCTGCGATCTTCGCCAACCCCATCGCGCAAGCGGCCTGCGCGGCAGACTGTGTGGCCGTCAGCACCACGGGCCGAAATTTCCCGGGCATGTTCTGGTGCGCCGGCTGCCATGGCTCGGTCTACCCGTTTAACGGCAATATTGCCGCCGAGATCACGCGCATCCAGGGCGCCGCGCTGGTCACCGAGCGGATGACCTACAAGCTGCATCGCCAGCTATTGGCCTGGCGGACTTCGGGGCCGGCGGCCATCTGCCAGAAGCAGATCGCACCGATATGGCCGCGCAGCCAATATCGCTATCAACTGGTGAACCCGGTTCCCCATGTCTCCGGACCGGGAACCTGCCCGCGCGCCGGCACGGCAACCATCGTCTACGAGTCCGGCCGGTCCTTCCCGATGGAGGGCGAGGACATCGGATTTTTGGTTTGGAGGAAACGCACATGCTGCGCGCTCTAATGATCATGTCATCGGTTGTGCGGTGTCCCTTGGGCGCCAATAACGCCATCCCGCAGGGCATCGTGTGCATGGGCGCCAGTACGGGTGCGGCGCTGGGCGCGCTGCATGCCGGCGAAGGCGTACTCGTGATCGCGGGTCTCGCAGCCTTCGTGCTCGGCCTGCTGCGCCTGCTCGAGGGCCATGCGCAAACGGTGAACGTGAAAGTTGGCACCGCCCGCATGCGCCACGCCGCCCTCGCGGCGGTACTGGCGGCGAGCACTGGCTCGGCCGCAGCGCAGGAACGCGACGCCACCGAGGCCGAAGTGATCCGTGATGCGCTCATGGAGCAAAGATCGGCCCATGAAGAGGGGATCGAGGAATTCGGCGCGATGGTTCTGGAGCGCGCGCGTACCTATCAGGAGGACGCCACAAGCGAGGCGGCCCATGAGCAATGGCGCCGCGCAATCGTGGACACGGCCGCGGATATGGGCGTTGAGGGGTTTTACCCCGAGGACCTGGTCGGCCCCGACAATACCGGACCGATCATATACGTCCTGGTGTCCCTGAGCATGCCAGACGAAGCGCTGCGCCGATATGTCGCCGAAGCGCATGAGCTAGGCGCGGTGGTCGTGATCCGCGGCTTTATTGCGCAATCCTTCACGGCGACCCAAGCCCGCATTATCGAGGTGTTCGGCGAAGGCACGCTGGGCGGCGTCGCGATAGATCCGCGGCCATTTCAAGCGTTCGGCGTCGAGCGGGTGCCGGCGATCATCTATGCGGACGGCCAAGTTGAACCCTGTGGCGGGTTGGGCTGCGAGCCGGTGGTGCCGGAGCACGATATCGTGCGCGGAAACATTTCGATCGCGGCCGCGCTGGAGCTGTTCCGCCGAGAGGCGCCTGGAATGATTGGCGAGTAAGCCCACGTCGGTTTCTCGCGAGACCCCAGGCCCGTTCGAGGAAGACTCCAAGAACTGCTTAGTGGAAAATCATCCGATCAACCTAAACCAAAGTCATCCCGGAAACGATCAATCTGATGCATGCGCTCATGCAGGATGGTCACGATCCCGATGTCGCCGTTCGAGAGATGTCGCCAGTAGACGAAGTGACGCTCATATCGAAAAAAGAAACCTTCAACACCAAACTCGGCCGGGATCGGTTTCGACGCGACACCGTGCGCCGCTATCTTGTCGAAGGCGTCGAACAGGCCGGTGATGTATTTCTCGGCCCGATCATCTCCCCACCTGTCACGGGTGTAGCGGTAGATGTCATCGAGACGATGGGACGCTCCTTCTTGAATACGAACGGCGGCCACGGAATCAGGTCCCGTTCCGGGCGATCACCTCGGCTGGCGTCAGCGCCCGATACGACTCCTCCGGAGCCGCGAAGGCATGGGTCAGCTCGCCCTTCAGCCGGTTGAAGGCTTCCTGCTCCGCCCTCTCCTTGTCGCGCCGGATCAGGTCACGGATGTACTCGCTGACGTTCTCATAGGACCCGCCATCGCCTACGTTGGCCGACACAAAGTCACTGAGCACCCCACCAAGGCGGACGGTCATCGTGGTCGTTCGGGACATGGCACGGCACCTCCAATCTCGCCTGTATTCAATATAACCAAAAACGCACACAAAACAAGAGTGAGCTGCGCCCTGCTCCTGCCGGTCATCGTTCGCCCCTCAATCGTCAGCGTCCTCGACAATGTGGCGGCCCACAGGTGCAAGAACAACATAGAGCACAGCATCCGAACGCCGCGCGAGGGCGATCAGATGGCCGCCGCTCGGCCCCCGCTCGCCCGAGAACCGGTACTTCACTGTGCGTTCGCTGATGGTGTCCTGGGACGTGGTGTAGCTTGGGGGTGAGCTCATGCTTTCCGGCGTCAATCCGGGCCGGTCATGCTCCCGGCGCTGCCCAGAGCATGATGATGGGAGGCTCTCCGGATCTGTGATCGAACGAAAGCCTGTTTCGACATGGGGGGTGTCGAAGGGAAGAGCTCATCCCCCACCTCTGACGAGTGTTCAATCTGAGTCCCCCACCTCAACAAACGGATGGAAATGGATGGACAAATGGATGCCGGTTCTGATACTTTTTAATGGATGAAAACGGATGACGAATTGGATGGCCTGCTGAATATTTCGACGCTGACGATCACGCCGAACTTGCTCAGCCTGATCGCGGGACTCGATGAATTCAAGGGCGCGTGGCGGGCTATCGGACGGATCGCGCCGGAACGGCTGTCCTCACTCCGGCGTGTCGCCACCATCGAGAGCGTTGGCTCGTCCACGCGGATCGAGGGGGCCAAGCTCTCCGACCGCGATGTCGAAGCCCTGCTGCGCAATATCGAGATCAAATCCTTCAGCAGCCGCGACGAACAGGAAGTCGCTGGATATGCCGAAGCGATGGAGACGATTTTCGCCCATTTCGCGGAGATCGCGTTGACGCAGAACCATATCCGCCAGCTTCACCGCGACCTGCTCGCCCATTCGGACAAGGACGAGCGACACAGGGGCAGCTACAAGACCGTTCCCAATCATGTCGAAGCCTTCGATGGCAAGGGTACGAGCATTGGTGCCATCTTCGAAACCGCCACGCCCTTCGACACGCCGCGCCGCATGGATGACTTGCTGCGCTGGACGCGTGGCCAGTTCGAACGGAAGCGCCTGCACCCGCTGTTGATCATCGCGGTCTTCGTTGTCGTGTTTTTGGAGATTCACCCCTTCCAGGATGGGAACGGACGCTTGTCGCGTGTGCTGACCACGCTTCTGTTGCTGCGCGCCGGATATGGCTATGTGCCCTATAGCTCCCTCGAACATGTCATCGAACAGAGCAAGGATGCCTATTTCCTCGCCCTGCGCAAAACCCAGGTAACAATCCGCACCGATACGCCGGACTGGCAGGCCTGGACGCTCTACTTCCTGCGAGCACTGGCGCGGCAAACACAGCGCCTTGAAGCCAAGATGGAGCGGGAGACCCAGCTCTTGGGGGCGTTGCCGGAGCTTTCCACGCAAATCGTCGAGATTGCCCGCGAACGGGGACGCGTCACCGTGGCGGACGCCGCGAAGGCGACCGGAGCCAACCGCAACACGATCAAGGATCACATCAAACTGCTGGTGGAGCGGCGGCTTCTGGAACGCCACGGCGCGGGCCGGGGGACTTGGTATTCTGCGGGTTAGAGACGGCGCAAAATCCGAATTTTCGTTACACATCCCGAACAATCGTTACATACGGCACGTTTCCCGAAAAATGATTACGAAGAAGCGGCGGCGTGCCGCTCTTCCGGCGGCTCATGACGGAGCGCCGCTGCGCGAAGGGCCGATCGACAGGGCGAACCTGGGCTCGGACGTCTGAGCGGATACCGCCTATCCGTTTCAAAATGCGCCACCACCCGCGGCAATGAGTGCTTGAAAACCGTGTCGAGCCGTTGGAATATGGATGCCGGCCCCTGGGGGTATTTGCGGGCCGCCTAATAGATCGCATGCCGACGAGCTGAACGTTGGCGTGCGTACAATTTGGCGGACGCCCCGTGATACGATTTCGGCTTCGTAAAAACCTGATGATTCTGGCCGCGAGCAGCTTGCTCGTGGCGATCAGTGCTGTGAGCTTGGCCCAGCCGGTCGAACAGCTCGCAGAGGACGGGGCCGAGGACACGGAAACTGGAACCGTTGACGAATCCGTCGAGGATCCGCGCGTTCAAGGCGTTACTGTCGGCGGCAATACGAGCGGCGGAGATGTCCAGTTCGACTTCCTGAACCCACAGGCCAACAACGCCGCCGCCAGCGCGGCGAATGTCGGCAACGTGTCGATCGACTTCGGCAGCTTGAATATCAGTCCGAGCGATTTGGGCGGCACGAGCGGGCTCCCGCCAGGCTATGAAAATTACGAGGCCGACCCGGCGTCGCTCGAGAACGCGCTGAGCGATCCGGCGCTGAGTGACCTGATGAACGGGTTCGGCTCGAATGATCTCGGTGATGACCAGTTTCAAGACTGGGTAAACGACCTCATCGGGGGGCAGGGCGATCCTTGGGAAGTGACCGGCATGAACCGGTCGACGCCGGAAAGCTCATGCATCACGACGACGCAGACGCGTGAGGTCGTGTCGCGCACGACATACTCGTGCTCGGTAGACGACGGCACGCAAGTCGACCATCCGGTCTGCCAGGAAATCCTGGTCCACGCGGTAGACGACGACTACCTCTACACCTGCGAGGAAGACCGGCTGACAACCAACGATACGTGGTCGGCAAGCTGCGAGCCGCTCGACGGCGATCCGGACTGCGAGCAGACCGATGAACGCTGCCTCGAAGACCAGCGTGCAATTCCCGCCACATACACTTGCGAAGCGGGCCGCACCGCCACGACATCGGATGAGGTGTGCGTCGAGCGCCGCGAGTACGAACTCGACGCGGACTACGAATACCGGTGCACGCGGACCTGGTCGAACGGCCAATGGGTCTATTCTGGCGAATGCGACGCCTTGGCCGCCAATGCCGGCTGTGATGCCGGCGACAGCGTGTGCATCGAGGAAGGCCCGCCAATTCTCGAGGATTATATCTGTGAAAACGGCCCGGGTGCGGCAGGGTTGATCGAGGATTGCCGCGCGCGCCTGCAGATCGCGATGCAGACGGACTACATGTACGGGTGCCGCCAGCACTGGATGACGCGAGAGCACCGCTGGGAATTCGAGGACCGGCTGCTTTGTGAAGCGCTCGTCTACGGGTGCGATCAGGTGGAAGGATGGACCTGTGACACGCCGGGTGAGCCGGCGATCGAGGAGCGGGTGTGCGAGATTGGCGCTGAGCTTAGCTCGGTGTCGCAAACGTGCGTGCAGGATGCGCTGCACACGGTCGATCTGGATTTCGAGTATGAGTGCGACGAGATCTTCAATCCGGATACCGCCGAATGGGAGGCCGATCTGCGATGCGGGGTTCTGGACGCGGCCCAAGGCTGCACCCGCGGCGCCGAGACGTGCGAACTGCCCCGCGACCCGGTGTATGCGCAAGAGCAGTGCCGTACCGGCGTGTTCCTGGGATCGCAGGAACGCTCCTGCCAACTGCCGCTCGAGCACTTAATTGATATCGATTACATCTACGGGTGCGAACGCTCCTGGAATCCATCGACGAGCCAGTTTGAAGACGGGGCCGGGTGTTCGACGCTGCGAAGCCAATGCGAGTTTCAAGTCGAAAATTGCACCACACCGGCACCGCCGACATATGAACCGTTTACCTGCCGCTACGGCGAACGGGCAGTCGTTCAGGAAGAAACGGTCAATCGCCGGCTCGCGATCCAGGTAGACGCGGACTACATCTATCAAGGCTTCCGGGACTGGAACACGTCCACAAGCCTGTGGGCCGACGATAACGACAAGATTGTGCTGGAGGCAGCCGCCGGCTGCCGTGAGGTCGGGCAGATCTGCGTCACCGACAGTCCAGGCGTGCTTTCCGAGCACACCTGTGAAACCGGTTACAGGATCAACACGGCGCAACAGGCCTGCCGCTCGCCGCGAAATGTTCAAGTTGACGTCGACTACTCCTACGAGGCGGCGCGGGACTGGAACGGGTCCAGCTTCGTGCCATCCTGGGCTCACAATCGCCTTGTGCAGTACAGTTGTGTCCAGGAGAGTTCGCGGTGCAGCCAGGGCTCGCCCGGCGTCTACAGCTATCACCAGTGCCGCATCGGCTGGCGAAACAACAGCGAGAGCGAGCAGTGCTCGCGGCCGCGCGTGGTCACAGTCGATGCCGACTACCAGTACCGCGCCTACCGCGACTGGAATGGCAGCCGATGGGCGGATACGAGCCAGCTCTCAACGCTTCAGGGCACGAGCGGCTGCACGCAGGCCTCGACGCGGTGCGTCACGCAATCGCCCGGCGTATATACCACCTACAAATGCCAGCAGGGCACGCAAATATCGTCGGTTAACCGGACCTGCGACGAGTATCGCAATGTCACGGTAACTCGTCGCTGGCAGCACGCGGTCAGTTGGCTCCAGAACTGGGCCGAGCCCACGCCGCCGTTCGACTTGATGGGCAATTACTATGGCGCAGGCTGCACCGCCGAAGGGTCACAGCAGTGCAGCATGTCCGGCTGGAAGTACCAGACTTGTACGCAGCAATTCATCTGTCCCGTCGCGACCGTCGCGGGGCGTACCGGCACGGAGCTCTCGCCGGCGACGAGCGACGCGATTGATTCCTCGCAATGCAATCAACATTCGAGCTGCACGCAGACCAATCGCGTGTGCACCGAGGGTGCCGGAACACGCACGATCAACGGGCATCAGATCTACCGGTCGTGCTGGCGGTGGCGCCGCACCTATTCGTGTCCGACCACAACTGCGGTCAACACCTGCAGCCCTGCGAGCAACGCGCAACACGTCCGCGATCGCTGTTTAAGGATGGACGGAAGTTCGTGCGGATTGACCGAACGCGAATATCGGGTGCCGCAGCCGGATCCTTCCGGCGGCTGCCATCGCTACGAGCACACTTTCTGGTGCGAAAACCAGGTCTCCGGTCAGTCGCATACGAGCATTCGGCGCGATGTGGTCGGCGACACATGGAATAATTCGGCCTGCACCACGTCGGCGCTCGGAGGCGGATCCTGCAGCCTCTCTTCAACCCGATGTGTAGAGGGAGCCGCAACTCGCACCATCAACGGCCTGGCCGTCTATCGCTCCTGTTGGCGTGAGGAGCGCACGTACACGTGCGTCCGCCGCGAAAACATCAACACGTGCAGCCCGCCCTCCGGCTCGTCGCTGACGTCGCAAACCTGCGTCTGGAGCGATAGCGGCGGAACGTGCCGGCTATGGGACCGGATATACCAGCGCGCGGAATCGGACCCCTCAGGAGGCTGCCACCAATTCACGGACCGGTTCCGGTGCGAGAACGCGGTGAGCCTGGTCGGACCGGTGGTTCAGTATCACCGCTCCATTGCCTCCGACACCTGGGATCGCTCCGCGTGCGCAAGCCCGGCCAATGATAATTTGTGCACGCTCGCCTCGAGGCGCTGTGTCGTCGGCGCCGGCACCCGCACCATCAACGGCCTGGCCGCCTATCGCGACTGCTGGGAGGAGGAAGATGTCTACAGCTGCGACACGCGGCAGGACCTCAACACCTGTAATCCACCGGCCGGCGCGACGCGGCAGAGCCAGACCTGCCTATGGAGCGATAGCGGCGGCACATGCCAGCTGTTCCGCCAGACTTGGGTGAGGGAAGAGGCGGATCCATCCGGCGGCTGCCATCGGTATCAGCATCGCTTCCTCTGCGAGGACTATGTCGGCGGCATCCGAACGCCCACCGAGACGCAGCGCAACATCGTCTCCGAGACGCTGACGAATGCGGGGCCGGCCTCGCAATTCGATCAGCAGTGCGACTTCACGGGCCGGGCGTGCACGCAAGGCCCGGCGACCCGGACGATCAACGGCTTGTCGGTGACCCGCGATTGTTGGGTGTGGGACTATAATTACTCCTGCACGACCTATCAGGCGTTCGACGGGTGCCAGTCCATTCCGGCTGAGTGTAGCTTCGAAGAAGAGGTGTGTGCCGAGACGAAGCCGGACGGATCCTGCGCGACCCTCGAGAGGCGCTATCAATGCGCGCTCGACGATGGGTCGGGCGGGTGCCACGCCTTCTCCAGCGAGTATCGCTGTGAGAACCAGACGAGTGGCGTCGGCCCCGTGCTGCGCGAGATCCGCACGGCCGGCGAGGGCTCCTTCAATGAAGGCGCCTGCACGGCGATGCAGGGAGATGTCGGCTGCAGCCTGACATCGACCCGTTGTGTCGATGCGGACCCGCAGACGCGGACCATCGACGGCGTGCAGATCACATCGGCTTGCTGGCAGCAGGAGCGGATCTACACCTGCGAGACCCAGACGCCGCTGGACACCTGCGGCGCCTATTCGGATTGCGATCTGAGGACCAGCGTGTGCGAGACCACCGCGGCTGATGGAAGCTGCGCGACGACGCTGAATACCTATAGCTGCCAAGTCGACGACGGGTCGGGCGGCTGCAATGTGCGCAGCGTGGCCTACCAGTGCGAAGGGCCTGTCCCAGCCGCCGGCGCCCCGGCCTCGTCCTGGGTTGCCTCACAATCGAGTTGGGGGTGGGACGAGTCCTGTATCGCGAGCCGTCCGGAGAGTTCGTGCGTGGCGGTGTCGGAGGCCTGTCAGGGGTCCGGGACGACGCAGATCAACCCGGTGATCACGGCCGCGCAGCTCGCGGCAGATCCGGACCTGGCCGAATATCTCGGCTTGTCCGGCGTGAGCCCGGGCTCTGGTCATCCCGGTGAGATCCTGGGCGCTGGCGGTGTCTGGCGGATATCTGCCAACGACATGTCGATCCCGAGCATCCAGTCGGACTGCCCGCAGCGCGAGGCGGTCTACGACTGCGACGTCGCCGAAGCGATCAACACCTGCCAGGAATATGAGAGCCGGACCTCGGGCGGGTCCGATCAGCAGGCCTCTGCGGCACCGCTGCTGCAATACGCCAGCCTGGAGGAGCGGCGTTATCAGCCAGCTCCGTATTTCAACGCCTCCGGCACACTCTCGATCGCGGCCCTGCACGCGACGTATCTGAAAGTCCTCCCACAAGGCGAGGACGTCGTTTGCGATCCGGATCTCGTCTACGGCGATCCCACGGAATGCTCGATTAGCGGTGAGGTGGACCTCTGCGCGATCTACCCGCAGGCCTGCGACCCGGAATACGATCCCGATCCGGTTCCCGGCGAAGGGGAGATGGGCGACTGCTCGCTGGCGTCCCAGACCTGCGTCGCGACGAACCGCGCCGGCGACTGCGTGCGCTGGCAACGGCGGTATGAGTGTCAGATAGGCGACGGGTCCCAGGGCTGCTCGACACGGAGCGATGTTTGGCGCTGTGACAGCCCGATCGGCGAATGGACGCCGTCGCATATCATCCAGCGGCCCGGTGAGCGCGGTTTTGTCTGGCAGGGCTGCGAAGCCCTGGACGATGCGACGCGGTGCCAGAAATCGGGCACCCCCTACTGCATCGACGCCACGCCGACCGAGCGGGAGATCGCGCCGGGCGTCCTGGCCTCGGCCGACTGCTGGGAAATGGCCCAGGACTACCAGTGCGACGCGGTTGCCCCCGTCGCAGGCTGCACTGCGACACAAGGCTGCACCTTCGTCGCGACAGAGTGCCTCGAACGGGATTTCGACGGCAGCTGTCTGCGCGAACGGCACGAGTATCGCTGTCCAGCCGACGATCCGTCCGGCGGCTGCGCGGTGATGGAAGACACCTATATGTGCGAGGACGAAGTGCCCGGCGCCGGTCATCCTTCCGACATGGTGGCGACGGTTGTCGACGAACATTGGGTCCGGGAGAACTGCCCGCCGGCCGACAGCAAACAATGTGTCGAAAGCCCCACCGAACCGGTCTGCATTGTCGATTGGGCCGAACCCCGGCCGGTCGACGACTATCGCTGGACGGGCACGGTTCGCGACCCGTACATTTCGCAGTTCGAACCGGAGTGGGACATCTTTGTAAACGGGTGCCAGGCGCGCGAGCAAAGCTTCCAGTGTGCCGAATACACGGACGTCAACACCTGCGACATCCCGGAAACCTGCATCCAGACCGGATCCAGCTGCATCGAGCGCGACGCGTTCACCAATGCCTGCATTCAAAACCGGCTCGAATACACCTGCGATGAGCAGCCGGCCGGATGCGTGCAGCGCGAACGCGAATTCCTCTGCGAAAATCTGGTCGATGGCGCCGGCCCGCCCGACGACACGGTCACAAGCGTCGAGGGCAGCAGCTGGGAGAATGTGGACTGCCCTGACGTGAGCGATCCGGAGCTGGGATGCGAGCCGCAAGAGACGGTCTGCGTCGAAGGGCCCGGCACGCGCCGGGTGGCGGGTATCGAGGTGACCGAGGAGTGCTGGGCGCGCGAAACGCCTTATATCTGCGAGGGCGTCGGCGAGGTCATCACCGACTGCGCCCCGCCTGAGCATTGCGAGCTTGCAAGCGAAAGCTGCCTGGACGTGGAACCGTCCGACAGCTGCCAGAGCCTTGAACGGGTCTATGACTGCCTGGAAGTGACCCAGGAGCCGGTGACCACCGAGCAGTGCGAGGGCACCGTGTCCTGCCTCGACGGCAATTGTGTCGAGGTCGAGCGCGAGCAGTCGACGAATATGCCCGAAGCGCTCGCCCGACTGGCGGGCCTGAGCCAGGCGCACGACTCAACGCCCAACGGCCCCTCGCTCGATCTGATGGGCGGCAACGATCTGCGCTGTCACAAGACGGGCATCTGGAAGAACTGCTGCACCAATGGCGGCGAAGGCCTCGCCATCGATCTGCTGGGCGGATCCTGCAACGAACAGGAGCAAGAGCTTGCCCATCGCACGGCCGAAGGCCTGTGCGTCGAGGTCGGCTGGTACTGCGCCGAACGCGGCTGGTTCGGCTGCCGCAAGCGCGTGCGCACTTCCTGCTGCTTCGGTTCCGAGCTGGCCCGGATCATCAACGAACAGGGTCGTGAGCAGCTGGGTCTGGGGTGGGGCTCTCCCCGATCACCGCAATGCGGCGGCCTCAGCCCGGAGCAATTCTCACAGCTCGATCTGTCCAACGTCGACTTCTCAGAGGTCCTCAGCGACGTGACGCAATCATTCGCGCCCGATGGCCAGGGCGATGTGACAGGTCGCATTCAGGACCGCCTGAGTGATTTCTACTCGAGTGGCCAGTCGACGAATATTCCCGGAGGAGGGGGCTGATGGCTCAAGTGTGGAAATGGATAGCTGCGGTCCTGGCGGCCGCGCCGATGGCAGGCCCCACCGGCGCGCAGTCGCGCGAGCCGGTCGCGTCGGGGCTCTATTGCGGCCGCGATCTGGGGCACTGGTTTTATTGCTCGAGGCCGGCGCCGGAGCCTGATGCGCAGCGAGAGGAAGCCGTGTCGCCGGCGGCGGCAATTCGCGCGACGCGCGAACAAACCCTGCAAGATGCCAGGGCCTATGTCGCGGAGCTCGAGCATGCCCGGCTGATCGCAGCTTACAGCCCAACGCCCGAGAATGTCCGCTACTATCAGGAGCTCCAATACGACGCTACCGAGCGCGCCGCGGTCTATACGGACCATTGGCGCCGAAACGTCTGGTCGGACGCGAGCCTGGATTATACCACGCGCCGGCCGATGGCGCAGTTTGCCAACCATACCTTTGTCGATGAGCGCGCGGCGGAGATGACAACGGATCTCGCCAACCTCTCGGACCAGTATGGGCTGTTCTACTTCTATCGGTCTGACTGTCCCTACTGCCAGCGCTTCAGCCCGGTCCTGCGCGGTTTCGCGGATCGGTATGGCGTGGAGGTTCGCGCGATCTCCGTGGACGGCGGCCCCATGCCGGACTTCCCGAACGCCACGCCCGATCGAGGTGAATTCGCACGTCTCCTTGAGGGGCGTCAGTCCGTCGTCCCGGCGGTCCTGCTGCTCGATACAGAAACGGGCACGCCGCACTGGATTACCTTCGGCCTAATCTCCGGCCAGGAGCTCGCCGAGCGAATTTTCGTCACCATGTCCCGCGAAGTGGGGGAGGATTTTTGATGTTCACGACCACGCTCAAGGCGGCGTTGACAGCGGCCGCCACTCTTGCCGCCACAGTCATGCTGGCCACGGCAGCGCAAGCGCAGGTGTCCGACGAGCTCGACGATTTTTGGTCCGGCGTTCAAGCCAACGCGAATGTCACGGGCCCGCGCGCCGACATCGGCCAGGAAGGCGGCTACTTTACCGGCGGCTCTCTGGTCTATCGCGCCCCGCAGGACAATCTGCAGATCATGTCCGCTCAGGCCCCGTCGGTGCGAGCGGGCTGCGGCGGCATCGACATCTTCACCGGCGGTTTTTCATTCGTGAACGCCGACCAGCTCGTCGCGCACCTGCGCGCTCTGGCAAGCAACGCGCAGGGCGTCGCTTTTTCCCTTGCGCTCAAAACACTGTGTCCGATGTGCGAAGACGCGATTCAGGACGCGCAGAACATGGCGCAGGAAATCAATGCCATGAACATCAATTCCTGCGAGTCAGCGCAAAATCTGATGGAGGGCCTTTGGCCGCGTAACACTCGAGCGCGCGACCATATTTGCCAATCGTCCGGATCGCGCTCGGGTCGTTTCTCCGATTGGGTTCAGGCGCGCCACCAGTGCGGCACGGGCGGTCAGGACCCCGACACCGACGCCGATACGCAAAACCGGGTGCCGACGAACATCAATATCGCATGGCGCGCGCTGACCGAGCAGGGCTTCATGGCGGATCAGCAAACGGCCGAGTTCGCGATGTCGCTGACCGGCACCATGATCATCACCAAAGGCGCCAATGCGGACACGGGTGATGAGTATCGCTTCCTGCCGCCTCTCGGGGCCTCGCAGGAGGTGATCGACGCGCTCCTGACAGGCGGCACGATGACGATCTATCGCTGCGATGAAACAAGTGACTGTTTGGGCGCGAGTGAGCAGGACACCCAAATCGGGGAAACAAGCGGGATCTATGGCCGCGTCGTCGACACCATCAACGGCATCCTCGACAGTATCGAGACTGAGCAAGCGCTCACGGCCGAGCAACGCAGCTTCCTGAACGCGACATCACTGCCGGTCTATCGGATCCTGAGCGTCAACCACGCTTATAAGGGGATGCTGGCCCGCGCGGACACGCCTCAGCTCGCCGAGTACATCGCTATCGAACTCGTCACGCTGTTCATGAGCGACATGATGCAGCAGGTGCTGCAGACCCAGACGACGGTTGAACACCACACCATGTCCGTGAACTACGAGGAGTGGCGGGCCGGAATCGTCTCGACCCTCCAGAATCTGGCTGAGCGCCAGCGGGCAGTCGCCGAGCGCCACGGATATACCCATCAGGTCGTCGAACGGTATCAGTCGATCGAACGCGCGCTGCAGGCACGCACCGAGCACCGCATCCGTCGGGTGCGCGATGGGCAGCGGAGATCCTGATGGACGCCATCGTTTACGGCGGGAAAGAGCACTACGTCCAGGCATTCAATGCGATCGCGATCATGATCGGGCAGGACTCGATCTCGTCGTTGATCCGGCTGGTCCTGCTGCTTGGCCTGATGATGATCCTGTTCCAGGTCGCGATGTCGCGGCAGGTGGGGGACGTCATCAAGTGGTTCCTGACCGCGAGCGTCATCTTGAGCATCGGCTTTGTGCCCAAGACGGACGTGGTGATCCACGACCGGATCAATCCAGATGTGCCGACGACAGTTGCGAACGTGCCTTTGGTGCTGGCCTTTACGTTCTCGGTGGCGTCCACGGCCGGCGATACCTTCACACGCCAGATGGAAACCGTGTTCGGCGATCCGGACATTGCCCAGTATTCCAAGGGCGGAATGATCTATGGCTCTCGGCTGATGTTCGAAGCGAACGATCTTCGCTTTCTCGACGAACCCTTCGGCGAGAACATGGACAACTATATGGCCGACTGCATCTATTACGAGGTCGCGGAAGGGGACATGACCATCGGGGAGATCCGCGATAACCCCGCGCTATTCGATTATATCACGCAGGACCATACTCCCAATCCGGGGCGATCTGGCCGGCTAGTCGGCGCCGGCGGCACGACGATCGAGAGCTGCGCCGCTATCGCGACCTGGTTGCGGTCGAATGTGGCCGATTCCGCGGATACCAGCATGACGGCGCTCGGCCGGCGGATGCATCCGGACATGGCCGATGCCTCGGCTCGCGCTGCGATCGCGACGGAGATTGAGGGCGCACACACGCTCCTGGTCGGCCAGTCGCGCAACGCGGCCGACATTTTTGTGCAAGCGATGACGATCAACGCATTTCGTGACGGTGCGGGGGCCTTCGAGGCGGAATCCGGCGGGTCCGGCGCGGCCTGGGCCCAGACACGGGCGGAGCTGCAGATGCGCAATCAGAACATGCTGGGCGCACAGCTGGCGCACAAATGGATCCCGTATCTCAAGATCGTGCTGGAGATCCTTTTCTACTGCATGTTCCCGCTGCTTTTCCCGTTCATGCTGTTGCCGCGCTTCGGAGTGAGCCTGATCCGGTCGTATTTTGGCGGGTTCATCATGCTTCAGGCCTGGGGACCGTTGTTTGTGATCTTGAACAAGATCATGATGACCTCGGCGGTGAGCCAGACGCACGCCGAGCTCTCCGTTTCCGGTGTCAACGCACTGACGATGTTCAATCTGAGCGCGGTGGCCGAGGCGAACGCAGATATCGCCTCGGTGGCGGGCGGGATGGCGCTGATGATTCCGGTGATCGCTTCTGCGCTCGCCTATGGCGTCGATAAAGTCGCCGGTCAGAGCGAAAGCCTGATGAGCGCGGCAACCTCGGGTGCCGCGGACGGCGCGCGCGACCAGACCACCGGAAACATGTCGCTGGCGACCACCGGCTATGACACACACCGCTTCAACCAGGTCTTCGGCAACCAGCATGAAACCGCGCATACCGATATCGCAGGCATGTACACAGAATCGACGTCGCGTGGCGGCCGCCTGACGCACACCCCCGCCGGCGATCAGGTGTACGACAATAGCGCTGCGCTGAGCCGGATCGGGGCCGACACGGGTTTCAGCCGCACCATCGGGTCGCAAGCCCAGCGGCGCGCCTCGCAAATGGAGAGCTACGCGCAGAGCTATTCCCAGGAAGCGAGCTCGCTGCGGGAGCAGGCGTCGACCGCGCTCTTCGGCGACAGCGAGACGTTGAGCGACATGGCTCAGACTGTCATGTCGAATTCGGCGAGCTATTCGGCCGAACAGCGTGCCGCAGCCGCCACCGTTTTGCGGCACAGTCAGAACGCCGACCAAAGCTATCAGCAGGTCGTTGAGGAGAATGCCGAGCTCGGCATGGCCGCAGAGGTGTGGGGGCAGGTCAAGGCCGGGACGCCGGGCAGTGGATTGTTCGGGTCGGGCGCGGAGGCTGGCGCCCGCGCGAGTGGCCGCTGGTCCGAAACGGATCGAGAGCAGTTCCGGGCGAGCTACCAGGAGGGGCTGGGCGAGGCGGAAAGTCGCGACTTGACCGATGCGCTGGCGGTCTTGAGCGGAGCAAGTCGCAGCGACGCCTATTCGCAGACAGGTGGAATTCAGAACCAGGCAATGGCGAGCGCATCCGAACAATTCCGGCAGGCGGACAGCTACTCGCAGCGGGCGAGCCGCGCCCGGACCGCGCAGCAGTCACTGGAACAGACGGCCGCTCAATACGAGTCCGGCAACCTCACCTGGTCCCAGCCGATGAATGACAGGTTCCTCGATTACGTGGGCCAACAGACCGGCCCGAACGGGGTGACTTATAGCTCCACGGGTCCAGGCTGGCAGGATATCGTGACAGACATGATCCAGAACGCAGATCCCGCGCTTCAGGACATGATGGTCGGGTTCGCGAACCAGCAGCTCGATCAACTGCCGGCGGTGGGGGATGTCTCGACCTTTACCGTCGGCGGTGCCGGCCTTGTCGATCCTGGTGCGATCGCCGCCGGGCAGGCGATGGCGGGCGATGTAAGCGCCGCAGTGGCGCACGGCGCAAGCACGATGGGCGCAGCCACAGCGAATGCTGGCCTTGATCATACAACGCGCTTGAGCGCTGAGAGCGCCGAAGCGGTATTTGCGGATGCGGAAGCGGGTGTCGGGGGGCGCCGCGATGAGATGGCAGCCGGCGTAGTTGGGGACCAACCGACGACTGCCGCGATGCGGAACGCAAATGAAGGGCGAGAAGCGATTGCAGAGCAATACCCCGCGCCGACACCGGCCGCGCAGGAAATCGGGTTTGGAAACAGCATGTCGCCTGGCGACTTCCACCGGCCGGAAGTGCCAGCGGACGGCCTTCAGGGAGAAGCTACGGATCGATTGCCGCCCATCAACAGCCGCGATGCAGCTGATCTCGAGGCCGACGACGAGGCTGCGGCAACGGAGTTCAGGACGCGATTCTAGATCCGGGCCAGTTGCTGGGAAGGAATCTAGCTGCCACGATGAGAAGCATGAGATCAATCGCCATAGCGGCGAGCCAACCCCAGCTATAAACAATCAGTTCGAGCAACCGCGGAACGGGATTTCGGCCGAGCTCAAACACGGCACGGCGACCGATATTCCAAACGCCGCCATCGTCGGCGATGAAACCGAGTACGAGCGCGCCCAGACCGATACCCAGCAGTAGGGCCACGGTGGCATTGAAAGGCCACCGGGCGCTGGTCGCAGCGTCTATGTAGGCGCTTTCCCCGCCAGGGACAGGAGCGCCGCCATTCCACGTGAGGTGTTTTCCGGATTCCCAAGTCATTGTCTGGATCTACAACAATACCGGAACACTGGGAAGCGAGGAGGGGATAGGAGGCCGAGCTATCGCGCGTCACGAAAAGGAAGCGACGGGATCTTCAAGCGCCCGGTAGGCGGCTTGAAGGGCGCTCGCGATTTGCGGCTGGTCGTGCAGCCCGTGCTCGCTATGAGCGCGAGGGACGTGCAGGGAGTTTACCCAGGGCGCGCCGATCTTCCTGCTGGTGCCGCAGGTCAAACTGCCGAAGCGGCTGGATCTGGCCCGGGACGCTGCGCGGGCGCATGAGGCCGAGCCTGGGCTGATCGTGGCGAACTGGGTGGACGTGAGAGCCAAATAGCGAAGAGACAACGATCTATAGCGCCAATGCGAATTCTAGGTCCTCATGTTCGAAAGCCGGGGCCATTCGGTCGATTTCGGCTTTGGGTGCATGCCGACGCCCAGCATATGTGCGCCAGTCTCGGACCACCGCAGCGCAGTCTTTGATGATCTGGTCTCCTTGGGCGGGGCGCAGAAAATACTCCGCCACGCCCCTTAGAAGCTGCAGTGATGCCGTAGCGTCATCGAAATCGATCCGGGTCTTCAGGATGCGCGGGGCGTCTGCCACTGGGTTCAGGTCGTAGCAGGGGCTAAGCGTCCATCCGCGTCGCCCCGCCCAGAGGAAGCCGTGATTGCGCAGGTGGTCGTCGGTATTGCTGATCAGGATACTGAAAGCGATCCGTCGAAACAGTTCAGCCCGGTCGCGCACCGGATCGGCACCGTGGTTGGTGATCGCATCGACGATTTCGAGGTAACTGCCATCGTCATCACCGTCATCATGTTCGGTCATCGCCATGGCGCTGATGAACGCTATGCGATGGGGTCCGGCACGGTCGAAACGGCGGGTGATGAAGATCGGGCCCTGCGGGCTTGGCGCAAGATCGTGCTCGACCGTCGTGATACCGCACTCACGGGCCATGTCGAGCGCGATGACCTCCCAGCGCGAGATAGAATAACGATCCGTTTCCTTTGGAAATTTCGCGATCGACAGGTGCCCGTGCTGGTCGAAGACCGATGCTTTTGGACGTGCGCCGCCAAGTGACGATCCCGGCGCAAAGATTAGAAGGAGATCCTCATCAGTCTCCTCCCCACGCAGGATCCGTTGCGAAGCGAGGAGAAGATCACCGAGCGCGACCGTTGTTGGTACGCCTCGCGTCTGCGGTGCCTGGAATTCCTCATCGCCCTCGAAGCGAAAGCGAAGCGCGCCGAGCCTGGTCTCGTCGGAGACGCCAAGCAGGTAATCGGATTCGTGCAGGATTCTGACTGACCGACCTTTGCGCTCGGCTTCCCGGCGTTCGGACCGGCGCATGAGCTCGCGCCCCCAGGTGTCGGGGGCGCTATCACCCAACGTTCCGAACATTTCCTTGTTTCCTGGCGTGGAGATGGGGCCACGCACAAGCGGCAAGGTTGGGTCAAACTGAAAAGCCTCCGGTGCTGCCAGCCAGTCTGGATCGTGTTCATAGGTTACCCGCTCCCGGCGCGCGCCCGCATACCGCCGAAGCAGGCCGACGCGGCGCCGTTCGCCATAGGCATCCAGGAAGACTTCGATATTACTCACGACTGCGAACCCGTTTGGGAAGCTTTTCGGTGCTGAGCTGGTCGCCCAGTGTGTCCTCAATGTCGCCGAACCCCTTGAGCAGGCCGAGCGCCTGCAGCACCAGCATGTAGGAGCCGACCCGCACATTGGGATCGCCGCGCTCAATGCGATAGAGCGTACTGCGGGTTGTCCCAGCGCGCTCGGCGACGAGTTCCATTGGCATGCGTCGAAGTACGCGCGCCTCCTTGAGGTGCGCACCCAGAGTTCTCAATTCCCGCTTTACGGCGGGCGTGGCATTCAGCGTTGGAGCTGGCATTTTGTATCACCCATGATCCGTTATAACCAATAATGTATTACAGGCAATACAAAAGTTCAAGATTTACCTCTGCTCGGAAAGCGTGGTGTGATCAGCGTTTCCAAATCCTGACAAGAATGCAACGACCAAGCCTCAAAGCTAGATACGAGCACGATGCCCACCCATCGCGAAACCATCCTCACCGCACAGCACGGTCGCGAAGCTCAGGCGAAAACTTGTTCCTTGTAGCGTTCATCATAGCGCCCTCTCACAAATAGGAGCCTTCGGAAAACCCGGGACGCTTCACTTGAAGACAGGGTGATGACCGTTAGAACGTTATATGGGATTGTTAGGCAGTTACGGTCCGGGAAAGCTCTGCCGCACCAGGCGGTTGCGAGAGATCCTGTCCGTGATGGTACGAGCGGGCGTCTGTGAAGGCCCGAGCGCGATTGGCCGGGATCGCCCGACCTGGCCGACGGGATCGCCCGAACGCCTCAGCGCCAGTCCGCGATAGCCCGAGCTGCTGTCCGCGATAGACCGGCTGACGACCGCGACCGCCCGATGATTATTAACCGCCATTAGCGTTGCTGGCCGTGATAGCCCGATAAACTGTCCTCGAAGGCCCGAAGGGCGTCCTCGATAGCCCGATCTTAAGGTGAGGGCCGCGACACAATGTCCGCGATCGCCCGATCATGGAGTACATAAACAGAACAAATAGTGGGTCAGTCGGGCGATCACGGACACTATTCGACGGCACAGATCGGGCTATCGCGGACAGGAAAGGAAAGAATCTGTGGTTCAGAGACATCCGCACGGCGACGCCTGGCTATCGCGGGTTGCCGCGCGAATCGATTCGGGTGATCGCGGACGCTGGGCAGCACAATCGGCCGTGGATTCGGGCAATCGCGGACGCTGCCAGCCTCGTCGCTTTCGATTCGGGGAATCGCGGACGCTAGCAACCACAGCCCCTGTCGAATCGGGTGATCGCGGACGTTATCGAGCGGCGACCAGGCGCGGGTTGTCTCTGAGGAAGATAATCTTGGTCCGCACAGCGGCGGCCCGAGCGGACGGGCTGTCGATACGCAGCTTGTAGCCCGGGAGGCTGTCGTCCTCGATGATGCGCTTGATGTTCGCCTTCAGCTTCCGCACAGGGGCCTGCGAGCCGATCCATTCGTGAAGAGATTGAAGATTGATCTCAAAACGGTGCTTCTCGCGGCCGACATGCCTGGTCGCGATTTCGTAGAGGCGTCGCTCGATACCGCCCTGGATCTCCAAGTAGCGTTTATCCATCGAGATATAGCGGCCGGCTTCAGTAAGCTTGGCGAACGTCCAGGTCGAAAGCTGAACGACGATAGAGCTCAAGACACGCCCGCGCTTGGTGTTCACTCTCTTGAACTCAAAGCTCTCGATGTAGTGGACGCCGGACTCCATACTCTCGTCACGGGCAGTGAAGTTTCCAGAAATAACGGTGCCGTGCAGTCGCTTCAGCGCGGCTTCAAGACGAAGGTAGTCCGTTTTTCCGGTTCCCCGGTTGGCCCATTTGAGGAAGTCGTGGGCAGTGAATTCGACCAGCGGACTAACCGGTTCATTCCGATTCATGCGGTCCACTAGCACCGAGTGCAAATAGAGAATGATATCCTTGTCGTATATCGTCGCGATACCGTCCGACGTCCCCTTAATGATAAACTGCACGTGGGTGCCGCCGGAGTATTTATAGTTAAAAACAATAGGTTTGGTGCGCGTAGATTTCTCGATCGAGTAAAAAGGCATGCTGATGATATCAATGTCGTTCTTGATCGTCGGGAGATGCATGGCTGAAGCGAGCAGGTCCGGTTGGACAGGCAATCGCGCTTGCGTGGTCATATCGTTCTCCCGATCCGCGACATACGACATACATCGCGCGATTCTACGCGAGTTAACCATTGGAGAAGGAGAGTCACTAAAAGGTTAACGGACCAGCCTTCTTGCCAATCGGCATTGAAGATTGACACAGGCCGCCTCGATTTTGAGACGTCGAGGAGCGGCTGAAGGCGATATCGGCCAAGAGCGATCCTTTGGAGACTTTATCGGCGACGGTCGACTTCGAGATTTTCCGACCGGTTTTGCGCAAGGCACTCAAGCGGGTCGATCCGCCCAAGGGCGGGCGTCCGGGCTTCGATCCAGTGCTGAAGTTCGAGATGCTTGTCTTGCAATCCATGCACGGGCTGTTCCTGGAACAGACGAAGTTTCTGGTCCGTGACCGTCTGAGCTGGATGCGGTTTTGCCGGCTTGGCCGGGGCGATGCGGCGCCCGATGCCAATACGCTCCGGGACTCCCGCGAGGCGCTGGTCCGCTCCAAGGCCTTGGAGCGGGCATTTGCCCGGCCCGACCGGGCGATCAACCGGGCTGGCTATACGCCAATGGGCCGGCAGATTGGTGTCGCCGATCTTCGCTGCGCTCCGGCGATCGCCGCCCGCTCGCCACCGCGCCCAAACAGCGCAATCGCAGGACGAGAAGGATGCCATCATCACCGCCAGGCAGATAATCTCAGGCGACGTTTTGAAATACCGGAAAGAAGTACGCATCGGAAAATGCTACGATCTCGAGCAATCCCACTCGGACCTCATTTAATCTGACAGTGTCGGCATGATAACCTGAAGCACGCCGATGAGACTGGATCGGCACGCTCCAATCGGTTTTCCCGTCAGAATTATCGCGCATATCAGATGCGCGATAATTCTTGCACACCGGGCCGGATGGTGGGATTAAGGCGCATCTGAGATGCGAGACAATCCTATGGTTCTTCATTTGGTCGGTGAAACGATAGACGCTAAACGGGCGCATCAGCGCGCGCAGGCCGGTGAGTTGATCCAGCTCGTGCGCGGCGTCTACGTCGACCATGAAGGGGATATCGAGGCGACGATCATCGGCCATGCAGTCCGGATCGCGCACTATCTCTATCCCAACGCCTATCTGTCGTCGGCAAGCGCGGCGCTGCTTGCGCCCACGCCCGATGGGCGGCTGTTCATCAGCGGCCGCCGCAACCAGCGCACGCGGCTGCGAACACTCGAGATCATCCAGAACGAGGCGCCGAAGCATCCGTCGACGGCGATCGCAATCATCGGCGACGATCTGGGCGAGTTGCGCATCGATGCCTCTTCGCCGCGCCAGCGCCTTCTCGAAGCCTTCCGCTTGCGCAGCGAGCATGCGAGCGCGGTCACCGCCGATATGCGCGTACAGATGGCAGCGCGCCTGGTGGAGGAATATGGGACGCCCCAAGCTGCGGCCGACGCCGTCTGGGTGCTGGCGCGTGAAAACAAATGGTATCGCGAAGGCGAGGGCGCGGAACGCTTTCTGCTGGCTCAGCCAGGCGTCACCAAGGCGCCGGTCAACAAGGCGGCGCTCGATCTTCTCGTCGCCTGGCACGGCGAACTGCTAGGCCGGCTGACGCATGATGGATTCGAATGGCGCTGGAGGCCGGGGCGTCGAGCGGGACCGGTCTTGGTTCGCGTGACCACGCCGGGCAAGCTGCCTGCCTTCATCGAATCGCTGCTGCCCGAGGGCTGGCTGGCGCAAGTTCTCCACGAACGCGATGAGCGCGAAGCGCTTCGGCGCGGTCGACGGTATATGTCCAACATCGTCATCGTCGAGGGTCGGGATGAACTGGCGGCGCTCCCGGCCGACACTCTCACAACGGCACTGGCGGGGTACATCGACGCGGGCAGCTTCACGGGCCGTTATGCCGGTCCGGCCCGCGGCGAGATCGAGGAGTCCTTTGAGCAAAACCTGGCGCGCATCTTCGCACGCGCGGAAACGCCGCGCCTGTCGGGCGTCCAGATCAAGGCACCGATGAGTCTGATGCCCGATGGCGCCCTCGTTCCGGCCATCGATCAGCCGTTCACCCATATCCTCAAGCCCGCCGGCACGGCGGGCTTCGAGACGTTGCCGGTTATTGAGTGGCTTTGTCTGGAACTTGGCCGCTCAGCCGGTTTTGACGTGCCCGATGCTGCGCTGCTGAAAATGCCCGATGGCATGTCGCCGGCACTGGTCGTCGAGCGGTTCGACATTCGTCGTGGACCAACGGATCAGCGACGTCTGGCGATGGAGGATTTTTGCTCTATTTTGGATCTTCCCTCTTCCGCCAAATACGACGGAACGATTGAGCGGATGGCGCGCGGGCTGCGACCGCTCTCGACCGATCCGGCCAGCGATCTCGATATCCTGTTCCGCCGCGCCGTGTTCGCCTGGCTCATCGCCGACGGCGATATGCACCTCAAGAACCTTGCCGTGCTCAAGATCGCCGAGGCGGATGCCAAAGCGTTCACGACCGTGCGCTTCGCGCCGCTCTACGACGCAGTCACCACGCGCGTCTTCCCGGGCCTGGGCGGCGACCGCATGGCGCTCAAGCTCAACGGCAAGGATGATCGTCTGACGCGCCGGGACTTCCTTGCGCTGGCGCGGACGATCGGCGTGTCCGCAGGCGATGCCGAGACTGCGATTGCGAACCTGACCGCGCGGGTCGCCGACCGGGCGCAGGGGCTTCAGCTACCGGCATTTGCGGCCAAGGCTGAGGACGCCAGAACAGCGAGGGACAAGATGATCGCCTTGGTCGGGGAGCGCTGCAAGGCACTTGCTGTCGAAGGCGATTAATGGGCGCGATATCACGGCTGAGCGACCAAGTTCCTCTGACACGACCTACCAATGTCCTTGCCCTGCCAAGCGTATTTCGATCATTACACTATTTGTATCCCATGAGGCGACAAAACGAGACAAAACTGAAATGGATGCTGGAGACCGTCCTGCCGGGTCGTCTGGTGGATACGCGGACGCTGGAGCGTCATGGCGCCACGCGCATGCTCGCCCATAAATACATAGACAGCGGCTGGCTCGAACCGGTCGTGCGTGGCCTCTACCGACGTCCGCAGGCTGACGCTGGCAGCGCGGACTGGCAAATCGTCGTCCGCTCGCTGCAGCATATCATGGACTATTCATCGGTGGTCGGCGGACGGATCGCGCTGGAGCTCCAGGGGTTCGCCCATTACCTGCCGATGCGCGGCGAACAGCTCATCCACCTCTATGGCGATGGGCATCCCACCTGGATCAAGCGGCTGGATGAGGCCGACCGCTACCGGCTTCACCGCACCAAACTGTTCGACATGAACGCCAATGAGGAAACGATGGATGTCGACTCGCCCGTCGGCTCGCTGAAGTGTTCAACGCCAGAGCGCGCCATCCTTGAACTATTGGATGAGCTGCCGAGACATGAGAGCGTTCATATCGTCGATACAGCCTTTGAAGGCCTCGCGTCCGCGCGCCCCCGCAGACTGGAAAAGCTGCTGGCGGCCTGCACGAGCATCAAGGTCAAGCGCCTCTTTTTCGTTCTTGCCGACAAACACGCACACGCCTGGCGGCGGCATCTGTCACCCGAGCGGTTCCACCTCGGCTCCGGCCCGCGCGCCCTCTTCGAGAACGGTCAGTTTCATCCGCGTTACGCGATCTCCGTGCCGCCGGAACTGATGCCGGGCAAGGAGCCAGGCCAAGCGTAAGCGATATGTGGATCAGGTCCGGCTGCTGGTCGATATCCTGCCAGCCGTAGCGGCAGCGGCGGCGCAACGCGTGTCCTGTTTCAGCGCGGCGCTGCGACCGTGACGGTCGAAACCTCTCCGGTAACGCGGGGCGTTGTCTTCGAGCCGGAAATCAAACGTGTCTCGCCTGCGGTCGAGGATGAATTCGGGTTCGCCGAAACAAGGCTTGTCGCGTTCGAAGACCTGTTTGCCCGCAAGCTCCATGCGGCGCTCGACCGCCAGCACCCGGGCGACCTGTTCGACGTGAAGCTCCTCTACGAGAATGAGGGCATCACGGATTGAGCTGCTGCCGGTTCAGTGGACGGCAACTTAAGCTTCCAT
>TARA_R110002049_G_scaffold302498_4_pt1 | contig 30300 bp, 30 predicted proteins | sample TARA_R110002049 | Tara Oceans TARA_R110002049 (sample SAMEA4396941) | marine metagenome | biome: Polar Biome; feature: [SRF] surface water layer (ENVO:00010504); material: water (ENVO:00002006), including particulate matter (ENVO:01000060) such as... | depth 5 m
GATAAAGACACGAGCCTAAATCTTAGGTACAAAACGGGTCGTAGCTTATCTTATGAAAAGAAAGAAGTCTATGAAGCAACAAAACCAAGCGACATATTTTTACCTACAATTAATATGAGCAGTTCTTTTATTTTCGCCAAGAACGATCTATTTTTTGCCTACCCCAACAATTACAACCATTATGTAAGTTATTATCGAAACACCTACCAACATGGTGGCGTATCATTAGAAGAAATGATTATTCCGTTTGTGGTTTTAGAGCCGAGGTAGGTATACTCTTTTACCACAACTCTTGGGGTTGATTTAATTAACTAATTGCCATATTTTTTTAACATTGAAAATGTAAGATATTTTCTTCAAAAATATAGGGCGGATTTAGTCGTATTTTCAGAATTCTTTTGAACTCGTAAGAATTAACTTTAGTTCGTTTTTAAACGATTATCACTATATTTGTTGCATATTTAATTCATACCCCCTATGTTTAAGACTATTGATCGTTTAATGCAGTTTATCAAATTCGCTGGCTTAAGTGCTAGAAAGTTTGATATTTCTATTGGAGCAAGCAATGGATACACCTTGCGCATGCAGAAAAATAACGCCTCTATTGGTAGTGATGTTATAGAAAATATAGTCGCTACGTACCCACAACTAAACTTGGTCTGGTTAATTACTGGTGAAGGCGAGATGTTGAAGTCTGATACTGATACTTTAGATTTTAATCAGCTACCAAAAGACAAACAATCACAAATTGAACAGTTAATTGAACGTAAAATAAGAGCGCGACAAGAAGAAGAGTTGAAACGCATTCTTAAAGAAGTAACGGAAGAGATTAATACTCTTGAGCAAAAAGAAAAATAGCATTATCTTAAGTTCATTTCTCTTTGAACTGCTATTTTTAGTTTGTTGAGTTTTTCAAAATACATTTTCTCCGGCATCGTATGTTGATTACTTTTTAACTCTTGTAATTCCATAATCAATTCATTTTTTTCTGCATTCAGATGATGTAGTATTTCAATAATTTGATTTATTCTATCACTTATTATTTCATTAAGTATTTCAGCCTTACTCTTATACTTAACCCATCGTGCAAGAAAATAAATCAAAAGCAATAAGGGTAGTATTATTGGCAAAGCATATAGTATTTCTTTCTCATCTAAATACCTTGTGTCCCTAAAAATCTCAAGAATTTGGAAAGCTACTACGGCAATATTTATTAAAATGGCATATCTCCAGATTTGTTTTGTAGTGACAAACCATATCGTTAGCAAAACAAGAATTGACATTTTAAACCCCACAAACCACACGAAGAACTTTATTTTAGTAGGCGTTTCAGTCCCTTCATATAAACCGAAAATTATTGATTCAGCTTCATCAGGAACAAGTTTAAATGAAAAAATCATAAAAGGTATAGCAATTAAAAACAAGGTAATAAAGCAATTATGTCGCATACTTGATTTATGATCAAAAAGTTTATCAGGTATAGATTTATTTTGATCATTGATCATTACCTGCAAGTCCCTTAGTTCCCCTCGCAAATTATTTGAATTCTCTATGGTTGATTTATTTTTTGACCCTAAATTCTGTACTATGTTTTTATTTTTAGCTTCATTATGTTTCAAACTTATTAGCTCTCTTAATATATCAAGGTCAATTATATTATAAAAATTTGATTGAAATATTACTAATTGCTTCGTTGATATAAACAAAAACACTAGATTAATTAGAAAGAAGAATATCGCAATAAAATATGAATTTACTTGACCAAAACCTTCACCGACCAAAACGCCAGTAATTTGATAATGTCCAATAAAGAGAAGTGGTATTAAAAAATATTTCCACCAGTTATTCGTTGTTAAAAACATAAGTGAAACCAATAAAATCAAATATATTTTTGCAAAAAATTGATACATCAATATTTGCACTGAACCCTGAAAATTTGACTTAATAGAAAAAAATGATGTCTCTAACTCAGGCTTATTTGGGAATAATAAATAAGCATACATAAAAGCTGTAAGAAATAAAACTAATACTGTAATTATTACATCAAAAGCATATTTTTTTTTAAAGTATGAAATCATTTAATAGTAATTTTGTGTTAAATATAAATTTTAAAACTTTAAGCAATTACCTTATTAATGAAAAAAGAATACACTCAAAATCAACTGAATGAAATAGCCAAAGAAATTATTGCTAAGGCTCCATCAAAAAAATTATGCTTTTATGGTGAAATGGGTGCAGGCAAGACGACCTTAATAAAAGCATTGGTTAAAGAATTAGGCTGTTATGAAGAAGCAAGTAGCCCTACCTTCGGGATTGTTAATGAATACCATAAAGCAAATGGTGATTTATTAGGTTATCATTTTGATTTTTATCGGCTTAATGATGAAACCGAAGCCTTAGATTTTGGTATTGAAGATTATTTATCTGCTAACGTATGGCTTTTTATGGAATGGCCAAACAAAATAAGTTCCTTACTACCTAATGATACCGTGGCGATTTTTCTAGAGATTGTAGATATCCATAAAAGAGCAATCTCTTTTGAAAGTTAATTGATTTTCAATTTGTTATGTAAGTTTTACGTTTTTAAGGTAATCCATATCGTTTAATGTGCATTTTTAGTATATATTTTTCGACGAATTGACAAATTTTCGACAAAATGTATTGTTTTATGGTTAAAATGTGTTATTTTAACGTTGAAAAACTTGTGTAGTGTATGCTATTTCCTACATTTGTTTTGAAAATGAAATCAACCTAATTAAATTTTTGAACGATGAACACAAAAAAACCCCTATTAGCATTAGCTGCTATTGCATGCTTTGCATTAACTTCTTGCACCTCTAACAGTGCTTCGGATGATAATGCTTACGAAAATGATTCTATTGAGAAGACAAGAATAAAAGTTCCTTCTAATGGTATTGAAAAAACCAGAATTAAGGTACCTTCTAATGGATAGACAGAATTTGATATAAAAAAATAAAGGGTTTCTAAATACTAGAAACCCTTTATTTTTGTTATACATCTAAGAATTTCCTCAATTTTTAGATAATGGACATGCATAAAAAGATAGATACTAATAATACCACTAAAAGAAAATCCAAAAGTATTCTAATTGGAAGTATTGTTGCTGTATTAATAGGAATCACCCCTTATTTATTTTATATCTATAATTATTTTCCAGACCAACCAATATTTGAAACTTGGTTTTTCACCTACGAGAGTAAATTTAATTTAAGTATTTATGTCACGATGTGGCTATTAATGGGAAAACTAATCCCATTTATACTTTTAATCTTATGGTTTTTCACTTGTAAGCATTGGTGGTATCATATTATATTAATACCCATAGCGATGTATGCTTTTCAAATTTTTAGTGCATTAGCCCAAGATACAAATATAATTGATGAAGCAGAAATCTACTGGTTGCTTCCGATTATGATGTTTGTTACTCCATTTGTTTATTTTATTAGAGTAAAACTTTTTGACAAGCATGTACTCGGTATAGATTTGGAGGCCATGGATGCAGAATTAAAATCATACAAAGAAAAAGAACGTTTGCAAAAAGAAAAAGAAGCTGAAGCTAAAAAGTTGTAAATTTGTTATTACTATCTTAATCATATAGATAGTTCCTTATTTTTATAGGGTTATATGACATGATTTACACTATATGAACCAGCCAACTTCGCCATTTAGTAAGCAACAATTACTACCGCAAGAAGAAACCTTAGAAGTGCTCCGCCAAAAAGGGGAGCTTTTTATCGGAATTCCTAAAGAAAATCAATACCAGGAAAAGCGTATTTGCTTAACTCCAGATGCAGTGAATGCTATTACCGCTAATGGCCATAGAGTACTTATGGAAGCTGGAGCCGGCGAAGGTGCCCATTTTTCAGATATAGACTATACCAATGCCGGTGCTGAAATTACGCGTGACACCAAAAAAGTATTTGGCTGCGCTATATTATTAAAAGTGGAGCCGCCTACCCTTGCAGAAATAGAGCTAATGAATCCGCAAACGACCATTATTTCTGCCCTACAAATTAAAACACAATCAAAAAAATACTTTGAAAAACTAGCACAAAAGCGAATTACAGCCATAGCTTTTGAATACATAATGGATGATGATGGTAAATACCCAGCCGTGCGTTCTCTTAGTGAGATTGCAGGGATATCATCAGTACTCATCGCATCTGAAATTATGGCCAACACCAATAAAGGCAACGGACTTATGTTTGGGAACATTAGTGGTGTACCACCTGTAGAAGTGGTAATTATTGGCGCAGGAACTGTTGGTGAGTTCGCTGCTCGTTCCGCAATTGGTTTAGGCGCCAACGTTAAAATATTTGACAATTCGATTACCAAGCTTAGAAATATTCAATCACATCTACGCCAAACAGTGTACACCTCAACCATTCAACCAAAAAATCTATTGAAAGCCTTAAAGCGCTGCGATGTAGCTATTGGGGCTACTAGAGGTAAAGATAGATCTCCTGTAGTTGTATCTCAAACTATGGTGGAACATATGAAAAAAGGCGCCGTGATTATCGATGTGAGTATTGATATGGGTGGCTGTTTTGAAACCAGTGAGATTACCACTCATGATGCACCAACTAAAGAAAAATATGGCGTAATCCACTATGCCGTACCAAATATACCTTCTCGATACCCTAAGACTGCTTCCATATCTATAAGTAATATCTTTACACCTTATTTATTGAAAATTGGTGAAGATGGCGGCGTAGAAAATGCATTGCGTTTTGATAAGGGCCTTAGAAACGGACTTTATTTTTACAGAGGTATCCTAACCAATAAATCTGTTGGAGAATGGTTTGACCTTTCTTATAGTGATATTAACTTTCTTATATTTTAAATCAACATATGTCATTTTTAAAACGATTAGGTTTCTTTTTATTCGGTCTTTCTATCGGAATTGTATTTCTTGTTTTCTTTTTTAAGAATAAGGCAAAAGAAACAGGAACAGAATTTTGTTACTTACCTAACTGCAGAGTGTTAAAAGATTTACGCTCCAAATCGTACTCCTATTCTAATGAAGTAACAAGTATGCTAGCTTCCGGTGAAATAGACTCCCTAGAAATTAAAGCATTTTTCATTAATGGAGATGTAGATTTTAATAATAGCGACACTAAATCTAAACCTTGTAAAATATATCTTATTAACCAGGAAATAGACGATAAAGAACAAACGCTAAAGGTTACCAATTGCCTGAATAAAATTGTAATTGAATCGATACAATAACGGACTCAAATAAGGTTGGTTCAAAAACAAAAAAGTCAGATTTAATAATCTGACTTTTTTGTTTAAATTTTTCTACGTTTACGTTCTTGCTTTAATAAATTGAGCTCTCGGGTCGTTTGCCCTGCTACCGAAGTATTCTCTTCCGCTCTACGAATCAAATACGGCATTACATCTCTAACGGGTCCGAAGGGCAAATATTTTGCAACATTATAACCGTTCGCTGCTAAATTAAATGAGATATGATCACTCATACCATATAATTGGCCAAACCACACATTAGAATTATTAGGTTCAATGCTTTTCTGCTTCATCAGCTCCATTAATTTATAACAGCTCTCCTCGTTATGCGTACCAGCAAAAATCGACATATCACCTAAATGTTCTACCATAAATGCTACCACAGTATCAAAATTTTCATCTGTCGCCTGCTTAGAGCCACATATTGGAGAAGGGTAGCCTTTTTCTTCGGCTCTATCATTCTCTTTCTCTATATAAGCTCCTCGAACTACTTTCATTCCTATTTTAAAGCCTTCCTTCTTTGCCTTTTCATGCAGTTCTTTAAGATAATCTAATCGATCCCAACGATACAATTGCAACGTATTAAACACAACAGCTTTTTGCTTGTTGTACTTCATCATCATATCCTCTACCAATTTATCCGCTGCACCTTGCATCCAGCTTTCTTCACCATCTACTAATAAAGCAACATCCAAATCATAGGCCTTCTTACATGTTTTGTCAAAACGAGCTACTACTCTATTCCACTCAGATTCTTCTTTTTCCGTAAGTGCTACGCCTTCACTGATTTTTTGAAACAAACTAAACCTACCATAACCAGATGGTTTAAAAACGGCAAACGGGATGGCATCTTTCTCTTTTACAAAATCTAAAACATTCAAGATAGTCGCTAACGCATTATCAAAAGGATCTTCTTCATCTTTACCTTCAACGGAATAGTCAAGAACTGAACTTACTCCTTTAGTATATAATTTATCTACTACAGGTAAACAATCTTTCTCATTAATACCTCCACAAAAATGATCAAACACAGTAGCTCTTATTAATCCTTCTACCGGTAAATGTGCTTTTATAGCGAAATTGGTCATAGCGGTGCCAATTTTAACTAAAGGCTCATTAGCTATCATTTTAAACAAAAAATATGCACGTTCTAACTCTGCGTCTGTTTTTAGCGCAAAAGCTGTTGCAGTATCCTCAAAAATAGATTTCATTTTTATCATTTTTATAAGGAATCAAATATAACTACTCAAAATGTATTCTTAGAACTAAAAATAGTGTTTATTTTGCAGCAAAGTTTTAATTCAATGAAATCCATCACCTCGTCCTCTTACGCAGTACATTTTAATAACACAGCTTACCAAGCTGTAAATGAGCATTTAGCAAAAGTCAATTACTCAAAGGTTTTTATACTCGTTGATGAGAACACACATGATTGCTGTCTGGCTCAATTTATGGCAGAAATAAATGGTGATTATGAATATGAGATTATAGAAATAGAATCAGGAGAAATTCACAAGAATATAGCAACCTGTACACAGGTATGGGAAATATTATCGGAATTAGATGCGGATAGAAAAAGTGTTTTGATTAATATTGGCGGTGGCGTTGTTACCGATTTGGGTGGTTTTGTAGCTTCAACTTTTAAACGAGGTATAGATTTCATCAATGTACCAACTACTCTACTTTCTATGGTTGATGCTTCTGTAGGTGGAAAAACTGGCGTTGATTTAGGCTCTCTTAAAAATCAAGTGGGTGTTATTAACCAACCTGTAATGGTATTAGTAATTTCTAATTTTTTAAAAACCTTAGAAGAGCGTCAGATGCAAAGTGGTTTTGCTGAAATGTTAAAACACGGATTAATTAAAGATAAAAAGTACTGGAACCAACTGCAATTATTAGTAGGCTTTGAAGGTATCGATGCTTTGATTTACCATTCCGTATCAATTAAAAATGAGGTTGTATTACAGGATCCTACGGAACAGAATATTCGAAAAATCTTGAATTATGGGCATACCTTAGGGCATGCAATTGAATCCTATTTTTTAGAAAGTGATGAACACGAATTGTTACTTCATGGTGAAGCCATCGCGGTTGGAATGATCTTAGAAGGATTTTTATCCTATAAACTAACCAATCTTTCATTAGACGAATTAACAGCTATAAAAAGTACTTTTTTAAGTAGATATAAAAAGGTATCGTTTTCTGATACTACTATAGAAAACATTTTAAAACTATTAAAATTTGATAAGAAAAATTCTCATGGCAATGTAAATTTTGTTTTGCTAAAAAACATTGGAGAAACGATAATAGATGTAAAAGTACCCCAAGATTTATTCCTACAAGCTTTTGCATACTACAAAGAATAGCCACTTCATACACTAAAAATCAAGGTTTTACAACTCTTACTAATTTTAAAAAATAAAAAATCATAGTTTAGGTATATAATCAAAAAACCAACCAAACTATGTTACGCAAACTTGTAGATTACAAAAAATTAAGCCACGAAGTGGCAGCATTATTAATTGAAAGCTATCCTCATGGGTATGGAGATTCAGACATTATAGCATTTAAAAATATGCATGGTGAAATTGTTGAAGCGGTAGAAGTTAAAACAGAAGAGATTATATACCTTGTTAAGATAAGTAAAAGCCTCTCTAACTTTATTGCCAACTTTGATGATTCAATCGAAAAAGAGCTAGAATCCAAACCTGAACTAAGTAACGAAGACACAGCAGAAGGAATAGAAGTAACCTATAAAAACGAGTATGAGACCGAAGTAGACTTTGATTTACAAGATTAAATACCGTTCTTCTAATATTCGCTGGTGGTGTCTTGCATGACCCAAAATAATAAATCCAGTTGCGGCAACACTCATTGCCGAGTTACTTGCAACCCCCCTTTTTTGCAAGATATTTTCATCTAAAGATTCAAACAACGCTATAGTTGATTTACGAACAGCAATAAATTCATTCAGAATACTTTCTTTACTTCTTGTATTCGCATTCGAATGCATAACATAATCATCTTGGTCAAAGCCTGGGAAAAGTGATTTATCATTCCTAGCAAAGCAAAGTGATCTGTACTGAAAAACTCGCTCCGTATCTATAATGTGCAATAAGACTTCCACGGTTGTCCATTTATCTTTACCGTAAGCAAAATTCCATTTTTTATTCGCAATTTTTTCTATAAAATCTTTAGTTTTATCAAGATCTTTATTCAAAGTAGGTATCAAATTTTCATCCTGCAAAGTTGAAATATAGGTATGATAATAGGGATTATAATCTTCCGGACTAAGTTCAGATGCTTTCATAATTATACGATATAGGTTAATTAAAAAATCCCAAACGTACTTCGCTTGGGATTTCAATATGATAAATAAAAAGAATTAATTTACATTTCATTAAAAATGGTATGCATTAATCGTTTTTTATCGTTTATACTTTCCTCTAATGAAATCATAGTTTCTGTTCTACTTATACCATCAATATCATCAATTTTAAAAATGATATTTTTAGCATGGTTCGTATCTTTTGCTCTAATTTTACAAAAAATATTGAATTTACCTGTTGTGATATGAGCAACAGTAACATTAGGTATTTGATTTAGACGTTCTAAAACAAATTTTGTTTGATGTGTTTTCTCTAAGAAAATTCCAACATATGCAATAAAAGCATAGCCTAACTTTACATAATCTAAAGTTAATGAAGAACCCTTAATGATGCCCGCTTCTTCCATTTTCTTTACTCGAACATGAACAGTTCCAGCAGAAATTAAAAGTTTCTTTGCAATATCAGTAAAAGGCGTTCTGGTATTATCGATTAACATATCCAGAATTTGGTGGTCTATTTCGTCTAATTTTACTTTTCCCATTTGTTAGTATTATTTTGGGCAAAAGTAACTAATTAAGAAATTAAATTCAATAAAAGTTAAATAATTTTAACAAAAACGTAAGGAATTAGTATTATTGAATAAGATAATTCAATTTCTAATTAGCAAATGATATAGTATTTTGTCAGCTTCTATTTTTTTCAAATCGTTAATATTCAGGCAATTATATGTTACATGTCCAAAATACGAGTCAAATTTTTCAATTTTTTCTATTTTTGGAATAAACGTTATTTTTTTAGAAACCAACTGTTCTTTGAATAATATTCCGACAGATGTATCTTTTGGCAATGAATTACTGATGATTTCTATATTCTTTATAAGAATATCATAAAAAAGTTTTCCATTTTCAGGGATTTCAAAATACTTTTTTTGCTCGTATTCTCCAATAGTTTGTTCTGCAATAATACGCACCCCTTTTAATATAGCGCAAAATATCAAAGCTCTAGTCTCTTCTCTTTCATAATCCTCAGGGAAATGACCTGATTCAAATAAAATAGTAGGCTTATTAAGCATTTGAAAAGTATCCCCTACACAATTCGCATTAAAACCATCATCATACCTCCCTACTTGTCCAGGAATATACTTTTGTAATTCTTGATTCATGGCGACTATTAATTGCATACTTTCTCCCCGTGTTTCTGAAATACTACGCTCTTCATCATGAGCTGGAGCTAAAAAAGAAACTGTAGCCGGTTTTGCTGTAGGACCAACATTAAAAATCGTACGTTGATCGTGGAGGTTAAAACAATAATCAGGTTGAAATTTTTCATAAGTATCTCGAAGCACTCTACTTTCTGGCTGCAACCTATTTTGTGCATCACGATTCAAATCTACCTCGTTTGCATTAACGCGTGTATAAACTTCCGCACCATCTGGATTTAAGATCGGAATTATTTTTATAGTACATTTTTCTAAAATGGTAACAGCTAAATCAGAATCTACACTCATGAAATTTAGAAGATCTAAAACAGCCTTGGTGGTCGTAGATTCATTTCCATGCATTTGTGACCACATAAATATCTTATGGACACCCGTACCGAAAGTGACAGATTTTATCGTTTTCCCCAATACAGAAATTCCAATATTTTCGACTACGAACTTTTGTTCTAGCTTTTCTAAAAATGGAAAAACATCATCATTTGTGATATACCTTCCTTGAATAGATTTCACTTTGATTGTACTGTGTATTGCTTTTAAATTGGCCATTCTTATGCTTCAAATTGATTACAAAAATAAGTTCATTTTTTTTTACAATTGTAATCATCATTATTTACATTTGTATACATTAATCCGTATAATAACCTCAAGTTAATATACAATTGTAACTTGAAAATAAGTGCACTATGCTAAAAATTTATAATACATGCATAACGTAAAGTAAATCAGATAATTAAAAACTATCATATAGACTTTTTATTAAAGCATAGACATAGAGCATTAAATTATAAATGCAGATAGAAGTGCAAAAAAATGCAGCAGAACAGTAAAATAAAATTACAATGATAAATTCAGAGGAATTTATAAAACGAATCGATAAAATTTTAGATTTTTACGGACTTTCTGCTTCAGCTTTTGCAGACAAAATAGCCGTTCAACGCTCAAGTATTTCCCACCTACTTTCGGGTAGAAACAAACCAAGTTTAGAGTTTGTTCTAAAAGTTACTACTGCCTTTCCTGAAGTAAATTTGTATTGGCTACTGAACGGCAAAGGCGCCTTTCCATCCAAATCAGAAAAGTCAATTTCCACCGCTACTCCAATTAGTGATGTCACAAAAGAACATGTCGCATTCAAAAAAAAATCTACGCAAAAAAATATTGAAAAGGTGATTATATTTTATGACGATGGTAGTTTTGAATCGTATAATCATTTATAGCCCAATTATTATTTTTTTAGTATTAACACATATTGGAGAATTCTTATGTAGTGCATCCCAACAAATTTTCTTTATTTTGCACCTATGGGAAACCGAATTTTTATTTGCCTGATATTTATTTTAATTTTCACTTCTTGCTATCAACCAGAGCGTAACTGTATTGATTTTAAAATAGGCGCCTTCACCTTTGAATATGAAGTAAACGGAGAAAAGAAGAGCAGTAATTTTATACGAACAGATAAGTACAGTATTGAACATTACGAAAATAAAATAGATACCGCTACAGTACGATGGATAAATGATTGTGAATTTGTCTTAAACCCTAGTGATAAAAAAACACCAATTCACTACAAAATACTATCTACCACTAAAGGTTCATATACTTTTGAATACAATGTGGTAGGAAAAACTAATAAATTTAAAGGAACAGCTATAAAAACCAACTAACTATGTTTGAAATTTTCACAAGTCCGGATGCTTGGATTGCTTTATTAACACTTACTTTTTTAGAAATTATCTTAGGAATAGATAATATTATATTTATCAGCATTGCTGCTGGAAAGTTAGAACCAAGTCAACGAAAAAAAGCTACTAATATTGGACTCGTACTCGCTATGGTTTTACGTATTTTACTCTTGTTTGGTATTTCATTACTTACAGCAATGAAAAAACCATTTTTAGTTCTTAACGAATCTTGGATTACTGGTGGTATTAGTGGCCAGGGATTAATTCTATTTTTAGGGGGACTATTTTTGCTTTACAAAAGCACTAAAGAAATTCATGAAAAAATAGAAGATAAAGGTCATGATGAACGCGAAGTAAAAAGCCATCGTAAAAAAACCCTTTCCAGTGCTATCGTGCAAATAACTATCATTAACATTGTCTTCTCTTTCGATTCTATTTTAACGGCCATTGGAATGACGAATGGAATATCACCAAATCCTACTGATGCTCTAATATTAATGATTGTCGCAGTAGTCGTATCTGTTTTAATTATGATGCTATTTGCAAACCCGGTTGGAGATTTTGTAAACAAACACCCATCAATTCAAGTTTTAGGATTATCATTCTTAATATTAATTGGTTTTATGTTGATCGCAGAATCAGCACATATCAATCACCTCATTGTGTTTGGTAATGAAGTAGGTACGATACCTAAAGGATACTTGTATTTCTCTATTACCTTTTCTTTAATGGTTGAGTTTTTTGATATGCGCATGAAAAAGAATAAAAAACCTGCAATTGAAGTACCAGACGAAACAGAATAACATTTAAAACCAAACATAGCTGTAAGCCTTGTTATTCTATTAATAGTAAGAATAACAAGGCTTTTAACATTCTCCTGCAACAAACATTTTACCGCTAACAGACTACCCGATACTGTTTTAAACGCATATGCTATTACAATTGAAATGCAAATCAATATAAAACAAAACCAAAAAAAGTTCATTATTCTTCTAAAGCATAAATGCTCAAAGCCAAAAAATCCATAACTCATAGAAGACGCAGAGTTATAAATCGCTAAATAACTAATACATAATAGTTTAACATTTCAAACTTTTTAATTAACTTGTAACACATTCAACCGCAATAAATAGGACCGTTAGTACAAGTTTAAAATTCTTGTTTTTTTCAACCTGCACATTCACTAAAACTTATCCTTGGTGGTTATACACATTTTTACTAGATGAAGAATAAACCAACCCATCAGGAATTAGAAAATCAGATTGCCGAACTCAAAATGCAAAATGAAATTCTTCAATTAAAATCTGCAGTTCAAAATGAAGAAGAACGGCAAGAATACACCTTATCTATTCTCAACACGATGGGCGACTCTTTATTTATTAAAGACAAACAAAGCAGGTTGCTTTTCGTTAATGATGCTTTTTGTGAAATGTTTAACCTTACAAGAGAAGAAATAATTGGAAAAACACTTGAAGATAATGTTCCGTCTGAGGAACGAGAGAGTTTTTTAAAAATTGACAAGCTGGTTCTTTTGAATGGCATTGAAAACATTAACGAGGAAACTTTAAGTATAAAAGGAAAGGAAACACTTATAATTTCAACACGAAAATCTCGGCATATTAATTCTAGTGGCACAAAATTTCTTATTGGTGTAATTCGTGATATTACTGAAAGTAAAAAAGCAGAAGAAGACTTAAAAAAAAGTGAAGCACAATTTAGACAACTCAATGCTATGAAAGATAAACTCTTTTCAATCATTGGTCATGATCTTAGAAGTCCGTTTAGCAATATAATTGGATTATCTGAGATTTTAAGCGAAAGTATAAATGAGTCAGACGTTTCAACATCTGAAGTGTACTTAGAAATGATAAATTCTACTGCCAAAAATACACTCGTTCTGCTTGAAAATTTATTAAAATGGGCAAAATCACAAACTGGACAAATTAATTATAAACCAGAAAAAATTAGCTTACCAACTTTAATACAAGAAGTAATTGAACAGTCAAATTCAATTGCAAAGGCTAAAAATATTTTATTAAAACAGATTACATCAGAGGAAATTCAATTTTTGTCCGATGAAAAAATGATCAAAACCGTTCTTCGGAACCTTGTTTCTAATGCAATCAAATTCACCAAACCTGGAGGTGAAATAAGTATCTTTACACTTTTGCAGCAACATCTAGTAGAAGTTACCATTTCTGATAATGGAATTGGAATCAATAATGCAATGTGTGAAAAACTATTCAGTAATAGCACAAACACATCATCTTTAGGCACTGCTAATGAAAAAGGATCCGGTTTAGGCTTAATTCTATGCAAGGAATTTGTAGAGAAACTCGGGGGTACAATCTGGGTAGAAAGTAAGGAGGGAAAAGGAAGTGATTTCAAATTCACTTTACCACTAAATAAATCTTAATTGTCTTATTTTCTATAATTCACTAAGTGCTCTTTATAGCGCTTATTTAAGTTGCAATAAAATGCTGAACCACACATAAATTCAATTTATATTCCCACACCTATAAAACAAATTTAAGAGAATGAACTGGATACTGCTTATTATTGCGGGACTTTTTGAAGTCGGTTTTGCTACTTGCTTAAGCAAGGCTAAAGAAGCATCTGGAGCAATTGCTATGTACTGGTACGTCGGGTTTATTGTGTGCCTAACAATTAGCATGATTTTACTCATTAAAGCAACTCGAGAACTACCAATGGGAACAGCATATGCTGTATGGACAGGAATTGGCGCTGTTGGCACTGTTTTAATTGGAATTATACTATTTAAAGAACCAGCAGACTTCTGGAGGCTCTTTTTTATCACAACCCTTATTGCTTCAATTGTGGGACTTAAATTAGTTACCCATTAAATAACACCAAATTAGTTAGGCCTACTGTACACTACCTCTGGATTATCTGTGCTATGTTTTTTGAAGAGTCGCTGCTGCTGCTTTACGGTAAGCGTACTTCCATCAGGGCTCCAGCCTGGAGGTCCGAAAATATACATAAAGGCATGTGACAGCTTCTTAGACTTCTTCACATCATTCCAAATGTCTTTAAATTCATGCGTCAATATAACTATAGGATTGTTAGAGCTTGGAGCATGTATAACACCGTATTTTACATCTATAGAATCATCGAGTGCAATCCAAGTACCAAATAATTTATCAAAAATATTTAAGAACCCTCCATGATTCTTATCTAAATACTCCACATTTTGCGCATGATGCGCTTGATGCATTGTATGAGTATTCATAAATTTTTCAAAAATACCTAATTTAGGAAGCAAAACTGTATGCAGTTGAAATTGCCACAAAGCCTCTATACCTAAACAAAAAACAACCATTTCTGGCGAAAACCCTATAGCTGGCATCCACATGTAAAAGAAAGGCTTATATAAAAGAGTGAACCAACCGTTTCGCACAGCAGTTCCTAAATTAAAGTTATCGGAAGAATGATGTACAATGTGTGCGGCCCATAAAATTCGAATTTCATGATTTGCTCTATGAAACCAATAATACGTAAAATCATCTGCCAATTGACACAAAAGCCATATATACCAAGCAAATCCAAAAGATTCATAACCCAATATATTTGTACGGACATCACCAACCAGAGGATTAAAAATATCGTAAACAAAAGTAAAAATTACAATCGCTGAAACCACCTTAAGAAAAGCCGCAAGAACAGCCGAACCCACTCCCATAAAACCACTAGCAAAAAGATCATTCCAATCATATAAATCATGATGATCATCATGATTTTTACTATATGTTAATTCAAGTAAAATAAAAATAATAAAGCATGGGGCACCATACACTAGGGGGTTTACAAAATCCATAAAAAAAATTTCTCTAAAGGTAGTACTATTCGTAATTAAATAATACAGGTTTAACATTAAGCTACAATAGTCGCTTTTAAATTTACTCTTTTGATTTCTTCAATATTTCGTTCTGCTCTCGTAATAGCTTTTCCATATTTGACAATAATTCAATATTTTTTGGTGTCTCAACTTCTTTATTTTTAGGATCTTCCGACTTCGACTTAAACCTATTAAAAAACTTAATTACCACAAAAATTGTAAGTGCTACAATAAAAAAATCAATCAAGACTTCAATTAACTCCCCATAGCCAATTGCCACTTCTTCCCTACTATCACTAGCAGTTCTTAAAACAAATTTCTTAGCGTGAAGGTTAACATCATCTGTCAACAAAGATAAAGGTGGCATTATTATTTTTTTAACCAGCACGCTTACCACATTATTAAACGCTGTTCCAATAATGATACCTATAGCCATATCCATTAAGTTGCCTTTAATGGCGAAGTTTTTAAATTCTTCGAAAAATTTTCTCATGCTATACGCTTAAAATAAAGTTGGCTGATCATCATCTCCGTCAGATTTATTTTTTTCAGGAGTTTCATCTTTACCAGAACTCATTGCATTAGCGTCATCTTTTGAATCATTGGAAACAGATTCCTCATCGATAACCTCCATGTCCTTTGCAGGTATTGGTTCTGGCTCAATATAAGCTAAAGGCTCTAATGCATTAATATTTTTCACCTTTTCAGATGTCAATTGATTACCTAAAGCTTTTATTCCCTTAATAGCTATAAAGTCTTCTATATCTACTTTTTGACTTGGTTTCGCATCTTTACCTCTAGCTTTAGAGAATTCAATTTCAACTACCGGACGCCAATCTGTCGAAACTAATTCTAAAAACGATTTTGGGTGTTCAGAAATAAATACATCTTCTCGATTTTCATTCTCAATCAAAAACCTTTTTATATAATACCTGTCCTTTTCACCATCATAATAGATCGCTGACAAAGGCTTATTCGGTATCCATTTTTCCAAGACAACCATATCTTCATCAAAATGTGCCGTCAACTCTGGCAAAAAGGTTTTTGCAACACCCTTTTGAGTTACTACAAGTAATAAGTCTTCACCTCTAAACTCTCCCAATAACTCACCTCGACCATCAACATTTAATCTGCGCACAACATCATCAAACCAAATTTTACGAGGTTTAAGTGTCGAAACACCCTTTTCTTTTAATTCTATTCGCTTTATAGCATATTTAGTGACAATATTACCCTTTGAGGCTCTACCCTTTATCAGCACATCTGAAAAATCGATATCCCATTTTAATTTTTTAATACTTCCTGCTTGCCTCAAAAGAACAGTTATAATTTCCGCTTCTCCATTGGGGTTCTCAGAAAAATATAAAATCTCCGAATTTGGACTACCATTAGTTAAGTCATAGATCCTATCTCTAGTAACACCAGTGACATTAAACCTTTTTATATAACTAGGCCCACCTTTACCATCTTTATAAACCATATTATAAATGGTTCTTTTATCTTTCTTTTTAAAGACAGCTACATGAATGATGTTTTTACCAACAAAAGTTTTCGCATCAACCTTTGTAATCATCATTTCACCACTCTTGGTCATGATAATAATATCATCTATATCACTACAATCTGTAATATACTCATCACGTTTCAACGAAGTTCCTACAAAACCTTCTTCTCTATTTACGTAAAGTTTTGTATTACGGATTGCTACTTTTGTCGCTTCTATATCATCAAAAACGCGAATTTCAGATTTACGCTCCCGATCCTTACCATATTTTAATTTTAGATTTTTAAAATAATCAATAGCAAAATTGATTAAATGTGCAAGGTGATGATTAACTTCTGCAATTTTATCTTCAAGACCATCAATTAACTGCTGCGCTTTATCGATATCGAATTTTGAAATACGTTTGATACGAATCTCAGTTAGACGTGCAATATCATCCTCAGTAACAATCCGCTTTAAATGTTTGGTATGCGGCTTTAATCCTTCATCAATAGCTTTAATTACCCCCTCCCATGTTTCTTCCTCTTCTATATCACGGTAAATACGATTCTCTATAAAAATACGCTCTAATGAAGCGAAATGCCACTGCTCTTCAAGCTCTCCTAACTGAACCTCTAATTCCGCTTTCAACAGCTCAACCGTAAGATCAGTTGAATGCTCTAGCATTTTTGTAACACCTACAAAAAGTGGCTTATTATCCTCTATGATACACCCTAAAGGCGAAATTGATGATTCGCAAGCTGTAAAAGCATACAAGGCATCGATGGTTTTATCTGGAGACAAACCAGATGGTAAGTGAATTAATATCTCAACATCTGCCGCTGTATTATCCTCAATTTTTCGGACTTTTATTTTCCCTTTCTCATTTGCTTTTAAGATAGAATCTATTAAAGAAGAAGTATTAGTGCCGTAAGGTATCTCATTAATAACCAAGGTATTCCTGTCTAATTGCGAAATTTTGGCACGTACCCGAATTTTACCACCTCTTAAACCATCATTATAATTACTAACATCGATTATTCCAGCAGTTGGAAAATCTGGAAATATTGTAAATCGCTGCCCTTTTAAATGTTTTATCGAAGCATCAATTAACTCAATAAAATTATGAGGTAACACTTTTGTAGACAGGCCTACTGCAATACCTTCTGCTCCTTGCGCCAATAATAAAGGAAATTTTACTGGTAAATTTACAGGTTCTTTTTTTCGCCCATCATAAGAAGACTGCCAATCGGTAATTTTAGGACTAAATATAACCTCCAAAGCAAATTTAGAAAGTCGCGCCTCTATATATCTTGATGCAGCAGCTCTATCGCCAGTTAAAATATTTCCCCAGTTTCCTTGAGTATCTATCAATAACTCTTTCTGACCAATCTGCACCATGGCATCGGCAATACTAGCATCTCCATGAGGATGATACTGCATGGTATGCCCAACAACATTGGCTACCTTATTATAACGACCATCATCAAGCTCCTTCAAAGCATGCATAATACGCCTTTGAACAGGCTTAAATCCATCTTCAATTGCAGGTACTGCTCGTTCTAATATAACATAGGAAGCATAATCCAAAAACCAATCTTTATACATTCCAGTAACTTTCGTTAGGGAATCTTGGGCATTCTCTTGATTATCTATATTCTCTGGGTTATCTATATTTCCTTCGTTCAGCTCTTCGTTCTCTTCCATCTAGAAAGAATCGTATTATTTTGGTTTATATTTAGTTATCCTCTACTAAGTCTAACTCTACTTTAAGGTTTTCAATTATAAATTTCTGTCTGTCTGGAGTATTTTTACCCATATAAAACTCAAGTAAACTCTCTATAGACATATTCTTATCCAACATCACAGGTTCCAATCGAATATCAGCACCAATAAAATGTTTAAACTCATCAGGAGAAATTTCCCCCAAACCTTTAAATCGGGTCAACTCTGGTTTCCCTGTTAAGGCTTCAATTGCTGCAAGTTTCTCCTCGGGGCTGTAACAATAAAATGTTTGTTTTTTGTTTCGGACCCTAAACAAGGGTGTTTGCAAGATATATAAATGATTTTCCTTAATCAATTCAGGAAAAAACTGAAGAAAAAAGGTAATCAGTAACAATCGAATATGCATTCCATCGACATCAGCATCTGTTGCAATAACAATATTATTATAGCGTAAATCCTCCATTGAATCTTCGATATTCAATGCTGCTTGTAATAAATTAAATTCTTCATTTTCGTAGACAATCTTTTTTGACATACCATACGAATTCAAAGGCTTACCTCTAAGACTAAAAACAGCTTGCGTATTTACATCACGAGATTTAGTAATAGAACCAGATGCGGAATCCCCTTCTGTAATGAATAAAGTACTTTCTAAATACCTATCGTTTTTTGTATCACCCAAGTGCACACGACAGTCACGTAATTTTTTATTATGCAAATTAGATTTCTTCGCTCTATCTTTTGCTAATTTACGAATCCCAGAAAGTTCTTTTCTTTCTTTTTCCGCTTGCATAATCTTACGTTGCAATTTTTCAGCCGTGTCAGGATTTTTATGCAGGTAATTATCGAGCTTGGTACCAATAAAATCATTTATGTACGTTCTTACAGTTGGAAAATCACCCCCCATATCTGTAGAACCCAGTTTTGTTTTTGTTTGACTCTCAAATACTGGCTCAGTTACTTTAATTGCTATTGCAGAAATAATAGATTTCCGAATATCGGATGCCTCGTAATTTTTACCATAAAAATCGCGAATAGTTCTTGCAATAGCTTCACGAAATGCTGCTTGATGCGTACCCCCTTGAGTGGTATGCTGTCCATTCACAAAAGAATGATACTCCTCGCTATATTGCGTTTTACTGTGTGTAATCGCAACCTCAATATCCTCTCCTTTTAAATGAATAACCGGATACAACATGTCTTCAACATTATTATTATCCTCTAAAAGATCTTTAAGTCCGTTTTCTGAAAAAAACTTCTCTCCATTAAAAACAATGGTAAGTCCCGGATTTAAATACACGTAGTTTTTGAGCATGCGCTCTATATATTCATTACGATACTTATATTTTTTAAAAATTACTTCATCAGGAATAAAAGAAACCTTAGTTCCTTTTCTTTTTGTTGAATCAAGTGGCCCCTCTTCAGCAACCAAATTACCTTGATGAAACTCCGCTGACTTTGATTGATTATCTCGTGATGACTCCACTTTAAAAAAGGTGGATAATGCATTTACAGCTTTTGTACCTACTCCGTTTAATCCCACCGATTTTTTAAAAGCCCTAGAATCATATTTACCACCGGTATTCATTTTAGACACCACATCTACAACTTTACCTAGCGGAATCCCACGGCCATAATCACGAACGGTAACTAAATTCTCTTTAATATTAATATCGATAGTCTTGCCCGAACCCATAACGAATTCGTCAATACAGTTATCTATAACTTCTTTTAATAGAATATAGATTCCGTCATCTGCTGAGGAGCCATCTCCTAATTTACCTATATACATCCCTGGACGTAAGCGAATATGCTCTTTCCAGTCAAGTGAACGGATATTATCTTCGGTATATTTTGTATTTTCTGACATGTTGGGGTTTCTTCGAAAGTGTCGCTAATATAACAAGTGTAATGGAAAGATAAAACTACGCATCCCGAAAGTAATCAACAATGTGCGATTTAGTTTTGTTGATATTATTAGATTTACTAGGTAAACCCCTTGTTGCAACAAAAATATACTTTATTTTTTGTTTTTCCTAGATACCAAAGTTACTCCAATAATTACAATGAACATTCCAACAAATTGAAGCACAGAAATACGTTCATCTAACAATAGGAAGGCTAAGAGAATTGTAGATATTGGCCCTAAACTACCGAATATTGAAAATGTTGATGCCCCTAAGCGCTCAATGGCTGCTGAAACTAAAAATGAAGGAATTAATGTTGAAAAAATGGACATTGCTAAACCTAAAAAATAAACTTCTTTAGGATAATTAAATAAATCGAAATTTCCTTGAAAGAAATAATGAAGCGTTACACATAAGGTAGAAACTATCATTGCGTAAGAAGTAAATTGCATTACTCCAAACTTTGGAATTAACCATCCACTACCTACTAAATAAGCCGCATATGTGATTGCACTTAAAAATATTAAAAACCCTCCTAACACTATATCATCACTCTGCAATCCAATTTCATCCCAAAAAGTAACAAGCACCCCTAAGTAAGTAACGAAAATTGCGAGCAATTGATTTTTAGAAAGTTTCTTTTTAAAAAATACCCAAGAGAGCAACACTACAATTGTTGGATAAATAAATAGGATGATACGCTCTAAACCTGCTTTTAAATACTGCAGACCCATAAAGTCAAATAAACTAGCTAAGTAATAGCCTAAAAATCCAAAGAAAAATAACCAAATCCAGTCAATACTTTTTATATTTCTTGATGCAACTGGCTTTTTCCATAAAGCAATAACTACATAAAATGGTAGCGAAAACACCATACGAAATAATAATAAAGTAAGGTAATCTACTTGATAGGTATAGGCCAGTTTCACCATTACTGCCTTGGCCGAAAATAGCACTACACCTAAAATGGCGTATATAATACCTATAGTTGCTGAAGATGATCTTTTTAACATCTTCAGCAAACATAGTCTGTATAAAAAATAAGACTTTTAGTTTTAGTGAAGAATTACGACGCCCACAGATAAAAAAAATTACACATTAAACCTGAAGTGCATTACATCACCATCTTTTACAATGTATTCTTTACCTTCCACACGCATTTTACCAGCTTCTTTTACTTTAGCCTCACTTCCGTAAGCTACATAGTCATCATAAGCGATAACTTCCGCTCTAATAAATCCTTTTTCAAAATCGGTATGTATAACTCCCGCGGCTTGTGGGGCAGTAGCACCCACAGGAATGGTCCAAGCACGAACCTCTTTTACACCTGCAGTAAAATAAGTCTCTAGATTCAATAATTTATAAGCACCACGAATCAACTTACCAGAACCAGGTTCAGATAATCCTAAATCCTCTAAAAACATTTGACGTTCTTCATAGGTCTCTAATTCTGTAATATCAGCTTCAGTTCCCACCGCTAAAAAAATAACCTCTGCATCTTCATTGGCAACCGCGGCTTTCACCTTCTCTACATATTCATTTCCTGTAACAGCCGCATCTTCATCTACATTACAAACATACATTACTGGTTTGTCGGTAATAAATTGCAAAGGATAAACAAATTCAATACGATCTTCTTTTGATATATCAATTGCTCTAATTGAAACTCCAGCCTCTAAGCTAGATTTTATTTTAAGTAATACAGCTTCTTCCTTTTGCGCCTCTTTATTTCCTGTTTTAGCAGCTCTTTTAACTTTCTCCAATTTTTTATCTACAGTCTCCAAATCTTTCAACTGCAATTCCATATCTATAGTTTCTTTATCTCTAATAGGATCTACAGAACCATCTACATGCACTATATTATCATTATCAAAACAACGCAACACATGAAGAATAGCATCTGTTTCACGAATATTTCCTAAAAATTGATTTCCTAAGCCTTCACCTTTGCTTGCCCCTTTAACCAAACCAGCTATATCTACAATCTCTACGGTTGCGGGTAAAACTCGTTCTGGAACCACCAATTCTTCTAATTTCTGCAATCTTGGATCGGGAACATTTACAACACCTATATTGGGTTCTATAGTACAAAATGGAAAGTTTGCACTTTGCGCTTTTGCATTAGACAAACAATTAAAAAGAGTGGATTTTCCCACGTTTGGTAATCCTACGATTCCTGCTTTCATCAATTTTTATTTTAAAAGTGCAAATATAGTTTTTCGTATGATAATTACATGACAATAAAACAACTAATGATTTTATAGTAAAAAGATATAAACTGAAAGAAATATTTATTTTTTTTCTAAAAAACCTACACTATAAACATATTTTTATACTTTTTAACATTTTTTTAATAAGAATAATTTACATTTGAAAATCTTACAATACTATTATATGTATAATAATAAAGAAGAAACTTTATGGTGTTTATTCTTAGAAGGCGACACTAACGCTTTTTCTTCTTTATTTAAAATGTATTATTCTCAACTTCATAGTTACGGTTTAAAAATATCCAACAATATTGAAATAACTGAGGATTGTCTTCAAAATTTCTTTATTTATTTATTTGAAAACCGAAAAGGAATTGGTAATGTATCAAATATTAAAGCGTACCTTTTTGTATCATATAGAAGAGCTTTGTTATCCTATTTAAAAAAAGAAAGGAATTTCACAGATTTTGATGAAAAAAAAATTTCCAATTTAAATTTTGAATTTTCACCAGAAGAACTAACCATAAAACAAGAGTTTACTTCAGCTCAAAGGAGTACCATAATTACTATTTTAAACAATCTTTCTCCACGAGAGCGGGAAGTTATTTATTTAAAATATTATAGCGCTATAAATACTACTGAGATTTCAAAAATCATGAACATCTCCTACCAAAGTGTACTAAACACGCTACAAAAAGCATTTTCAAAACTTAGAAAAACCGTTGAAAATGACATGCTTTCCCAAATCTTAAGAAGATAATTTTATTTTTTTCCATTTAAGTAGGGTATAAAGAAGACATTTAGCACTCTATATCAATAACAAGGTCACATTTTCATATTTTTTTAATAAACATGGAAGATAATAAACAGTATTTACTAGAAAATCTTTTAAACGACACCTCATTTAAAAATTGGGTCTATAAGAGCAATAGAAATGATACTGTTTTTTGGAATAACTGGATAAACAACAATCCTACTTATATAGAAATTATATATACAGCAAAAGATATCATATTAGGGATAAGCTTTAAGAAAGAAGAACTATCTGAAGATTTTATAAACCAAAAATTAGATTTACTATTAAAACATATAGAACCCAATCTTTCTAAAAAAAGCATCACATCAAATAAATTTTCATCCTCCAGAAGAACTCTGATTACCTACTCACTTTCTGTATTTGCGATCGCTCTTCTTTTTTTCTTTGTTTTTACATCAATAAACTCGAATAATGATGTAATTCACAAAACTGCATATGGCGAAATCATTAATTTAAAATTACCTGACGGGACTACAGTAGTATTAAATGGCAATTCCGAATTAACATATAAAAATGACAATCCTAGAGATGTCACCTTAAAAGGAGAGGCTTACTTTAAAGTAAAGTCAAAACCTTCGACACAGGCTAAATTTTGGGTACAAACTGAAGATTTAAAAGTAGAAGTTTTCGGAACACAATTTAATGTAAATACCAGAGACAAAAAAACAAACGTACTTCTTGATGAAGGTGCTATTAGTTTACTTCTTAATAACGGAACATCTAAAAAAATGAAACCAGGTGAGATTGTTTCCTACTCTAAGAGTGAGAAAACCATACTCCATGAAAAGGTTAATACAAATCTAAAATATGCCCTTTGGAGAGACGGAACATACATTTTTAATAATGTATCCCTTCAGGAGGTAATGCAAAATATTGAACATGCTTATGGCTTTTCTGCCGATTTTACCGATATAGAATTAAAAGAGCGAATACTTACTGGAGGTATCCCTAATGAAAACCTAAAAATTTGCTTAGCGGCAATTGAGAAATCTACCGGAACTAGAATTATAATTAAAGATAATACACTATTAATACTTAATAACTAAACTCAAAATTATGAATGTCAAACAAATGATTAAAACACTGCTATCGGTAATTCTTCTTTTTGGAGTTTCGAATGCAAAAGCTCTTGATCGAGCTGAAAAAGATGAAATTGGTAAAACAGTTACCCTTTCCGATTTTTTAGATGATATAAGTAAGAAACATGAAGTATTCTTTACTTATAATCCAAATTTAATCTCAGGAGCAAATCTTAATCCTGAAGATTATCAGTACACTGCCTTAGATAAAATTATTGATAAACTGTCACACAAGACAAGTTTCGATTTTGAATATTTAGGCAATAAATATTATGTTGTTTATCATAAAAAGGCGAAAAGAGCGGATATCGCAAAAATCGATGTGTTAAATTCTTTTAGTTTAGCAGAAATACACAACTTAGCAGTTGTTCAAAATGAGGTATCTGGGAAAATTACCGATCAAGATGGAATGCCATTAGCAGGAGCTAATATTGTTGTAAAAGGTACCACCAACGGTACGACTACAGATTTTGATGGTAATTACACCATTGAAGCACCAAGCGATGCTACATTAGTATTTAGCTATATCGGTTTTTCGACTATAGAGAAAAAAATAAGTGGGAAATCGGTAATAAATGTACAACTTTCAGAAGGCAACCAATTGGATGAATTTATTGTAGTAGGTTCACGTACCGCTCCTAGGAGTAATACAGATTCCCCTTTACCAGTAGATGTTGTCGGTGCAAAAGATTTAACTTCAACAGGTCAAGCAACTTTTGATAAAGCATTGCAGTATAGAATTCCATCTTTTAATACGGTGCAAACTCCTGTAAATGATGCAACTTCTTTATTAGATCCCTATGAAATTCGTAATATGGGACCTTCTAGAACATTAATATTGATTAATGGTAAAAGAAAGAATTTAAGTGCCTTATTGTATACGCAAACCTCTCCAGGCCGCGGTGAAACAGGTGCTGACATTTCAGCTATCCCAACCGACGCGATTAAAAGAGTTGAAATTTTACGTGATGGTGCATCTGCACAATACGGTTCTGATGCAATTGCTGGGGTAATGAATATTGTACTTAAAGATAATGCAGGAGATGGTTCTGTTACTGCTAGAACAGGTATAACTTCTGAGGGTGATGGTGAAATGTTTGGTGTTGCCGTAAATAATGGTACTACTATTGGGGATGATAAGGGTTTCTTAAATTATACTATTGATTTTTCTAAAACTAATTTAGCCAACAGACCAGGTACTGTAAGTGCTTTAGGTGAAGCTGATCCTGATTTAGGTTTTGGAGCTGATTTAGGTTTTGTTCAAGAATTCTTAGCTCGTAACCCAGACGCAAATAATATTAATGGTTCACCCGAAACTGCCGCATCTAAATTTTTAGTTAATGGTGGTTATGACTTAAACGACAATGCAGAGCTTTACTTTAATGCAGCTTATGTATTTAAAAAAGTGAATAGTTTCGCGAATTACAGAACCCCTTATTGGAGAACTGTTGATGATTTCCCATATTTAGCAGACTTTTTTCCTGGAGACAACCCTACAACAGCTGGTGGCTATGATGGATATGTACCAACTTTTGAAGGTTTATTAAATGATTATAATGGAACCATTGGTATTAGAACAAAAATTAATGAGTGGAATGTTGATTTAAGTTATACAACTGGTGGTAATACTCAAACGTACAAAGTAAATCAGAGTCATAATAGAAACGTGGTTTATTCTCCTTCAACATGGGTAGATTTAAATGGTGATGGTCAAGTGAACACCACCGAGTATGATGCTAATAATGATACTGTGATTGATCCAGGAGAAGGTATTGAAATCACTCAAGGTTCACAGTTATACAGAGAGAATAGTCCACAATCCTTTGATCCAGGAGGAACACGTTTTACACATAATGTTGGAAACATCGATTTAAGCAGAATACTTTCTGATAAAGTAAGTATTGGTGTAGGTGCTGAGTTTAGAAATGAAACTTTTGAAGTAATTGAAGGTATATTGTCATCTTATGATGGTGGTGGTGCTGATTCATTTGCAGGCAACAGCCCTGAGAATTCTGGAAAATTTAACCGTTACAACATTGGTGGGTATTTTTCTTTAGATTATGATGTTAGCGATGCTTTTTTAGTAAGTGGAACTATTAGAGCAGAAGACTATTCTGATTTCGGTAGTGCATTTGTTTACAAATTAAGTTCTCGTTTAAAACTAAGCGACAAATTAACAGCTAGAGGTTCTCTTTCTACTGGTTTCAGGGCACCAACATTGCACCAAATTTACACACAAAAAGCTCAGTATAGCTTTGTTCCCGGTCAAGGTATTCAAGTTGGTGGTTTAGTGAATAATGTATCTACACAAGCTAAATTATTAGGTATTAAAGAATTAGACGCTGAAACATCTAGCAACTTTACAGTTGGTTTAGGTGGAAAACTTACAAATAATTTAAGTTTTACTGTAGATTATTATAACATTAAAGTTAAAGACCGAATTGTTTTGGGATCTGAAATTGGTGGTACTGCTTTTGATGCTGATGGCGTAAATATTGGTACAACAGCTCTTGATGACCTTTTAAGAGACAATAATTTATCTGATATTAGTTTCTTTTCTAATGCTATTGATACCAAAACTTCAGGTATAGATGTAGTATTAACTCAGAATAATATTCAAATTGGTGAAGGTGAGTTAGATTTAAACTTATCTGGAAACTATACAATTCAAAACGAACGAGATGGTGCTGTAAAAGATATTCCTTTAGTAGCCGATTCTGGTCAGTCGGTTGTGAATGACACGCAAGAAGCGTTGTTCTTTACATCAAGACCAGTTACGAAATGGATTTTAGGAGCTAATTACGATATCAATAAATTTGGGTTCTCTTTGAATAACACTTATTTTGGCAAAACCACTTTTAAACAACAAGGTTTAGATAGCAATTTAAGAACAGAGTTCATAGGCAAAATTGTAACTGATTTAGGTGTTAATTTTAATGCAAGCGAAAAGCTAACTATTTCATTGAATGTAAACAATTTGTTAAATATTTTACCAGAGTGGGGTTTCAAAGCTGAAAACGCTACTGGTCAAGCTATAATAGATGATACAACTATTACTTCTAGTGGTCAAACTGAGATTAAAAATCAGTCTGATTTAATTACTTTTAATCAACGTTATTCTCAAATGACTTATGATGGTTACCATTTTAGTCAATTAGGAACAATGTTTAATTTATCCTTGAACTATAAATTTTAAGGTTTAATTTGTATTAGTCAATCAAGCTGCTCACATATTGGGCAGCTTTTTTTATAACCAGTTTTTTCGAAAGAGAAGAATGCTAAATTACCTTCTTTAAAGTTTAAATAGTGCTCATAAAAAAACCTAACAACTAGTTGTTAGGTTTTTATTTGTTATCAGAATAAAATATTATTCTGGATGCATAAATTTCTGCTTCGCAAGTAACACTTCTTCAGTTTCCACATGATCATCATCTGGTACACAGCAATCTACTGGACAAACTGCCGCACATTGAGGCTCTTCATGAAAACCTACGCATTCTGTACACTTATCTGGTGAAATATAATAAATTTCATCACTAATAGGCTCTTGAACATCATCTGCGCTAACTTCTTTGCCATTAGGCAACACAACAGTTCCTTTCAATGAAGTGCCATCACTATAACGCCATTCATCTGCTCCTTCATATATTGCTGTATTCGGGCATTCCGGTTCGCATGCCCCGCAATTTATACACTCATCAGTTATTATAATTGCCATAATTTTCTTTTCTGAATTAATTCAAGTATTTATATTGATTTTATTTCAGTATCAATACTTTTGCACAAAGGTAAAACCTAATACAATCCTATACAAATATAATGACAGACCATACGCTAAGAATAGAAGCTTTTGTTAAACTTGGTACTTTTTTAAGAGATTTTTGTATTTCTGCTAACAATGGGTCCTATAAAGATGAACATTCATCGGATTTATTAAACACCTTAGAAGACAAAATTACGCTTGCCAAACATAAAAATGGTTGGTTTAATCGAGAAAACATATTATTTAGCCTCGAAAGCTGGGCTAATGCACTCACCAAAGAAAATATTCAAGATTGGCTTTCTAACTATAATTTCAACATAAAAGAGAATCCTAAAAGAGTAGCCTTGATTATGGCGGGAAATATTCCATTAGTAGGTTTCCATGATTTTCTATCAGTCCTTATCACTGGAAATAAAGCAGTAGTAAAGCTATCGTCTAACGATAATATACTTTTACCTTTTGTTGCTGATGTTTTAATTGATATAGCGCCTTTGTTTCAAGAGTCCATTTTTTTTGAAGAAGAACAATTACCTGATTTTGATATGGTAATCGCTACGGGAAGTAATAACACTGCGAGGTATTTCGAACATTACTTTAAAAATAAACCTCATATAATTCGAAAAAACAGAAACTCTGTGGCTATACTAACTGGAAAAGAATCAAAAGAAGAACTTATGGCTTTGGGTGAGGATATATTCCGTTATTATGGCCTAGGATGTCGCAGTGTATCTAAAATTTTTGTTCCAAAAGGGTATAATTTTGATTTGTTTTTTGAAGCTTTATATAATTACCACCCAATCATAGAACAAGCAAAATATGCTAATAATTATGATTATAACAAGGCTGTGTACCTAATGAGTGAATTTAAACTTTTAGAAAATGGTTTTTTAATACTAAAAGAAGACAGCAGCTACTCCTCTCCTATTGCTTCCCTATTTTACGAGACTTATGATTCCATTGAAAATATTAAAAATCAACTTAAAACTGACGAAGAGAAAATTCAATGTATCGTATCAAATGGCCTATTACAAGCGGAAATTAAATTTGGAGAAACTCAAACACCAAAATTAACTGATTATGCTGATAATATAGACACGGTTGACTTCCTATTAAGAAATTCCTAGAATTTTAAACATTAAATAATTTATTTCTCTTAAAATTTAAGACCTTTGCCAACTTAAATAATACTACAAAAATGAAAAAGCACAATTTTAGCGCAGGCCCATGTATTCTTCCTCAACAAGTTTTATTAAAAGCTTCTGAAGCGGTACAAGACTATAATGGTTCCGGATTATCGTTAATAGAAATGTCACATAGAAGTAAAGAATTTGTAGACATTATGGCTAAAGCTAGAGCTCTTGCTTTAGAACTTTTAGGTCTTGAAGGTAAAGGTTATACCGCATTATATCTTCAAGGGGGTGCTAGTATGGAATTTATTAGAGTAGCCTATAACCTACTAGAAACTAAAGCAGGGTATTTAAATACTGGTACTTGGGCTAATAATGCCATTAAAGAAGCAAAGTTTTTCGGTGAAGTTGTGGAAGTAGCTTCTTCAAAGGATGATAATTACAACCATATCCCAAAAATATATGGCGTACCAAATGATTTAGATTATCTACATGTAACTTCTAATAATACTATTTTCGGAACGCAAATGAAAACCTTCCCTAAGGTTAATATTCCGTTAGTTTGTGATATGAGTTCTGATATATTTTCAAGACAATTGGATTTTTCACAGTTTGACTTGATATATGCAGGGGCACAAAAAAATATGGGTCCGGCCGGTACAGAACTAGTGGTTATTAAAGACGACATCCTTGGTAAGGTAACCCGAAAAATACCTTCAATTTTGGATTACCAAGTACATATTGCAAAAGATAGCATGTTTAATACACCGGCTGTTTTTCCTATATATGTTTCTATGCTAACTTTAGAATGGTTGAAGAATATTGGCGGGATTCCTGC
>TARA_R110002049_G_scaffold4179_6_pt1 | contig 29935 bp, 19 predicted proteins | sample TARA_R110002049 | Tara Oceans TARA_R110002049 (sample SAMEA4396941) | marine metagenome | biome: Polar Biome; feature: [SRF] surface water layer (ENVO:00010504); material: water (ENVO:00002006), including particulate matter (ENVO:01000060) such as... | depth 5 m
ATATTTATGGTGGTGAAAATGGGACTTACAATTTAGTTAATAATTATTTTAAACCAGGACCAGCAACTGCATCATCAAAAGTTAATAGAATTGTAAGTCCATCAAAGCCATATGGTGATTTTTATGTAAATGGAAACTTTGTCTATGGTGATGAGCGTGTGAGCGCTAACAATTGGGATGGTGGTGTGCAATGTGAAACCCCAGAACTTACTAAACTAAATGAAGTTGTTAATATTGATGACAATATTAAAACGTCTAATGCAGAAGAAGCGTTCACAAAAGTTCTGAAACATGCTGGAGTAAGTGATAGTAGAGATTCTGTGGACGCCAGAATAATAAAAACTGTAAAGACTGGCGAAGCTACTTATAAGAACGGCATTATTGACTCTCAAGAAGACGTTGGTGGTTGGCCAATTTTAAAAATTAAGAAATTACTTAAGGATACTGATAATGATGGTATACCAAATAAATGGGAAAGGAAATTAAAACTAGATGGTAATACCAAAGACTCTCATTTAAATACCTTAAATATAAATTACTCGAATATCGAAGTATATGCCAATCAATTATTAGTTAAATGCGGTAATAGTTATTAGTTGAAATCAATAAATTTACAATTGAAAATAAAGGCTAATTATAAAAAAAATCGGTAATTTTACCGGTTTACTTTTTACAAATATTTTCAATGAAAAAAAAGACGACTATATATGATATTGCAAAAAAATTAAACTTAACTGCAGCAACAGTTTCAAGAGCTTTAAATAACAATCCTAAAATAAGTATAAAAACGCGTGAGTTAATTCAAGAAACTGCAGTAGAGATGAATTATGAGCAAAATACGCTTGCTAGAGCTCTTAAAAGTGGTAAAAGTTTTAACGTAGGTGTTATTGTTCCTCGTATGGATAGTAACTTTTTTGCATCTGTAATTCGTGGTATTGAAGAAGAGTTATATCCAAAAGGTTATCATGTTATAGTTTGCCAAACACACGACCAAGAAATCTTAGAGACAGGAAATATTATTTCTTTGTTAAATGCTCAAGTGGATGGTATTTTAATGTCAATATCAAATTCAAAAACTAAAAATAATGTGTTTAACAAGTTGTCTCAGAAAAGAGTTCCGCTCATATTCTTTGACCGTAAAAAAGACTTGCCTGGTGTAAGTTCTATAACCATAGATGATTTTAATGGGTCTTATCAAGCTACAAAACATTTAATAGAACAAGGTTGTAAGCGTATTGCACATTTATCTAATGATCGTTCATTAGAAATATTTAAAAATCGTTATTTAGGTTATAAGCAAGCGATACTAGACTTTGGACTAGAGTTCGATGAGGATTTAGTTATTGAAACCTTTAGTAAAGTCGATGAAGGTAGAAGGGTAACAAAATTGTTATTAAATATGAAAACACCTCCTGATGCTATATTTTCTTCCAGTGATTTTACTGCTCTTGGTGCTATACAAGAAATTAAGGAACAAGGTTTAAAAATACCTGAAGATATAAGTGTTGTCGGTTTTAGTAACGAGCCTTTTACCAAATTTATGGAGTTATCAATAACATCAGTAGATCAATCTCCGAGAGAAATGGGAAAAAAATCTGCTAAAGTATTTTTAGACGAAGTTGACGCTAAAGATTTAACTACAAAACCACAACAAATCGTTCTGCAACCAGAATTGATTATTAGAAAATCTTCTCTTAAAGAAAATTTAAAAACTGATTAGTTCAGTTTTCGAAGATTAAAGTGAAACACCACGTTTCCAAGGTATAAAATCATCTTGATTTAATAGACTAGCTTTTGATTTAATAGTTCCGCTTGCAACCTCAATAATATAATCAAGCATTGTTTCTGCCATTTCTTCAATAGATTTTTCTCCTTTAATTACATCGCCTGTGTCTACATCAATAATGTCACTCATTTTTATAGCTAACTCCGTGTTTGACGATACTTTTATTACTGGTGTAATTGGGTTACCTGTTGGTGTCCCTAAACCTGTAGTAAATAATACAATATTTGCGCCAGAGCCGACCATTGCAGTTGTGCTTTCTACGTCATTTCCTGGTGTGCACAATAAATTTAATCCTTGTTTTGTTACATATTCTCCGTAATCTAAAACATCTACAATAGGAGATGTCCCTCCTTTTTTTGCGGCTCCTGCAGATTTCATTGCATCTGTAATTAAACCATCTTTTATGTTTCCGGGTGAAGGATTCATATCAAAACCAGAACCAGCATCTACTACGGATTTTTCAAAAGCTTGCATTAATTCTAAAAATCGTTTTGCCGAAACTTCTGTTTCGCACCGGTTAACTAATTCTTGTTCTACACCACATAATTCTGGAAATTCTGCTAAAATCGCTGTTCCGCCTAAAGCCACTATCATGTCAGACGTATATCCTAAAGTTGGATTTGCTGAAATACCAGAAAAGCCATCAGATCCACCGCATTCTAAACCTACTTTCAATTTGGACAAAGGTGCTGGTTTACGTTCTATGTTATTTGCATTTTTAATAGCTTCAAATGAGTTTTTAATAATGGCAGAAAGCATCTCATCTACAGTTCCCATTTGCTGTTGTTCATAAATCAAGATTGGTTTTTTATTTTCTGGACTTATAGCTTTTAAAGCTTTATTAAAAATATCTATTTGAAGATTTTGACATCCTAGACTCAATACTGTGGCTCCGGCAACATTTGGGTTTTTTACATAACCAGCTAAAAGCTTAGCTAAACTTTCAGAGTCTTGACGTATACCACCACAACCTCCAGGATGTGTTATAAACTTTACATCTATATTTTCAAAAACGTTAGTAGTTTCTTCTACTTTAGACTCTATCTTGGTTTGTCTTTCATTAACTAAAGAGCGCAATAATTTTCGGTGATTACTCGCTTTTTGAGTTAGTAGTTCTTTTTCAAAAATATCTTTTAGTAATTCAATATTTCTGTTTTCACAAAATACTAAAGGAAAGAATAGCCATGTATTTGCCGTACCAACTTGTCCATCTTCCCTGTGATAGCCCATAAAAGTTTTATCTTTCCATTTTTCTACATTGGGTGCAGACCAACCTATTGTGTTTGTTTTTTTAGTCACCTTTGCGCTCTGGTGTTTTACATTATGAATTGTTAACACGTCACTTTTTCTAATTGGAGAATTTGCTTTACCTACTAACACACCATACATCATAATTTTATCACCAGAATTAAAATCTAGTAATGCAATTTTGTGCTTGGCTTTAACATCTGAAATTACAGTTATCTGTTGAGTTTCAAAAGCAATAGTTTCACCAGCTTTTAGATTTACTAAAGCAACTGCCACATTATCTGAAGGGTGAACTTTTATTAATTTTTTCTGCATTCTAATAAGTAATTAGTATTTAAAAAGTTGTATTAATACTTTTTGCGAAAATTATTGTAACCATCTTTTATTCCAATTGAATCTATTTCTGCTAAAGCAAAGGCTAAAGCAGAGGATAAATTTTTAACCTTGGTTAAGTCTTCTTCCCAATATTCTTTATTAGATAAAACACAATTAGTAATTAAGTTATAATCCTTGTTTTTCCAAATATTTTTAAAGTAATTAATTATAGCTTCATTATCATTTATTGGTAAAATTTCTCCCTGCCAATCACCTTTATAAAATCGTATTAAACAAGCAAAGGCAAAAGTTAAATTTGTAGGTAGCTTTCCATTTTTAGCTTCATATTCTAGTAAACTTGGTAATACACGTACCTTAAATTTTGAAATTGAATTTAAAGCAATATCAGCTAATTTATGTTTGATAAATGGATTTCTAAATCGATCTAAAACTGCTTCAGCAAAACTATCTAATTCTGATTTTTCCATGGGAAGTGTGTCATTAATCTCTTCAAAAATAGCTTTGTTTACAAATTCACCTGTAAAAACATTATCAACTGTTTCTTTAACTGTTTCATTTCCGTAAAGTAAAGAAAATGGAACCATTGAAGTATGTGCTCCATTTAATATTCGTACTTTTCTAGTACGATAAGGTTGCATGTTATCTACTATTTTTACGTCTAAATCAGTTTTGTAGAATGGTAACTTTCTCTTTAAATCTTCACCACCTTCAATAACCCAAAGTAAAAACACTTCGGCTGCAACAATCAAATTATCTTTATACTCTAATTGTGTATTATAAGCTTCAATATCATCTTTCGGATAACCTGGTACAATTCTGTCAACCAATGTGCTATGAAATGAACACGCTAAATTTAACCAATTAACAAATGTGCTATCTAACTTCCATAATAAAGCGTATTTTAGTATGATTTCTTTTAAAGTTTCTGCATTATGATTAATTAATTCACATGGAATAATCGTTAATCCTTTGTCTGAAGCACCTTTAAAGTGTTTAAATCGTTCGTGTAATAACAACGTTAATTTTGCAGGAAATGAACTTGGTGGTTGCATATCCATTTTATCACTTTTTATATAACTTATTCCTGCTTCAGTTGTATTAGAAATGATAAATTGTAGTTCTTCTTCTTTTGCTAAATCTAAATATTCCTGAAAATCTTTATAAGGGTTTATACCTTTAACAATGTTGGTAATTAATTCTTTTTGCTGAATTTCTTTACTTTTTTGAATTCCTTTTAAAAACAGTGTATATAATCCTTCTTGCTCGTTTAGCATGTCTACCATACCTCTGTCAATAGGTTGCACAACAGCAATACCTGCATTAAAATCAACAGACTTATTTAATTGCTGAATGGCATAATCTACGAATGCTCGCAAAAAATTCCCTTCTCCAAACTGAACTATTTTAATTGGAGGCTTTTTTTTAAGTCCTAAACTTAACCTGTTTAATACTGGCTTCTTATTTTTTAATTCTGTCATATTATTTTATAATTACAAGCCAAAAAGTCTTGGCAAAAACAATGATATTTCTGGTATAAATGATATTAGCATTAATACAGCTACCATAATTGCTAAAAATGGTAACAAAGACCTAATAACTTTTGTGACTGAAACTTTGGCGACTCCACTACCTACAAATAGTAGAGTACCTACAGGAGGTGTACAAATTCCTATACATAAATTTAGAACAATTACTATCCCAAAATGTACGGGGTCCATTCCTAAAGTAGTTACTACTGGTAAAAATATTGGTGTAAATATTAATACTGCTGGTGTCATATCCATAAACGTACCTACTATTAGGAGAATAATATTAATAGCTAAAAAGATGGCAAATTTGTTATTTAATGACTCTAATAAGAATGTACTTATCATTTCTGGAATTCCTTCAAATGAGAATAACCAAGACATGGCCATAGAAGTACAGATTAAGAACATCACAACAGCAGTTGTTTTTGCACTAGACAACAATACTTTAGGCATGTCCTTTATTTTCATGTCACCATAAATTAAGGACAATATTGCTGCATATAATACAGCAATTACAGAAGCTTCTGTTGCAGTAAAAATTCCGGCTACGATGCCTCCTACAACAATTACGAGTAATGATAGACTGAAAAATGCTTTTCTAAAATAGGTCCAAACTTCCAAAATTGTTGAAGATTTTCCTCTTGCATAACCTTTACTAATAGTAATGAACGCTATGTATCCCATAATAGCAAAACCTAATAATATTCCTGGTAGATATCCAGCAATAAATAGTGCAGCTACAGAAGCACTTCCTCCACTGGCTAATGCATATACTATTAAGATATTACTTGGTGGAATTAATAAACCTGTTGTTGAAGATGTAATATTTACTGACGCACTTAACGCTCTAGGGTATCCTTCTTCTTCCATTCTATCGGTCATAATTGAACCAATAGCCGAAGCAGCAGCAACTGCTGAGCCAGAAATGGCTCCAAAAAGCATAGATGCCAATACATTTACGTAAGCTAACCCTCCAGGAAGACTTGCTACTAAAGATTTCGCAAAATTGATAAGTCGATTTGCAATACCGCCTTGTTTCATAATCTCACCTGCTAACACAAAAAAGGGTATCGCTAATAGCGCAAAACTATCAATACCTGTAGTCATGCGTTGAGCAATTGTTGTTAAACCAGGCATTTTGTCAATATTTAATAATAAGCTTAAAGTTGTTGAGATTCCGATGCTATACGCTACAGGAACTTTCAATAACAAAAGCGTAAAGAAACTAACAAACAAAACGATTATACTAATAATTTCTATACTCATAATTAACTAATGTTTTTATTAGAATAAATACCTGATATGTGATAAATTGAAAAGCACATAATTAGAAAACCACTAAATGGCATAATAGCATATACATACCCAAGGGGTATTCTTAAAGTACCTGATAATTGTTCTAAATGTAATGTCGTATAAACCAAATTTAATCCACCAATAACCATTACTATTAGAGCAAAAAGAAATATAAAAACTTCTATGAGTATTGAAGTTTTTCTTTTATTTGCCATTGAAAGTTTTTGATATAAAAAGTCCATTGATAAGTGTTCTTTTTTAGCATTAAGATATGCAGCGCCTAAAATGGTCATCCATATTAAAGAAAACCTTGCGAATTCTTCAGTCCAGGTAAATGATCTACTTAAAATATACCTTGAAAATACTTGAAATAGAACATCTAAAACTAATAGTGCAAAAATGACAATCAAAATCCATTCAAGGACTTTATTAATTTTATTAAAAATAAACTCAAATTTTTTCATTTTAATTATTTTTAATTTCATTTACAATTTTTGACATCTCCGGATATTTTTTCACAAATTCTTCAACTACAGATTTTGATTTTTCTGCGAATAGTGATTTCTCAGGAATTATAATTTCCACACCCCAATCTTTTACAACTTTCATTGATTCCTCAACAGATGCTCTCCAAAAAGCTTTTTGCGCTTGGGCGGATTCGTTTGCTGCTTCCTGTACCCAAGCCTTTTCTTCTTTCGATAATTTTTCCCAATATTTAGTACCTATCAAAAGAACATCTGGTACAGAAGAATGCTCATCTAGAGTATAATACTTGCTAATTTCATAATGATTTGATGACACAAATGATGGAGGGTTATTTTCTGCTCCATCTACAACACCTTGCTGAATGGCTGTATATAATTCCCCATATGATAAAGGTGTTGCATCACCACCCATAGAATTTACCATATTTATAGCCATTTGATTATTCTGGACCCTAATTTTAAGACCTTTTAAATCTTCTGGTGTTCTTATCGCTTTTTTACTGGTATAGAAACTTCTACTTCCAGCATCATAGTAACATAATCCTCGAAGCCAAAATTTAGAACCTTTCTCTAAAATGGATTTGCCAATTGGGCCTTCTAAAACATTAAATTGGTGTGCCTTATTTCTAAACAAATATGGTATTCCTAGAATATTGTATTCAGGAACAAAATTAGATAGAGTGGCTGCACTTACTTTTGTTGCGGCAACACTTCCTATTTGCAATAATTCTAATAATTCTCTTTCTGACCCTAACTGACCATCAGGAAATATTTTAACCTTTAATGTCCCGTTAGATTTTTTCTCTAATGCCTTTTGAAACTCTAACATTCCCTTGTGTACTGGATGCGTTTGAGGCAAAGTATGACCTAGATACAGAACCTTAGGTCCCTCTATTTTTTTGCAAGATGCAAGACTTATAAAAAGTATTGCTAAGAGAATTATTTTAAATCGCATTAGTCATAAATTTATTTTATTAAACTAAAATATTGTTTAGCATTATTATAACTAATATCTGCTACCATTTTACCAATCCATTCCATTTCTTCTTTTGGTAATTCTCCTCTCTGTATTTCATCCCCTAAAAGATTACATAATATTCTTCTAAAATATTCATGTCTTGGGAAAGATAAAAAACTACGAGAGTCCGTAAGCATACCTATAAAACAGCTAATTAAACCCATATTTGATAAGGCGTTTAACTGTTTGGTCATACCATCTTTTTGGTCTAAAAACCACCAACCTGAGCCAAACTGTATTTTACCTCTTACACTACCATCATTGAAGTTTCCAATCATGGTTGCCATCACTTCATTATCGGCTGGATTAAGGTTATATATTATAGTTTTGGTTAACTTATCCTTGCTATCTAATTGGTTTAAAAATGCTGAAAGTTTTTCGGCCTGCGAATAATCGCCAATAGAATCCCAACCAGTATCTGGACCTAAAATTGAATGCATACGTTTGTTATTATTACGTAAAGCACCTAAATGAAATTGTTGTACCCAACCAAATTCATGATAAGTTTCAGATAAGAACAAAAGGATTGCTGTTTCAAATTTTAGCGTTTCTTCTTTTGAAAGTGAATCGCCTTTTCTTTTCTTTTTGAAAATAATTTCAACGTCTCTTTCAGTATATGTAACAAACGAAATTTGGTTTAAGCCATGATCGCAAAGTCTACAACCATTATCATGAAAGTATTCAATTCTACTTTTTAAAGCATCTTTTAAATCTTGATACGATTCAATGTTTATGTCCGCTGCTTTTCCTAAACTATTTATGTAATTATTGTAACCATAGTTGGCAATTAGAATGGCTTTATCGGGTCTAAAAGCAGTGCTTACTTTTACTTCAAAATCGCTTTTTTCTAGTTGCTGATGATGTACCAATGTGTCAATAGGATCTTCGGTAGTACACAGCAATTCTGCATTAACTTTTCTTAATAAATTTCGGCAACTATAGTCTTGAGTACTTAATTTTTCAGATGTAGATTCGTATATTCTTTCTGCAGACTGTTCGTTTAATAAATCTGTTACATTAAAGTAACGTGACAACTCTAAATGCGTCCAGTGATACAAGGGGTTGCGCATAGTGTAAGGGACTGTCTTTGCCCATTGTATAAACTTTTCTTTGTCTGTTGCATCACCTGTAATAAACTTTTCGCTTATACCTAAAGTCCGCATAGCGCGCCATTTGTAATGGTCGCCATTTATCCACACTTTTGTTAAATTATTATACACTGTATCGTCCAAAATTTCTTGAGGCGATAAATGGTTATGATAATCTATTATAGGCTGATTTTTTGAGTAGTTATGATATAACTCTTCAGCATATTTATTTTCTAGCAGAAAATTATCGTGTATAAAATTTGTGCTCATTGGATTGGTTTAGTTAGTGTTGCGTAATTAATCTTCGTTAGCAGGTTTTCCTATGGTAGCCAAAATTCCGCCATCCACATAAACAACTTGTCCGCTAACAAAATCGCTTGCTTTTGATGCTAAAAATATTGCGGCACCTTGCAAATCTTCAGGATTTCCCCAACGTGCAGCTGGTGTTCTGTTTATAATAAAGTCGTTAAATGGATGACCATCTACACGAATAGGTTCTGTTTGTGTTGTTGCAAAATAACCAGGTCCAATACCATTAACTTGTACGTTATGTTTAGACCACTCTGTTGCCATATTCTTGGTAAGCATTTTTAAACCTCCTTTTGCAGCTGCGTATGCACCAACAGTGTTTCTACCTAATTCGCTCATCATAGAACATATATTTATAATCTTACCTTCTCGTCTACTAATCATGCCTTTTATAACATGTTTTGACATGATAAATGGGCTTACTAAATCGACTTTTAGAACCTGTTCAAAATCGGACACTTCCATATTTTCAAGTGGTGTTCTTTTTATTATTCCTGCATTGTTAACTAGAATATCAATGGCACCAACTTCATTTTCGATTTTAGTGATATTTTCAATAACTTGTGCTTCGTTAGTAACATCAAATAAATAACCAAAAGCTTTCAATCCTTCAGATTTATATTCAGAAACAGCTTCGTCTAATTTACCTTTAGAAGAGGCGCCATTTATTACTATAGTTGCTCCAGCATGACCGAGGCCTTTAGCCATCGCCATACCTAAGCCGTGAGTTGCTCCAGTAACTAATGCTACTTTTCCTGTTAAATCAAATAAATTTATTGACATTATTTTACTGTTATCTTAATTCATTTATTTTACAAACATCCATATCACCATAATCCAAATTCTCTCCTGCCATTCCCCAAATAAATGAGTAACTAGATGTCCCAGAACCTGAATGAATAGACCAAGGTGGTGAAATTACTGCTTCACCATTTGCCATCCAAATATGACGTGTTTCTTGTGGTTCTCCCATAAAATGACAAACCGCTTGGTTTTCTGGAACTTCAAAATAGAAATAAACTTCCATGCGTCTGTCATGCACATGAGCAGGCATTGTGTTCCAGCTACTTCCAGGTTTAATAGTCGTCATTCCCATTTGTAACTGACAAACATCAACTACACTGTTAACTATATATTTTCTTAATGTTCTCGCATTAGCTGTTTCAGGAGAACCTAATTCAATAACCTCTACATCATCAATTCCAATTTTTTTATTTGGGAATTTTTTGTGAGCAGGAGTTGAATTTAAATAAAATTGAGCTGGTTTTTCTGCTGATTTACTAGAAAATGTCACAGCTTTGTTACCTTGACCAAGGTACAATGCCTCTTTGTGTTCTAAAGTATAAGTGGTTCCATCTACGATAACAAATCCAGAATCTCCTATATTAATGATTCCTAATTCTCTTCTTTCTAGAAAAAAGCTAGATTTTAACGGGTCTATTGTTTCTAAGGTAATAGCTTTTTCAACAGGTTTTATACCTGCTACCATGTATCTATCATAATGAGAATACGTCCATTTCAATTCATCTTTTATTATTACATTTTGAATTAAGAACTCATCACGTAATTCTTGGGTATTTAATGCTTTAACAGATGCTGGGTTAGAAGCATATCTTGTATTGTATTTATTCATAAAATAAGAGTATTGTAATCGATTGCACAAATATAGAAAATTTATTTTTAATCTTTAGACTTATTGTTATTCAAATTTTTTAGTCATGCTTCATTTTTGATTAAAATGCTATGTAATTTAACATACTTGGTCTATTGCTCTTATGTTAGATGTTTGTATTTCCTTTTCTTTACTTTGTAGGTCAAAATTGAATTTACAATTTTTCTTTTTTGTTTAGTGCTCATCTTTCAGTTTCATCTTTGAAAATATTGATGATATTTATATAAGCTATCGTAAAATAGAGCCAGTAAATATGTACTTAACTAGATTGGCTAAAATTTGATTTAAATTACAATTGAGTGGTAGTTGTTCTAATCTGTCTGAATTAAGTTCAATATTAGTGTCTATACATAATAATCGTGTCGTAAATTGACTTCAACATTTGTGGTATTAAATCAATTCTTTTTGAGTAAGTATATAGATATTATACTTAAGTCGCGAAAAGTTCAATAACTATTGGGTTATGATTGTGTTATCTGATCCATAACCCAAGCGGCTTGCGCAGCAGTTTCTCCAGTTGAAGGATGTAAGGATTCATTTAATAAATGCTTTCTTATATTTTGAACATGGTGTAACTGAATATTTTCAGGATGTGCTATAACCAAACTTTCAATAGTATCATTTGTTTCTAGAATGATGGGTTGATCGTCAAATATTGAAAATTTAATTTTTCCTTCGCTTCCGTAAATTTGAACGGAATCTTCTCGTTTTTCTGTGCCAAAATTCCAAGTGCCAGAACCTGTAATTCCTGATTCATGTATCCAGTTGCCAGTTACAGCATCTAATGCAGAATATAATCCTTGTTGGTTAGTAGCAAGACCATTTGCTTTTGAAATATCACCTAATAAATAAGCAAACAAATCTAATCCATGTGATGCTAAATCATCAAAATAACCAGCAGGAGCAATGTCTGCATCTGTGCGCCAATTATAGGTTTGAGATAAATCTATATCATTTGCAGGTTTGCTAAGTAACCAATTGATATGTCGTATTTCGCCGATTTTATTAGCGTCTATCCATGATTTAATTTTGTTAAACCGAGGTAATGATCGTCTATAATAAGCCACAAACAAGGGTAAGTTTTTAGCTTTAAATGCTGCATTTATATTTAAACAAGCTTGGTAAGATGGAGCCATTGGTTTTTCTATGCAACAAATTTTACCAGCTTCAGCTACTTTTAGTGCGTAATACTCATGAGAATCTGGAAGTGTCGCTATATAAATAGCATCTATTTCAGAATCATTAATCAGAGCATCTGCATCACCATAAAATTTTGAAACTTCATGTCTTTTAGCATAGTCTTTAGCTTTTTCAATATTGCGTCGCATTACTGCTACGAGCTTAAAACCCTCTGTTTTTTGATATGCTGGTCCACTTTTTAGTTCTGTTACATTTCCACAGCCAATAATTCCCCAATTGTATGTTTTCATATTTAAAAAAGATTGAAGTTTATGATTTAGAGGTGCTTCTCATTTTGTGTCCCCAAATTGCGAAGAATAAAATCATTGCATAACATGGAATTAAGATCCAGTAACTTTCAGTAGATGCAGTCGCTAATGCATCGGTTTCAGTTAATCCAGATGCAATTAATTCCTGTTTTGTACTGTCTACAATTTTTCCATATAATGGCGGAATTATTGCACCACCCGAAATTGCCATAATTAACAATGCTGAAGCCGTTTTTGTATGTCTACCAAGTCCATCTATAGTTAATGGCCAAATTGCAGGCCATACTAAAGCGTTGGCAATACCTAATGCGGCAACAAATAAAACAGACATAAAGCCAGTAGTAGATAAAATAAGAATACTAAATATAATTCCTAAGACGGCACTTGCCACTAATGCTGTTTTTTGTTTTAGATACTTCGGAATTAAAAACACACCAAGAGCGTAAGTTGCTACCATTGCTAGAAGCGTATAAGTTGTGAAATATTTGGCTTCTTCACCTGTAAAACCTAAAGATATTCCATAGGCTATTATAGTATCTCCAGCAATAACCTCTGCGCCAACATATACAAACAATGCAATTACGCCTAACCATAAATGTGGAAATTGGAATATGGTTTTATTAGATGAGTTATTTTCTGTGGAATTCTCATCTTCAGTTGGTTCTACATGAGGTAAAGGTGCTTTTCTAATTAAGATAGCTAATATAATTAATACTGAAGCCATAATTACATAAGGTGTAAAAACACTATCAGCCATAGTGTCTAAAAGCACTGCTTTTTCAGATTCTGTAGCTGTTGCAACTTGTTCTTTAACAGCGTCTATACCGGAAAGTAAAATGGCTCCAAAAATCACAGACCCTAAAGCACCCGCAACTTTGTTTGCAATTCCCATAATAGCAATACGTTTTGCACCACTTTCAATAGGGCCTAAAATAGTAATGTAAGGATTGGCTGCGGTTTGTAAAATAGTCATCCCAAGACCCTGAATAAAAATCCCTGTTAAGAATACCCAATAGGTTCTTGCTTCCGCGGCAGGTATAAACACCAAAGCACCAATAGCCATGATAAATAAACCAAGTGACATTCCTTTTCTGTAACCAATTTTGTCCAAAATATAAGATGCAGGCAAAGCCATTACCACAAAAGAAATATAGGATGCAGACGCTACAAAATAAGATTGTGCATCAGTGAGTTCGTTTATGGTTTTCATAAATGGAATTAGAGCACCATTAATCCAGGTTACGAAACCGAAAATAAAGAAGAGTCCTGCAATTATAATTATTGGGACAAGGTTGTTTTGAGGTTTTTTACTCATGCTCATAGTCTCTAGATTAGTTAGTGTCGTTTATTCGATTTGGTACGTATTACTAAATCAAGTTATAATATTATTGTTGATTTTCTTGAAAGCTTGAGTAACAAATATATTAACTTTAGTGTTTCATTGATTAATCCATAGGAATAAATACATTCTTTAGGCATTATCACCAACAATGACTTCTTTGAAATATGAAGGAAATTGTTGAAAACAAAAAAGGAGTTTCTAACTAAAGAAACTCCTTTTTTTAATATAAAAAACACTTATTAATTATTGTTTAATCAACTTAGTTGTTAGTATTTGATTGTTGTCATTTTGAACTTTAACCATATACATTCCTGAATTTAATGTAGAAATATCAAAACTATCAGTTTTAGTAAACTCGCCATTAAATGACTTCACTAATTTTCCGGTTAAATCGTAAATTTCAACCTTAGAAACATTCATATTCATATTAAAAGTTGATTGAGTTGGATTAGGATATAAACTAAACCCAATTAGTGTTTCGTTTTGAACACTTAATACATCTGAAGCTTTATTCCCTAAAATTCTAAACTGACCAGCAGGAATAGAAATTGTGGTTGTAGAATTCGCTACAGTTGTGTTTCCGGTTGGATCCATTAAATCGTACCAAGTAGAAGTTACTCCACTAGGAAAGTTTGTGTTTACCGTTTGAGAAACAACATCAAAGTTCGCAAGGATGATGACATTTTTAAGCTCTGTAGTTGGTATTGAATTATCAAAAACTTCAATTCTAGGTGTATAGTTACCTGACGTAATAGTGTAGTCACCTTCAAAAACAGGTTCTTCAATTTTAAGTTTGTGTAACTTAGACCAATCCTCATAGATTTGTGCTCTAAGTGCTTCTGTTAACCAGTTTTCAGTCCATTGTGGTTGTGGTTTAGTATCTAATTTACAACCATCGTTATTGTAACTTCCGTCATTACAAGTGAAAATTGAATTATCCATACCAAGTTCTCCAAAATGCCATATCATTTTTGGTCCAGGAACCATTGATGATACTGCACCTAATGCAGACATTCTAGATAATGCAATATTTAAATCCTGAACATTATGTGAAGAATTACTTGTGTTACCATAAGCGATATTTTTATACATTAATCGTTCTTCATCATGACTTTCAGGATAACCAACAACTCTAGGGCCATTAAAACCAGTATGCGCATTGTGGCCAATTCTATCAATGTTTTTATCGCCATTTTGTCCCATGGTTAATTCATTATAAGGATCAGTCATTTTTCCCCACATCATTATACCTTTGTCTTCATCTAATCGGTAATTAGCCCATTCTTTTTCTTCTGTATCAGACCCTAAATGTTCAAAAATCACATAATGATCAGTATCAATAGACCAAGAATAGTCAGCATATGCTTTTAAGATATCTACACGATCTTGTTGGTAGCTATTTGTACAACTCTCATTTGAGGCAGTACAGCTTTGGGTAAACCCTTTGGTTAAATCCCAACGGAAACCATCTATATTAAATTCATTTATCCAATATTCAACAGTACGTTCAACAAAGTTTTGCGTATTAGCGTTAGAATGGTCAAAATCTTCACCAACACTATAACTATGTAATGCCACTTCATTAAAGTAAGGGTTTTCAGAACTTGGAGAGCCCCAACCATCACCATCTGGATCATTCATCCATAGTCGAACCATTGGATTTCTTCCAAACGCATGATTGAATGCAATATCTAATATTACCGCAATTCCGTTTTGGTGACAAACATCTACTAATTCTTTAAATTTATCTTCTGTACCATAGTACTTATCTAATGCCATATGAAATGATGTGTTGTATCCCCAACTTTCATTACCTTCAAATTCCATAACAGGCATTAAATGAATGGCATTGATATTAAGATTTTTAAAATAATTGATTCTGTCTATAATATCTTGATAGTTTCGGTTAGCATCGAAATCTCTAACCAAAACTTCATATATAACTAAATCTTCTTTTTTAGGTTTATTGAAATTAGTGACTTGCCAGTTATAGTCTGTTTGTCCGGTTTCTAAAACAGTAACCTCTCGCTCTTGACCTGCAGGATATGTAGGTAAGTTAGGGTAGGTTGTTGCAGAAATATAAGGGTCATCATAAGGAGATAATACTAAAGTAGAGTATGGGTCTGCTGTTTTTACCAAAGAAGGTGAATTAGCAATAGGCGTTTTATCTACAACCCAATATTGATAAGTTTCAACTTGTCCAGGCGTTAACCCTGTTAATTCTAACCAGAATTTGTTATTTCTAGTTGGGTCTTTTTTCATGGCATATGTTGCATCTGGTTGCCAGTTATTAAAACTACCTGCTACATATACAAAATCTTTACCAGAAGCGTAAAGTACTAATACCGCAGTATTGTCATCGATATAGGTTATACCTTCTTGGTAAGTTATTGGCATAATACCAATATTTGATCCTGGATCTACTAATGCACTAAAAGTTTTAGTTATTGTAGTGCCTCCTAATTCTGTAATTAACTCATAGTTTTTATTTGTTGTAATGTTAGAATCTACAAAACTGTAACTATTTGTTGAACTGTTAGTGTCAATTATGGTACCATCAGCTTTAAGTGTGTAGCTAGCATTGCCACCAATATTTGTAGCAGTAATTGTTAAGTCTTCGCCAGAATTTAATATGGTTGTATCGCTACTAGGAGATGTTAGGCTTACTTGAAACGTACCCACGTCATATATAAAATCACTACAACCACTAGCTTTTAGTTCTTGAGAACCATCCGCACTTCTAAAAACCATTCCCATTTGAATAACATTAGCGGCTTGTGCTGCTGTTAAGCTATAGTAGGTTTCTGGTGTTATTGTAATACTAAACATACCTCCACCTTGGTTCGTCATTTCTCCAACACCATCGTCTTGTCCCCAATTTCCAACAACGCTAATACCAAAAGCATTAAATCCATCCCCTACGCCAGAGTGCATGTATACTTTGGTTGGATTGCTCAATCCGTTACAGTCTGTTGCACTACTATTAATGTCTACTGTAATTGTAATGCTTTCATTAACTTCAAACGGATTTGGTGTAATTGTAACTTGTGCAAAAGCAAAAAACGATACACTAATACAAAGAAGTACTAAGTAAATTTTTTTCATAAGTTTTTTTATTTAAAAAAAGGGCTGATGTTAATCAGCCCTTTTAGGTTATAAGGGTTTAGTCTTATTTATTGAATTTTGTATAACGAATAAGTTCCGTTAGCAGTATCCATATGTACACGGTATAAACCAGCAGTAACAGCAATGTTATCTCCACCAGCATCTATTGTACCGTCTGCTCCAGTGTCACCAAAGTCAGAAGCCCAATCGTTATTTGCTCTAAATTTAATTTCGCCATCAACAAGTGTTGCAATGTCACCATAATAGATATCTGGTTGTATTTGAGTTAAAGCAAAATCTAGAGTAGCTCCCCAATCATTGTAGCCAGAACCAACGATTCCCCAAACATCTGACTCTTCCATAGTGTAAGTGTTATCATTTAAATTAATAGCAATAGAATAATGTCCAGCCGTAACTGCAATATTATCATTAGGAAATGAAGTAGCCCAGTCGTTGTTGAATCTAAACTTCATTTCTCCATCTAATAATTTTACGTCTACTTTAAAAGTGTCAGTAGTATAATCGTAGTAAAATTTTGCATCTGGAGTAGCACCCCAATCATTATAAGCATCACCTACAACTCCCCAAGAAAATGCTTCCATAGTATATGTTGCAGCTGCTGTATTTAATGTGATTTTGTACGTACCTGCAGTAACTACAATATTAGCACCACCTGCTTCTACAGTACCATCAGCATCGTTATCACCAAGATCACTTGCCCAATCGTTATTTTCTCTAAATTTGATTTCTCCATCAATAAGAGTTACATATGCTACATATACATCTGCTTCACTCGTTGTATAAAACTGACCATCTGGGCCAGCTCCTCCCCAATCATTATAACCAGAACCTACTACTCCCCAAGTTGCTGGCATTATATCAGAAGCACCTACACTTGTTTCTTCTTGTAATTCTACGTTAAGTCCTTGTATAGCAGAGTAAGATGGTAAGCCATCATCACCTATTACAGCCATAAGTCTAAAATAAAGCATACCTGTGTTAGTGCCTGCTTCATTATTTAAACCTGCAGCTTCAGCTAAATCAATCATTTGACCAACTGTAACAGGGATTTCATTTGCTTCAGGATTCGCAACATTACTTCCTAAATCATATAAGTCTCCAGATATATAGTCAGAAAAATCTGCCATAGTTGCACCTTGTAGGTAGTAAGTAATATTTGTTGGTACACCAAAATCTGCATTATTCCAAGTGAAACGTTCAGCAAGATTCCCTTGTACAGATGAGTTTAAAACGTAATTTTCTAAAAACGACGTATTAAAAGCAATCCCTTCTGCTTCATTAGCAACAAATTCTAAATCGTCATCTGTTTCACAAGCTGTAAAACTTACAACTGTGATAAATGCTAGTAATATAAATTTTAATTTTTTCATTATTGTTTATTTTAGTGTATTAGTATCCTGGATTTTGTGTTAAGTTTGGATTAGCTTGTAGAGCAGTCGCTGGAATAGGGAACAATTTGTAATCATCAGATATTGATGAACCACTCGCAGTTCCACCTTTCCAAGGCCAGATATAGCTTCCTCCTGTAAATTTGTTAAAACGAATTAAATCACTTCGTCTCATACCTTCTAAATTTAATTCTCTAGCGCGTTCATCAATGATGAATTCTAAAGTTAAATCAGACATTCCAACTGCATCAGCATTTGATCTTGTACGTACATCATTTACATAAGTTAATGCATCATTCATAGATGTACCAGCAGCTCCTCTAATAGCAAGTTCTGCATACATTAGGTAAACATCAGATAAACGATAGAATGGAAAATCTGTAGCAGAAAATCCTACAGGATTACCACTGCCATCCGAAGCCGTATTTCTGAACTTAATAGAAGGAAAGCCGTCTGTCCATTCTCTGTAGTCAGTCATTTCAAAGTTGTGACCTGTAGTCCAGAATAAACTTGCTCTTACATCATTAGATGCTCCTAATTCAACTGCATTATTGCCAAATAAACCATACCAGCCTTTAGAAGCTCTGTGACCTGTCCATCCATCAGTAGCACCAAATTGCGCTAATGGCATAGTATCAGAACTTAAGCTTCCGTTAACTATATATGTTGTATTACCATAACTCTGGCTCGTTAAAGATTCAGCTAATAATGGAAATATTATTTCGGGAGAGCTATTATTATCTGAAGAAAAAATTCTCACAAAATTAGGGTCTAATGAATAGCCACCTTCGTTAATTACTTTGTTTACATAAGTTGCGGCATCAGTCCATCTTGCCGTTCCTGTATAAACTTCAGCATTAATATATAATTTTGCTAAAAGCATATCTACTACATAAGTATTAGCTCTACCATAACTAGATGTTGTTCTAATAACAGGTTCAATAGCTAAAAGTTCTGATTCTACGTAGTTAAATAACTCTAATCGTGAAGCCTCTGGTAATGGTTGTGATTGTCCAAAGTTTACTTCAGTAGCAAGAACTCCTTTTCCAAAAACATCAATAATATTGTAATAAGCTAAGGCTCTTAAAAAGCGAGTTTCAGCAACAATGTTTTCTTCATCTGGGAAGTCCGCTATATCTAACGCTTGTAAAAAGTTATTACATTGTGGGATTGTATAATATGCTCTGTCATAAAATAATCTGAAAAACTTATTATTTCTATCCCAATTAGAGGTCGTAGTTAATTGGTCTAAACCATCATCTCCCCATCTATTCTTCATGGCATCTGCTGTAAAGTCTTGTAAGTTGATGATAGCTCTTAAGAAAGCACCTTCACCTGCATCAGGACTCACAATATCTGAACTTCCAGGACCACTAGGACCTGTTAGAGCAAATGAAGCATATAATCTAGCTACTAGTCCTTCAACTGCGTTTGGGTCTGAAGCTAATAACTCTTCAAGAGTAAGTTCCACAATTGGTTCAGTATCTAAATCATCTACGCAAGATGTATACATACCTAACGTGGCAATACTCAATAAAATTAAAAATCTTTTTTTCATAATTCTTTTTTTAAAAATCTATATTAACACCTAAAGTATACACAGTAGGTCTTGGATAAAAGTTACGGTCAATTCCTCCAAAGTTTTCTGGGTCTTCTCCAGAATAATCTGTAATTAAGAATGGATTTGTAACAGATGCGTACAGTCTAAAAGAACCATCTTTTATTAATTCATTGAAACGGTAACCTAATGCAATATTATCACATCTTAAAAAGGTTGCGTCCTCTAAATAATAATCAGAGAATTGAATATTTCCATTTACATTCTCAAATACAGGATTTGCTGCACCATCATAAAAGTTAAGTACGTTCGTTAAATTGTTTTGACTTGAAAAAGCAGCACTATCAGTAAATCCGTAATTCAACTTTGCAAAATTGTAAACGTTACCGCCAACTTGTCCTCTAAAGCTAGAACTTAAATCCCAGTTTTTATAGTTTACATTAAGGTTAAAACCATAGGTCCAATTAGGAGCTGTTTGAGCGTAATACTTGTCACTATCGTTAATTTCGTTATCACCATTTAAATCTACAAAGGCATTAGGAATTGGGTTTCCTTGAGCGTCATAAACTTGTTTGTAGACATAAGCACTCGTAGCTGCTTCTCCAACGGCATGACGGAATAAGTCAGCACCTGTACCTCTTAATGTTCCTCCTGCATTAATAGCCGTAAGTCCATTTAAGTCTGTAACTTCGGTTTGGTTGTAGGATAAATTTCCACCTAAACTAACAGTTAAATTATCATTGTTAATTGGCATTAAATTAAGGTTTAATTCAAAACCTTCACTTTCAGTTTCTCCAATGTTATCCACAAAAGAATTAGTCAGTGCTTGTCCAGGAGGTATAGGAGCAAGAGCTAATAAATCTCTAGTATTTCTTTTATAGATGTCAAAAGATCCAGACAATAATCCATTATTAAATAAATCGAAATCTAAACCAACATTATAAGTTGTTGTTTTTTCCCAAGTTAAATTAGGATTAAAAGGTTCAGCAGAATATAAAGATGAATTAGGGAAATACTGACTATTTGAATCTCCAATAGAAAACAGTGGTATTGATGGATAATAACCTACAGTACCTGTAATATCTTGTTGACCAGTTTCACCCCAACCTAATCTAAGTTTTAAAGTGTTAATAATATTAGAGTCTTCTAAGAACGATTCTTCGTTTATTTGCCATGCCAATGCTGCAGAAGGGAAATAACCCCAACGATTTTCTTCAGTAAATAAAGAAGAGCCATCTGCTCTAATTGATGCTGTAAATAAATAGCGATCTAAAATGCTAATATTACCTCTAGCAAAAAATGACTGAAGATTTAATACATTGTAATATCTGTTATTTGGATTGGCAGGATTCAATACACTTTCTCTTACTCCAGAATCTAAATTATATTGATAACGTTCTTGGTTTCCATCGTTTTTAAAATTCTGATAAGAATAACCCGCTTGTAGATCCCATTTATTTATTACTTTATCTGAAAGTAATTTTGTGTATTGTAGAAATCCATCTAATGTAGTGTTTGTAATTGTTTGGTTTTCTCTATAGTTAAGACCTGGATTAAATACGTAATTATTATTAATGTCAGTATTACTTCCTTCAAATTGGTAAGTTTCAAAAGCATTTTCACTAAAACGTTCTTCAATTTTAGATCCAGAAGCATCTAAACCAAAATTCACTACTGCTTTTAGTTCGGGTAAAAAAGGCATTGTGTAATCAAACTGAGCATTACCTAAAAATCTATAAACATTTTCTGGTCTTTCACGTTGTTCTAATCTTGCTAACGGGTTTGATTGTGTGATTCTGCTAAAGGCATCACCATCATTATCTAAAGTTAGATAATATCCTCCAAATCTGTTGTCTACAGAATTATCGTAAATAGGTTTAGTCGGATCAAATGATAATGCTTCTCCAATAGCTCCTCCAGAATCAATTGCATTTTTAAATGCAAAAATACTTTTAGCATTTACATCTATCTTTAAATTATCATTTAATAATTTTGGAGTTAATTTTACGGACATTGTTAATCTTTCGTAGTCATCATTTTTAACAACACCTTCAGCATAAGTATATCCTACTGACCCACGGAAAGGAATTTTATCAAAAAGGTTAGCTCTAGCACTAAAGTTTGTGTTTGATGTAGTTGCTGTTCTTGTGATTGCATCTCTCCAGTTGGTGTTGTAAATTTGTCTTCCGTTTAAAGTATTTGTAACAGTTTCACGTGTGCTTACTGAACCTGCTGCAACACCTAAGTTGCCAACTTCATCAGGATGGTATTCTTGAATAAAACGTGTAAACTCTGTTCCATTCATCATATCCAAACCATCTCCAATAGAACTAATAGAATAGTCTGTTGAAAAATTATATTGTGGTCCACCTGAAGTTCCTTTCTTAGTGGTTATAATAATAACACCATTTGATGCTCTAGATCCATAAATAGCTGTTGCAGAGGCATCTTTTAAAATAGAAAAACTTTCAATATCATTTGGGTTAACAAGCGTTAACGGGTTTGATACACCAGCAGGATTGTCATTTCCAATAGCAACACCATCAATTACAATTAATGGGTTATTCTGCGCATTTAATGATGAACCACCTCTAATTCTAATATTTGGAGCAGCATCAGGAGAACCTCCAGATGTGGTAATTCTTACACCTGCAGCTTTACCATTTAATAATTGATCGGTAGACACTATTGCACCTTGATTAAAGTCTTTCGATGAAACGACATCAACAGAACCTGTTGCGTCTTCCTTCTTTACAGACCCATATCCAATTAAAACAACTTCATCTAACTGTGAAGCGTCTTCCTCAATGGCAACATTGATTGGAGATTGGCCATTAAAAACAATTTCTTGTGTTGTGTAACCAACATAAGAGAATACAAGGACTTCACCTTGACTAACTTCTAAAGAATATTTACCATCAAAATCCGTTGAGGTTCCTCTGGCAGTACCTTTTATAATGACATTTACTCCTGGTAGAGGCATGGCATTTGCTTTATCTGTAACTGTACCTGTCGCAGTAGATTGCGCCATCAATGTTGCCGGTAGCAAAATGAGACAGAATAGTAAAGCATTTAAAAATGTTTTCATACAATGTGTTTAAGTTAATTACTTAGTTAATTGATTTATATTTTCACTTCTCGGGTTAAATCTAGGTAAATTTAATGTGTTAGAGGTGTTAAATAATATGACGAAAGTCACGAAAACGTTTGCGTGTTAAAAACTTTTAAATAAAAATGATATTATTAGGAAAATAATGAAAAAAATAGAAGATTTTTACTTTTTAGTACTATAATTAGGATATCAATAAAATCTAGTTTTGATATTTCAAGTATATTCGTTCCATATTTACAGCCAAAAATGAGAAGAAAAATAACCTTAAAACAAATAGCCAGAGAATTAGACGTTTCTATTTCTACAGTGTCTAAAGCATTAAAAAATAGCAAAGAAATAAGTGCAGATACTATTCAGAAAGTTCAAGCCTTTGCTAAACTATATAATTACAGACCCAATAATATTGCTCTTAGTCTTAAAAATAGAAAAACTAACACCATCGGAATTATTATTCCGGAAATAGTACATCATTTTTTCTCTAAAGTGATTAGAGGTGTAGAGTTAGTAGCTAACAAAAGAGGGTATAATGTTATTATAGGACTATCTAATGAGTCTTTTTCTAAAGAAGTCATAAACATGGAGATGCTTGCTAATGGCAGTATTGATGGCTTTATTCTTTCAATGTCTAAAGAAACGTTGCTTCAACAAGATTATCATCATTATAATGAAACCATGAATCAAGGTATGCCTATTGTGATGTTTGATCGTGTGGTTTCTGATATTAAATGCGATAAAGTAATAGTAGACGATTTTAATGGTGCAAAGAATGCAGTTGAAAAATTAATATCAAACCAATGCAAACATATTGCATTAATCACAACTAAAGATTATGTAAGTGTTGGAAGATTAAGAACTCAAGGTTATTTAGAGGCTTTAGAGGAAAATAAAATTACACCTCAGGCAGAATTAATTCTAAAAATGGATGATACCCTAGATTATGAAGTGCATTTAGAAAAATTGGAGGCAGAGATTGAGCAACTTTTTAAGGCTCATAAAAATATAGATGGCGTATTTGCTGTTAATGAATTATATGCATTATCTGCAATGAAAGTAGCCCGAAGAATGGGGTTAAATGTACCAAATGATATACAAGTTATTGGCTTTACAGATGGTGTACTCTCAAAGCATGCAACGCCTAGTTTAACCACAGTTAGTCAGCATGCGCAACTAATGGGAGAACGTGCGGCTGATCTATTAATAGATAAAATTGAGACTGAGTTTAATGCTGAAGAAGAACATTTTCAGACCGTTGTAATTAACACCGAATTAGTAGAGCGAGAATCTACCAAATAGAAATTTATCATTGTTATTTTAAAATCTTTTATATCTTTGCAGCATAATCAAAACTTATATTTTCACTTCTCAATGAAATTAGTTTTGATAAGCTAAGCTTGTCAGAATAGTATTAACTATAATATACTATTTAATGGAAAAGCGTAGATTAAGTTTCTGGCAAATCTGGAACATGAGTTTTGGATTTCTAGGAATTCAGATGGGTTTTGCCCTTCAAAATGCCAACGCAAGTAGAATACTTCAAATTTTCGGAGCTGATGTTCATGAACTGTCATGGTTCTGGGTAATCGCACCTCTTATGGGATTAATAGTCCAACCAATCGTTGGTCATTACAGCGATAAAACCTGGGGAAAATTAGGAAGAAGAAAACCTTATTTTTTGGTTGGCGCGATTTTAGCGTCTATTGGTTTAGTGTTAATGCCACAAGCCGACATGTTTATTGCTTTTTTGCCAGCACTTTGGGTTGGCGCAGGAATGTTAATGATTATGGATGCTTCTTTCAATATTGCTATGGAGCCTTTCCGTGCTTTAGTTGGTGATAACTTAAGAACAGATCAACGTACAGCAGGTTTTAGTATTCAAACCGCATTAATTGGTTTTGGTGCTGTTATTGGATCTTGGTTGCCTTATGCATTAACAAATTGGTTTGGTGTTTCAAATGAAACTGTGGCTGGTGTTGTACCAATGAATTTAATATTATCATTTATCATTGGAGCTGTTATTTTAATTATTTCAATTTTAGTTACGGTAATTACAACGAAAGAATATTCGCCTGAAGAACTAAATAGTTTTGAAGACGAACACTTAGGTTCAGATGCATCAGTTAATGATGCAGAAAAAGAATCTAGCTTATTTGATATTTTCGAAGATTTTAGAAAAATGCCAACGACAATGCGTCAATTAAGTTGGGTTCAATTCTTTTCTTGGTTTGGACTTTTTGGTATGTGGGTTTTTGCAACTCCGGCAATAGCGCAACATATTTATGGTTTGCCTTACACAGATAGTAGTAGTTCTACGTATCAAGATGCAGGTGATTGGATTGGTATTCTTTTTGGAGTTTATAATCTTATTTCTGCGTTTTATGCTTTTGCATTACCCTATATAGCAAAGAAAATTGGTAGAAAACGTACTCATGCAATATCTCTAGTTATTGGAGGATTAGGTTTACTTTCAATTTATATTATGCCAGATAAAAATTGGCTAATTGTTTCTATGATTGGTGTGGGTATTGCTTGGGCAAGTATTTTAGCTATGCCTTATGCTATTTTAGCGGGTTCGATCTCGCCAAAAAAGATGGGTGTTTATATGGGGATTTTTAATTTTTTCATTGTGATTCCTCAAATTATAAATGCCATAATTGGTGGGCCTCTTGTTAAGTACGCTTATAACAATCATGCTATTTATGCCTTAGTAATGAGTGGTGTTAGTTTTTTAATAGCTGCAACACTAGTATCAAAAGTTAAAGACGTTGATGACGTTATTCAAAAATAAAAAAATGAACAAAAAAGGATTCATATTCGATTTAGATGGTGTCATTGTAGACACTGCAAAATATCATTTCTTAGCATGGCAGCGTCTAGCTAAAGGCTTAGATATCGATTTTACAGAAGAAGAAAATGAACAATTAAAAGGGGTTAGTCGTGTACGTTCTTTAGAGAAAATATTGGCTTGGGGAAATAAAACTATTTCTCAAGATTTGTTTAGTGAACTCATGGGTAAAAAGAACGAAGAGTATTTGAGCTTTATTGCAGAAATGAATACTAATGAAATTTTACCAGATGTACCAAGAGTATTAAACTTCTTAAAAGAAAATAAGCAACCAATCTCATTAGGTTCTGCAAGTAAAAATGCGCGAACAATTTTAGAGCGTGTCAACCTAATGTCAAATTTCGATGCTATTGTAGATGGCAATGATGTTACTAAGGCAAAGCCAGATCCAGAAGTGTTTTTGATAGCTGCTAAGGAATTAAATATAAAGCCAGAAGACTGTATTGTTTTTGAAGATTCGGTAGCTGGTGTTACAGCTGCAAATACAGCTAATATGATTTCTATTGGCATCGGAAGTAAGGATGTTCTAGGTCATGCAGATTATATATTCAATGATTTTACAGAAATCTCAGATGATTTTATAAAATCCCTTATAGAGAATTAAATAGAAGTAAAACGTTTCAAAAAGAGACTTTTAAATAAAATTAGAATGAACCTAGATTATATTATCCCAAACGATTGGTCAATTATAGAAGAAGGATTCGACCCAAATCAGGTTAAGGCATCAGAAAGTATATTTAGTATCGGAAATGGTGCTATGGGACAACGTGCCAATTTTGAAGAAAAATATTCAGGCCCAACATTTCAAGGAAGTTACATTGCAGGTGTTTATTATCCAGATAAAACCAGAGTAGGTTGGTGGAAAAACGGTTACCCAGAATACTTTGCTAAAGTATTAAATGCACCAAATTGGATTGGTATTAACGTCATAGTTAATGGTGAACAACTCGATTTATTCGCTTGTAAAGACATAAAAAACTTTAGAAGAGAATTGAACATGAAAGAAGGTTGGCTCTCAAGAAGTTTCGTTGCAACACTTCAAAATGATATTGAGGTTGAGGTTAAAACAACACGTTTTTTAAGTTTAGATTTAGATGAAGTTGGTGCAATTAATTTCAACATCAAGCCACTAAATTCAAAAGCTGAAATTACTTTTGAACCTTATTTAGATTCAGGTATTACTAATGAAGATACCAATTGGGATGATAAGTTTTGGGATACTTTAAACGTAAGTCACGAGAATAATCAAGCTTTTATTCAGGCAAAAACCATGAAAACAGATTTTTACACCTGTACTTTCATGGAATCTCAAGTTTATATTGATGGTAAATCGGTATTAACTGAACCAAATTTTACGGCAGATTCAAATTTAGCGTCTTTCAGTTATACTTATAATGTTGAGCAAGGAGAAACGTATTCTATTCATAAATTTGGTGGTTATACTGTAGATCGTGACCATAATAAAAATGAGTTGCTTACTGCTGCAAAGTCGTCTTTAAGCAAAGCTACAACGGCTGGTTTCACTAAATTACTAGAAGACCAGAAGCAAGCTTGGGCTCAGATTTGGGATATGGCAGACATCACTATAGAAGGTGATGTAAAAGCACAACAAGGTATACGTTTTAATATTTTTCATCTTAACCAAACGTATTCAGGTACAGATGCAACTTTAAATATAGGACCAAAAGGATTCACAGGAGAAAAGTATGGAGGAAGTACCTATTGGGATACTGAAGCTTACTGTATTCCATTTTACATGGCAACTAAAGATCAAGAGGTTGCTCGAAATCTTTTAACCTATAGATATAACCATCTAGATAAAGCCATTGAAAATGCTGAGAAATTAGGATTTAAAAACGGAGCTGCATTATATCCTATGGTTACTATGAATGGTGAAGAATGCCATAACGAATGGGAAATTACTTTTGAAGAAATTCATAGAAATGGCGCCATTGCGTTTGCCATTTTTAACTATTACAGATATACAGGCGATTTTAGTTATATACCAGAAATGGGACTCGAAGTTTTAATCGGTATTGCACGTTTTTGGCATCAAAGAGCTAACTTCTCTACCAATAAAAACAAATATGTTATTCTTGGTGTAACTGGTCCTAATGAGTACGAAAACAATGTAAATAACAATTGGTACACTAACTATATTGCAAAATGGTGTATCGATTATACATTAGAAACAATTGAAAAAGTAAAAGAAGGTCATAGTAACGATTTTGAAAGAATCTCTGGTAAAACAAAAATCACACATGAAGAGTTAGCACTTTGGAAAAAAGTGGCAGACAATATGTATTTTCCATATTCTGAAGAAGAAAATGTATATCTTCAACAAGATGGTTTTTTAGATAAAGAATTAATTACAGTTGCAGATTTAGACCAATCACAACGACCAATTAATCAAAAATGGTCTTGGGATAGAATTTTACGTTCACCATATATAAAACAAGCAGATTTATTGCAAGGGATGTATTTCTTTGAAGATAAATTTACGACTGAAGAATTAGAACGTCATTTCGATTTTTACGAACCATTCACGGTTCATGAAAGTTCATTGTCGCCATGTGTACACAGTATTCAAGCTGCAAAATTAGACAGAATGGACCAAGCGTATACGTTTTATTTAAGAACATCGCGTTTAGATTTAGATGATTATAATCACGAAGTTCACGAAGGTTTACACATTACCTCAATGGCTGGTACTTGGATGAGTATTGTTGAAGGTTTTGGTGGTATGCGTGTTAAAAATGACACCTTATCTTTTGAGCCTAAAATACCTAATCAATGGGAAGGCTATTCGTTTAAAGTGAACTTTAGACATCAAATTATCACTGTAAGTGTTAGTCAAAACGAAACACAATTTATATTAGAAGGTGATAAAGACTTAACCATTTATGTAGATGGAAAAGAAGTTTCAATTAGTCCTAATAATAGGGTTACTGTATAATTTAGAAGATCTAGCAGGTTTTAAAACCTAGCAGGTCTAAAATATGAATTGAATATCCTGCAAGGTTTCAAAAACCTTGTAGGTATTTGTTTAAGATTACTACCGACTTGTTTCATTATTAAAATAAATTACAATGAAAACACTAAAACTAATTCTAATAACGCTTCTAGTTGCAACTGTGTTTTCATGCAAGGAAACCACATCTGAGGAAAGCGTAGTTTCAGAACCTGTAGCTGAAATCCAAAACGATATTGAAAAAGTTGAGCCACCTCATTGGTGGATTGGATTCAAAAATCACAACTTACAATTACTGGTAAAGCATCCAAATATTGGCAGTGCAATACCAAAAATTAATTATTCAGGAGTTAGCATAGCGGAAGTCCATAAGGCAGTTAGTCCAAATTATCTGTTCTTAGATTTAGAGATTTCCGAAACGGCAAAAGCAGGAAAATTCAATATTAGATTTCAGCTTGAAGATGCTTCAGAATTAATTCAAACTTACGAGTTAAATTCACGAGAAAAACCCGCTGAAGATTACATTGGTTTTGATAGCTCTGATGCCATTTATCTTATTACACCAGATCGTTTTGCAAATGCGAATCCAAAAAATGATGAAGTAGAAGGATTGCTTCAACAAGGCATCGATAGAACTGATGGTTATGCCAGACATGGTGGAGATTTACAAGGCATAACTAATCATTTAAATTATATTGAAAATCTTGGATTCACGGCTGTTTGGCCATGCCCTGTTTTAATAAATGACATGCCAAGTGGCTCGTATCATGGTTATGCCATGACAGATTTCTACAAAGTAGACCCTCGTTTTGGTACCTTAAAAGATTATAAAGAATTAGCCAATAATCTAAGAACTAGAGATATGAAATTGATTATGGACCAAGTTGCTAATCATTGTGGTTTAGAACATTGGTGGATGAAAGATTTACCGTTTAAAGATTGGGTAAACTACCAAGAACTTTATGAAGAAAATAAAGACAATTGGGATTGGAAAACAACAAAAACGTCTAACCATAGAAGAACGACAAACCAAGACCCTTACGCGTCTAAAAACGATTATTTAGAAATGGCAGATGGTTGGTTTGTTTCTAGTATGCCAGATTTAAATCAGCGTAATCCGTTTATGGCAAATTATATTACGCAGAATAGTATTTGGTGGATTGAAACTTTAGGATTAGGTGGTATTAGACAAGATACATATCCATATCCAGACAAGGCTTTTATGAGTAATTGGGCAGGAGCCATAATGAGCGAGTATCCAAACTTTTCAATTGTTGGAGAAGAGTGGAGTTACAATCCGTTGTTAATTGGGTACTGGCAAGAAGGCCATGAAAACAATGATAAATACGATTCTAATTTAAAATCGAGTATGGATTTTGCC
>TARA_R110002049_G_scaffold290569_4_pt1 | contig 29905 bp, 30 predicted proteins | sample TARA_R110002049 | Tara Oceans TARA_R110002049 (sample SAMEA4396941) | marine metagenome | biome: Polar Biome; feature: [SRF] surface water layer (ENVO:00010504); material: water (ENVO:00002006), including particulate matter (ENVO:01000060) such as... | depth 5 m
CAAAAAGGTGCTATTGAAGCTTTAAAATGTTCAAGTATGTGGTTTGCTACATTAAATAATGTATACAGAGAACGACGGAATTTAGTTTGGAAACTTGCCGAAGCATTGAATTGTACATATGACGAGAATGCTACAGGACTTTTTGTTTGGGCAAAATTACCAGCGTTTGTAAAAGCTGAAGAATTTATAGATTTAATACTTAAAGAGAACCATATATTTATAACACCAGGAACTATTTTTGGAAGTCAAGGTGAAGGCTATATCCGTTTTTCTTTATGTGCGCAAACTGAAGATTTGGAAGAAGCGATTTCGCGAGTTAAGTAAAGTTGACAGTCGCAGTATTCAGTTTGCAGTCACAGTATTCAGTCGCAGTAAACAGTTACAATCGTTATGAATAAAAAAGTAAAGTAAAATAAACAAGTTTGCAGTAGGTAGTCGCAGTATGCAGTTGGGCTCGTTATGAATAAAAAAGTGAAATAAAGTTGACAGTCGCAGTTTTCAGTTGGAATATGAATAAAAAAGTAAAGTAAATAAGTATTCAGTTGGCAGTATTCAGTTGCAGTAAACAAAAAGTAAAATAAACAAGTTTGCAGTAGGCAGTCGCAGTAAACAGTTGCAATCGTTATGAATAAAAAAGTAAAATAAAAAAGGATAATAACATAAAAGTAATTTACCCGTAACAGTTCCCTCTCCTTCGGAGAGGGTTAGGGAGAGGCTAATGAAAAATATATATTCAATAGGAATTGGTTTAATCGGTGGAAGTCTTGCTTTAGATATAAAAAAGCAGAACCCAGATGTGGTTATTCATGGTATTAGCAGAAAAGAAGCTACCCTTGATAAAGCGTTAGCGCTCAAATTAATTGATAAAAAAGCCACTTTAGAGGATATTAAACATGCCGATTTAGTTATTATTTCTATTCCTGTGGATGCTACAGTAAAATTGTTACCAACCGCTTTGGATTTAATTTCGGATAATGGGTTGGTGGTTGATGCAGGTTCTACGAAAGCGGATATTTGTAAAATAGTTGAAAATCATCCGAAACGAAGAAACTTTTTAGCGATGCACCCTATTGCTGGAACGGAACATTCGGGGCCGGAAGCTGCTATTTATGGTTTATTTGAAGGGAAGACAAATATTATTTGTGAGGTTGAAAAGACAACTTTTAAACTTCAGGAAAAGGCGCTAAAATTATTTACTGATATTGGGATGCGTATTCGTTATATGAATCCTGAAGCGCATGATAAACACATTGCTTATATGTCGCATTTATCGCATATTAGTTCGTTTATGTTGGGTAAAACGGTTATTGATAAAGAGAAAAACGAACGCGATATTTTTGATATGGCAGGCAGCGGATTTGAATCAACAGTACGTTTGGCAAAAAGTTCGCCTGACATGTGGACACCTATTTTTAAGCAAAATAAAACGAATGTTATTGAAACATTGGAGGAGTATATAATTAACCTTACTCATTTTAAAGCGCTGATGGAACAGGATGATTTTGAAGCTATTTATAATGAGATGAAAAACACAAACCATATAAAAGATATATTGAATGGTATGATTTGAACAGGTTTGAAGACAGAAGACAGAAGACAGAAGTTAGTGTAGAGGAAAGATTAAAGTAGCGTTTGTGGATAGTATTTGACTGACGACTGAATACTGATAACTGCAAACTGGCTTCCGCGTTAGGGATTGCAGTGGAAAGCCCACAGCGATCCCGATAGCTATCGGGAGTGCGAGGACTTGGAACGTAAAGCCCGACCTTTTGCGATCCTGCAAGGTTTTAAAAACCTGGCAGGTATGAGTAAAAGGTAACGCCCAATAATTTGAATTGAACAGTAAAAAAATAAATATTAAACGGAATAGCTAAGTGGCTAAATATTAAGTAAAAATGGAAAACAAAAAAGAAATGAGAACCTGGTTAGATGATTTAAATTTAGATCATCCGTTAGTAATTGCGGGTCCATGTAGTGCTGAAACTGAGGAACAAGTATTGAGAATTGCGCATGAGTTAAAAGATACCGATGTTAGTTATTTTAGGGCAGGTATTTGGAAACCAAGAACACGCCCGGGCATGTTTGAAGGTGTTGGTGCATTAGGTTTAAAATGGCTGCAAAAGGTAAAAACTGAAACTGGCATGAAGGTTTGTACGGAAGTTGCCAATGCGGCTCACGTAAAACTAGCTTTAGAGCATGATGTTGATTTACTTTGGATTGGAGCCCGATCTACGGTTAGCCCGTTTATTATGCAAGAAATTGCGGATGCTTTACAAGCTACAGATAAGCCCGTATTAATAAAGAATCCGGTTAATCCAGATTTAGCTTTATGGTTAGGTGGGATTGAAAGAATATATAAATCTGGGGTTAAAAATATTGGAGCCATTCATAGAGGGTTTTCAACCTACCAAAAAACAAAATACAGAAATATTCCAGAATGGCAATTGGCTATTGAGTTTCAAAATAGATTTCCAGATATTCCCTTAATTAACGATCCGTCGCATATTACAGGTAAAAGGGATATGATTCATGAAGTGTCCCAGGAGGCTTTAGATTTAAATTTTGATGGCTTAATGATTGAAAGTCACTATGATCCAGAAAACGCATGGAGTGATGCTGCACAACAAGTTACTCCAGCTACATTAATTCAAATCATGAAAGATCTAAAAATTAGAAAAGAAAGCAATAGTGAGGAAGATTACAACAAAGCTTTAAATAATTTAAGGGCCCAAATTGACGTGGTTGATAATCAAATTATTGAATTATTAGGTAAACGTATGGTCGCTGCCGATGGTATTGGAGCGCTTAAAAAATCGAAAAACGTGGCAATATTACAAAATAAACGTTGGAACGAGATTTTAGGAAAAATGGTTTTGGAAGGTGAGCAACATGGTTTAAGCGAAGAATTTATTTTAAGAATGTTTAAAGCGGTCCATCAAGAATCGATTAACCATCAAGAGAAAATTATTAACGGATAGTTGATATAATTTTGTAGAAAACAAAAAGCTCGCAATTGCGAGCCTTTTTGTTTACGTTATAAGAGATAAAACTAATGTTTGTTTCTTTTAAATATGTATCGGGTAATAAATATTCCTTATCCGTCACCTTTACCACTTTCGCTTTCTACACCGCTAGTTACAAAAGCAAGTTCCCAGCCTTCTTCAATCATCGTGTTAATTTTAGAAGTAATTATAGCATCGTTGGCGGCAATATTTTGAAAACGAATACCTCCTATGTTATAAAAGTTTAACAATTTTGTTTCATCAAAGTCTTTAACTCTTATTTCACTTCTGTCTGATTTATTACGGGTGTTATCATCTTCAGTTTGTGTTGTAGTAAACGCTTTATAATCTTTATCTTCATTTGCACTAATAATTCTAGAACGCCCTAAACCATTAGGAACGATAGACTCTACACTAGTAACAACTTTGTATTCTACTTGAGCCGAAGTTTCCAAAAAAGAAAATAAAGCAATGGATAAAACAAACAATAATTTTTTCATGTTGTTGAGATTTTTAAAATTAAGAGACCAATATACAGTTTTCTTTAAACTGAAAAGTTGTTAATTTGTAAAACAATTAATAATGAATGACAGGACGCGTTTATAAATCTACAGGAAGTTGGTACACCGTAAAAACCCAATTGGGTGAAACTTATGAATGCCGTATAAAAGGGAAATTTAGAATAAAAGGGATAAAAAGCACAAACCCTATCTCTGTGGGTGATATTGTAGATTTTGAATTGGAAACGGATAATGATGAAACTACAGGGATCATAAATCACATTCATGATAGAACCAATTACATAGTAAGAAAATCGGTTAACCTATCAAAACAAACACATATTATTGCTGCAAATCTAGATCAGGTTTTTTTAATGGTAACTATTGATAATCCACCTACTTTTACCAGTTTTATCGATCGATTTTTGGTAACAGCCGAAGCGTATTCAATTAAAACTATTTTGCTATTTAATAAAATTGATACTTATGATGAAGATACATTTAATGAAGTAAAGTATTTAGCTTACGAGTATCGTAAAATAGGGTATGAATGCATTGGTGTTTCAGCCAAAACAGGAAAAAATGTAGAGAAGGTAAAAGCATTGATGCATAAAAAAATAAGTATGTTCTCGGGGCATTCAGGAGTTGGTAAATCTACCTTAGTAAACGCCATTGAGCCATCACTTAATTTAAAAACAAAGGAAATTTCAAGTCAGCATATGCAAGGTCAGCACACTACTACATTTGCAGAAATGTTCGATTTAAGTTTTGATGCTAAAATTATTGATACACCGGGTATTAAAGGTTTTGGGGTCGTTGATATGGACAAAGAAGAAGTGGGCGATTATTTTCCTGAAATTTTCAAACTAAAACAAGATTGCAAGTTTAATAATTGCTTGCACGTAAAAGAACCTAATTGCGCTGTAAAAGAAGCCTTGGATAATGATGACATTGCGTTTTCGCGTTACCGAAGTTATTTGCAAATTATTGAAGGCGAAGATGAACATTATAGAACTGATAATTGGGAGGTTCAGTGAGCAGTATTCAGTCGCAGTAAACAGTATTCAGTCGCAGTATTCAGTTCCTAAGTTAATGTAAAGTTTAAAAGTTAATAATAAATTAAAGTCCCCTTTGGGGATTTAAGGGAATGAAAGTTATAATCCAAAGAGTTTTAAATTCAAGTGTTACTATTGAAGGCGAACAAGTAGCATCAATAGAAAACGGACTTCTAATTCTACTAGGAATTGTCAAAGAAGATACTCTAGAGGATATAAAATGGCTTTCTAATAAAATAGTAAACCTCAGAATTTTTGGTGATGAAGATGGCGTTATGAATAAATCGCTTTTGGACACTAATGGAGAGGTAATCGTCGTAAGTCAATTTACATTACATGCCTCAACTAAAAAAGGAAACAGACCAAGTTATATAAAAGCAGCAAAACCCGATGTTGCCATTCCGTTGTATGAGGATTTCGTTAAAAAAATAGAACAAGATTTAGGAAAAAAAGTACAAACTGGTAAGTTTGGTGCAGATATGAAAGTTGAACTTTTAAATGATGGCCCCGTAACTATAATCATTGATTCTAAAAACAAGGAATAAATGGCATCTGTATTTGGGCATGGCGTAGTAGGTTTTACGGTTACCAAAGTGATTGATTCCAAAAACCTAAAATGGTTATTAGTTGCTGCTATCTTTTCTGCAATTTTACCAGATTTTGATGTTATTGCTTTTAAATTTGGGATCGCTTATGAGCATCCATTAGGTCATCGTGGGTTTACACATTCCATTCTATTTGCTTTACTTTGGGGATTGCTTTTAATGTTCTTATTAGGTGGAAAAAATAAGCTTACCTGGTTTTTAGTCATTTTTATCTCTACAGTTTCCCATGGTATTTTAGACGCTATGACTTCGGGAGGGCGTGGTGTTGGTTTTCTAATTCCGTTTGATAATAGTCGTTTTTTCTTTCCATTTAGACAAATTAAAGTATCTCCTATAGGGATAGAAAAGTTTTTTTCCAGTTGGGGGATAAAAGTGCTTTTTAGCGAATTTAAGTATATAGTTTTACCATGTTTTTTTATATTGGCTGTAAGATTTTTAATTAATAAATTAAATAAGGGCTTATGAAAAACATGATAATTCTCATAACATGAGCAATTTTATTATCATAATTTTACTGCTCAAAACTTTTTAAATGCTACTTTATGAACTTAAAAAGTATAGTGAATGTTATAATAGCATTCATAACTTTAGCAGCCTCTTCACAAGAAAACTTATACACAAGTTTTTCAATACCAGATAACTTAAGGCAAAATGCAAATGCTGTAATTAGGCTAAGTAGCATAGATATTGAGTTAAAATCTTCAGATGATATGCTGGTAACTGAAAAAAGAGTTATCACGGTTTTAAATAAAGAAGGCGATAAAAATATTGATGCCTATGTTGGCTATGATAACACTACAAAAATTAAAGATTTAGAAGTTTTAGTATTTGATAATTTTGGTAAAGAAATTAAAAAAGTCAAAAAGAACGATTTTAAAGATGTTAGTGCAGTTAGTGGAGGTACTTTGTATTCTGATTCCAGAGTAAAATATTTAGATTATACCCCCATTTCATACCCTTACACAATTGAGTATACTTCTGTTGTAAACACAAGTAATACCGCTTTTATTCAATCATTTATGCCTCTTGATAATTATTATTTAAGTGTTGGAAAAAGTATTTACACCATATCATATCCTGAGCATATAATTATTAGAAAAAAGGAAAAGCATTTACAGGATTTGAATATAGAAAAAGAAGAAAGTCCTGGTAAACTTTCATATAAAGCAAAAAATATTGAAGCTATAAAACCAGAATCATATAGTCCACTATTTAGAAATATTGTGCCAAGGGTATTGGTAGCATTAAACGAATTCTCGTTGGAAGGAGTTGCGTCTAAAGTTGAAAACTGGAGCGACTTTGGTAAATGGATGTATCATGATTTAATCAAAGACACGCATGATTTACCTGAATCAACAATTAGTATGATTCAAAACCTTGTAAAAGATGAAGCCAGTGATATCGATAAGGCTAAAAAAACATATCAATACGTTCAAGACAAAACGCGCTATATAAGTGTTCAAGTTGGTATTGGCGGATGGAAACCGTTCAATGCTTCAGAGGTTGATAAATTGGGATATGGCGACTGTAAAGCATTAACAAATTATACTATGTCGCTCTTGAATGCTGCTGGAGTAAAATCAAATTATTGCGTGGTTTACGGCGGAGATGATATTATGAGTTTAGAGGAAGACTTTGCCTCAATGCAAGGAAATCACGTATTCTTAAATGTCCCAAATGGTAAAGAAAATATTTGGCTAGAATGTACAAGCCAGAAAGTGCCATTTGGTTTTATTGCAGATTTCACTGATGATAGAGATGTACTAGTGGTTACCCCAGATGGCGGTAAAATTATTCATACCAAAAAATATAATCCTGATGAGAGTTTACAAACCATAAAAGGCTTTTATAGTATTGATAATAATGGAGATATAGATGTGAAAACAACTATTAGTTCTAAGGGATTACAGTATTCAGATAAATTAAGGTTAGATTCTGAAACCGAGAGAGATTTAGATTCACATTATAAAGAAAGGTGGGACTATATCAACAGTATTTCAGTAAAAGAAATGCATATAAATAATGATAAAAATAATATTGAAATTATTGAAGATATAAGTTTCAGTGCTAAGGGTTTTACTAAAATTATAGGTAACAGAATGCTTTTTACTGCAAATACTTTAAACAGAATCACTAATATTCCAGATCGATACAGAAATAGGAATGCCCCTTTAAAAATTGAAAGAGGTTTTAAAGATGTTGATGAAGTTGAAATAAAATTACCAGCATCATATAAAGTTGAAGCGTTACCAAAAGATAAATCTATTGAAACAAAATTTGGGGTTTACAAAACTCGAATTGAAGTTAAAGATGAAAACACCCTTATTTACAAAAGAGAGTTCACTATAAACGATGGCGAATTTCCTAAAGAAGATTATAGCAAATTTAGAGATTTCTACAAAGAAGTTTCAAAACAAGACAATTCAAAAGTGGCATTAATCAAAAAATAATAATAAATGAGAAATTTAGTAATACTGTTCGTGTTCTGCTTTAGCATGGATACGTTTGCTCAAAACTATGATTTTGGAAAAGTATCAAAAGAAGAATTACAAGAGCAATATAACCCTTTAGATTCATCAGCTAGTGCGGCCTATCTTTACAAGCATAGAAAAAGTTTTTTTGAATATGCACAGGGACAAGGCTTTAGATTAATTACAGAAATTCATGAACGTATCAAGATTTACAATCAAGAAGGGTTTAATTATGCTACCCAACAAGTTAGTCTCTACAAAAGTGGCAGCTCTAGGGAAGAAGTAACTAATATAAAAGGGTACACTTATAATTTGATTGGTAAAAAAATAGAAGAGACCAAATTAAAAAAAGACGGTATTTTTAGAACCGAGCAATCGGAGTATTTTGACCAAACAAAGTTTACAATGCCAAATGTTAAAGTAGGGAGTGTTGTTGAATATAAGTATAGAATTCAGTCTCCTTATGCTTCAAACGTTGATGAATTTGTTTTTCAACATGATATACCGATAAAAAAACTTTATGCAAAATTTGAAGCACCAGAATACTATAGTTTTAAAGCAACAACTAAAGGTTATTTGAGCGTAATACCTAAGAATGAATCTGTAGGTGATAAAATTACATTTACAGAAAAATTCAGATCTGGTGGTAATGGGTTTAATGATGCTGGTAACAGAACTAGCTATAATAATACTGACGTTAAGTTTAGTAAAAAGGTAACAACTTACGATTTAAATAATATTCCTGCTTTAAAAGAAGAACCTTATGTAAATAATATTAATAATTACAGGTCATCGGTGAAATATGAATTGTCTTTTACAAAGTTTCCAAACTCCAATATAGAGTATGTGTCTACTACTTGGGAAGATGTTGTGAAAACTATTTACGATAGCTCAAATTTTGGAGACCAATTAGATAAAACAGGTTATTATGAAGATGAAGTAGATGCTATTATTAGTAATATTTCAGACCCGATGAAGCGTGCAGTTTTAATTTTTAATTTTGTAAAATCGCAAGTAAAATGGAATGGTTATTATGGGAAATACACTAATGATGGTGTTAAAAAAGCATTTAAAGACCGTGTTGGTAATTCAGCAGAAATTAATTTAATGTTAACATCTATGTTACGTTATGCTGGTTTAAAGGCTTACCCGGTTTTAGTGAGTACCAGAGAAAATGGTATTCCGTTATTTCCCACAAGAGAAGGCTATAATTATGTTGTCAGTTACATTAAATTTCCAGAAGGAAGTATTCTTTTAGATGCTACAAATAAATATAGCGTACCTAATGTATTGCCATTTAGAACTTTAAATTGGCAAGGTAGAATTATTGCAGAACAAGGTGGTTCAACCTTGATAGATTTGTATCCAAAAGAGAAATCTGAAAACATTATTTCAATGATGTTGAGTTTAAATGAAAATGGCGATATTGAGGGAAGTTACAGAAATATTAAAACCAATCATAGAGCGCTTTCATTTAGAGAAGAATACATTGGAGTTGATGAAGATGACTTTTTGGAAAAACTAGAGAATAAATATGGTGGTTTAGAAATTTCAGATTACACTGTCAAAAATGAATACGACTTATCAGAACCTGTTCAGGAATCTTATAAATTTGTAAAAGAAAATCAAGCAGATATTATTGGAGATAAACTCTATTTTTCTCCTATGTTTTTCTTGAGTACAGACGAAAATCCGTTTAAACTTGATAAACGTGAATATCCCGTGGATTTTGGTTATCCATCAGGTGTAAATTTCAGGGTCATTGTAAACTTACCAGAAGGCTATAAAATTGAAAGTTTGCCTGAGCCAGAAGCCTTTATGATGCCTGATAACTTAGGGTTATTTAAATATAACATCACTGGTAACGATAAAATGATTCAACTTTCTGTAGAATCTGAGATGAATCAATCTGTCATCACACCATTATATTATGACGCGTTAAAAGCCTATTTTAGTCAATTAGTAGAAAAAGAAAATGAACAAATAGTTTTAACCAGAATATAAATGGATATTAAAAACGCACAAAAGATAGTTGACGATTGGATAAACGAACACGGGGTTCGGTATTTTAACGAACTTACTAACATGGCGCAACTTACAGAAGAGGTTGGGGAAGTAGCTAGAATTATTGCACGCCGCTATGGAGAACAAAGCGAAAAAGAAAGCGATAAGGATAAAGATTTAGGCGAAGAACTTGCCGATGTATTATTTGTGGTTTTATGTTTAGCAAACCAAACAGGAGTTGATCTACAAAAGGCTTTCGATAAAAGAATGGACAAGAAAGCAAAACGCGACCATGATCGGCACCACAATAACGAAAAATTAAAGTAAATTTGCTACTTCTTTAAATAGAAATTAATAGAGTATGCATTTTACACTTCATAAATCTAAAATCGTTAATCGTCAATCTAAAATCACTATAACAGGTTCAAAAAGTGAATCTAACCGGTTATTGCTATTGCAGGCGTTATATCCAAAGCTTAAACTAGAAAATGTTTCAAATTCTGATGATAGCGTACTTATGGAGAAAGCACTGAATTCTTCATCAAATATTATTGATATCCATCACGCAGGAACAGCCATGCGATTTTTAACGGCCTATTTTTCAATTCAAGAAGATAGAGAAATAATGCTCACTGGGTCTAAGCGTATGAAAGAGCGCCCTATTAAAATTTTAGTTGAGGCACTTCAAGATTTGGGAGCGGACATCAGTTATATTGAAAACCAGGGTTATCCACCAATAAAAATAAAAGGAAAGAAGCTTACTAAAAGCAAAGTGTCATTAAAGGCAAATGTAAGTAGTCAGTATATTTCAGCATTATTGTTAATTGCCTCGAAACTAGAAAATGGTTTGGAATTATCTTTAGAAGGTGAAATTACTTCTGTGCCTTACATTAAAATGACATTAAGTTTATTAAATGAAATAGGTATAGAAACATCATTTAATGGAAATACAATTACCGTAAAACCATCAACCAAAAACCATCAACCAAAAACTCTGGTTGTAGAGTCTGATTGGTCTTCGGCGTCCTATTACTTTAGTATTGCAGCAATAAGCGAAGTTGGGACAGAAATCACCTTATCTTCATACAAAGAAAACTCATTACAGGGCGATTCAGATTTAGTAAATATTTACAAACATTTTGGAGTAACCAGTACTTTTAAAGCGAACTCAATAACTCTAAAAAAGGAAAGTAATGCTTCAACACGTTTTGATTATAACTTAGTTAATGCACCAGATATCGCACAAACCATTGCAGTTACTTGTTTTGCTTTAGGTATTACATGTGATTTAATAGGTTTACATACACTCAAAATCAAAGAAACCGACAGACTTGTAGCTTTAAAAACTGAAATAGAAAAATTAGGAGGTAAAGTAGAAATTACAGACAAGTCTTTACATTTAAAATCAAATACACTTTTTTTACAAGAAGCTAATTCCCCTACTTCGGAGGGGCTAGGGGAGGCTGTCGCCACTTACAACGACCATAGAATGGCCATGGCTTTTGCGCCTTTAGCACTTAAAACACCAATAATTATTGAGGATGCAGATGTGGTTTCAAAGTCGTATCCAACCTTTTGGGACGATTTAAAATCTATAGGGTTTCAAATAACTAAATAATAATCACGTATTTACTTGACAACGCCTATCTCAGGATTGTATATTTGCAACCGTTTATAATTTCATATATTAATTTATAAACAGCTTAACAAATAAACCCATAAACATTTTTAAATGAACCATTCAATAGCTGAAGTTGTTTTATAGCTCAGAAATATAATATTGAATGCACCATTTGACAGAAAAAACAATAAAAACGTACAAATGAAATTATCACACTTTGGTTTCAATTTACCAGAAGAATTATTAGCAGAATATCCAGCAGAAAACAGAGACGAATCTCGTTTAATGGTTTTGAACAGAAAAGAACAAACCATTGAGCATAAAATGTTTAAGGACATTATCGATTATTTTAAAGAAGATGATGTTTTAATTTTAAATAACACAAAAGTCTTTCCCGCCAGATTATATGGCAATAAAGAAAAAACAGGTGCAAGAATTGAAGTGTTTTTATTAAGGGAATTAAACGAAGAGCAACGCCTTTGGGATGTTTTAGTAGATCCAGCTCGTAAAATAAGAATTGGAAACAAACTTTATTTTGGGGATGATGATATGTTAGTAGCTGAGGTTATAGATAACACAACATCTAGAGGGCGTACATTACGTTTTTTATATGATGGATCCTATAGGGAATTTCGTATAAAACTCAATGAGTTAGGAGAAACACCACTTCCTAAATATATAAAAAGGGATGTTCAACCAGAAGACCAAGACCGTTACCAAACCATTTATGCAAAAAATGAAGGTGCTGTAGCAGCCCCAACAGCAGGACTTCACTTTTCCAAGCACTTATTAAAACGTTTAGAAATTAAAGGTATTAATTTCGCCGAAGTAACCCTTCACGTTGGTTTAGGAACTTTTAACCCCGTTGAGGTTGAAGATTTATCTAAGCATAAAATGGATAGCGAAGAGCTGACTATTGACGAAAAAGCTGTTGAAATAGTTAATAGAGGCTTAAAGGAAAAAAGAAGGATTTGCGCTGTAGGTACCACTGCAATGCGCGCCGTAGAAAGTGCAGTATCTACAAGCGGTAAATTAAATGAAAGAGACGGATGGACCAATAAATTTATTTTTCCACCTTATGAGTTTAGTATTGCAAACTCAATGATAACAAACTTCCATACACCAAAATCTACATTATTAATGATGGTTTCGGCATTTGCAGGTCACGATTTTATCAAAAAAGCTTATGAAGAAGCTATAAAGGAAAAGTACAAATTTTATAGCTATGGCGATGCCATGTTAATCATATAAAACTTTAAGAGCCTTGTTTTTACAAGGCTTTTTTCTTGTGCTGAATTTATTTCAGTATCTGGGCATTACCCAAGGGTCGGGCTTTTATTCATGTATTTCTATTTTAAATTTTTGAATTCATGAACATAAATGTTTCGCTATATCTTTCTGCGAAGCAGTCCTGAACTTGTTTCAGGATCTCAATTATCAATATACTTCTAGCTTCAAAAATAGTTTTATTTCAGAAAGCTTCCCATAAAGGATGCCGCTGCAATCCCTAATGCAATACACAACTCCAATTAATGTTCATAGAATCAATAGAGACAATTCCCTCCTTGAGGAGGGTTAGGGAGGTGTTTTTAAAGTTTAATTGATAATCTTTTTAATTATAAATTATTTGTTAAAATCCTGCAAGGTTTTCAAAACCTTGTAGGTGTATTTTGTTTAATTTAATACCTACAAGACCAAAATAAAACCTTGCAAGAAATGAAAAGAATTATTTATTAGAACATTCAGCCTATTCTAGATAATCTTGTATAAAACTCAGTTAATAAAGGGAAGAGTTTCCATCTTTGAAGGATTAAGGAGGCTTTTTTCACTATTTTTGCAAAACTTATGGCAACAGGTAAAAAAGACATACGTGCATTAACCAAAGAGCAACTTAGAGACTTTTTTGTGAAAGAAGGCGATAAGGCCTTTCGCGGCAATCAAGTTTACGAATGGCTTTGGAAAAAATCTGCGCATAGTTTTGATGATATGACAAATGTTTCAAAGGAAACGCGTCAAATGTTAGAAGATAATTTTGTTATTAACTACATTCAAGTGGATACTATTCAGCGAAGCAACGATGGTACAATAAAAAATGCGGTACGTTTGCACGATGGTTTAATTGTGGAGTCTGTTTTAATACCCACAAAAACAAGAACAACAGCCTGTGTGTCAAGTCAGGTAGGTTGTAGTTTAGATTGTAAGTTTTGTGCAACATCGCGTTTAAAACGTATGCGAAATTTAAATCCCGACGAAATTTATGATCAAGTCGTTGCTATTGATAATGAAAGTAGATTATATCATAATCGTCCGTTAAGTAATATTGTATTTATGGGTATGGGAGAACCACTTATGAATTACAATAACGTTATTAAAGCTATAGATAAAATCACATCGCCAGAGGGTTTAGGGATGTCGCCAAAACGTATTACAGTATCTACGTCGGGTGTGCCAAAAATGATTAAAAAAATGGCAGATGATGATGTTAAATTTAATTTAGCAGTATCATTACATTCAGCAATTGATGAAGTTAGAACGTCTATTATGCCATTCAATGAGACCTTTCCTTTAGAAGATTTACGGGAAGCTTTAGAATATTGGTATGCCAAAACAGAACGTAAAATAAGTTACGAATATGTAGTTTGGAAAGGTATTAATGATAGTCAAAAAGATATTGATGCCTTTGTCGCGTTTTGTAAATATGTGCCATGTAAGGTTAATATTATCGAATATAACCCTATTGATGATGGCGAATTTCAGCAAGCATCTAACCAAGCCTTGGAAAACTATATTAATGCACTAGAAAAAAACAGAATAGTAGTTAATGTACGCCGAAGCAGAGGTAAAGATATTGATGCCGCTTGCGGACAATTGGCTAATAAAAGTTAAAAAAGAGCTGTACTATACAGCTCTTTTTTGATAATATCTTTAAAATTAATTTACTGCTTTACAATTCTTTTAGTAACCTTGCCATCTGTAGAGTATATATTCATTAAATATATACCACTATTCAATTCTGAAATATTGATTTCTTTTTTCTTAACATTTCCAATTGAAAGAGACTTTATTACTCTGCCATTCATGTCGATTATTTCTAACTTATTAATAGTTAAACTATTTGCTACGGCTAGATTTATAACATCAGTAGCTGGGTTTGGATAGAGTTTTATAGATTGAGATAATGTATTATCAATATCATTTACTCCTAACAGATTCTCAGTTGCAGTTGCCCTGACTCTAAAAGAATCAAATTTAAAATCGAAAGAAGAAGTGTTTCCAGCAAAAGATAAAACTAGAAAATCTACTTCAACTGGATCTAGATTAGCGTCAGCACCAGATACACCTGCATAAAAGCCTGGTCCTTTCCAAATAACCTCTCCTGTAGTATAATTAAAGGCAAAACCAACCTTATACCATGTATCTGCTGCTAAAGCTATAGCAGCTCCTCCAGAGCCTAAATTAAATCCTGATAGAGTAGGCGTTCCCATTTCATCCAATCTAGCCAACCCTATAATTTCTTTACTTACAGGATCAAAAGAAAGTCCTGCAATCGTATTAAAGCTACTATCAAACAGTCTTAAATCACCTGAACTTATACTGGTTGAAGTTGAACCTGTGTAAAATTCATACTCAACTTCTACAATATAATTTCCCGTAGCTTTAGCTGTACTCCAATTTCCAGAAAAACCATTAAACCAAGCGAATTTTTGTACTGAAGCAGCTGTAGATCCTGTAATTTGTAAAACATTTCCCTGAGTACCTCCTTCGCTTACAATTTGAAATTCCGAACCGTCACCACTAGCACTATCAAATACATTAAGACCTCCTTGACCACTTGCGTTTCCAACTGTTAAAGCATCAAAATTTTCATTTTGAAATACTTGAGCAGAAACAACAGATGTAATAAATAATAATAATAATAAAGTAATTTTTTTCATAGTTATGTAAATTAAGAATTAAGGATATAAAATAGTGTTTTCCAATTAGTTTGCTATTAAATATCGATTAACACCGTTTATTTTTGTTATAATGTTTAATTATTATATAATTCTGTTTTGGTCTAACTTTATAGTATAAACATAACTTTATTAGTAGCTTTGTTGAAACATAACTTCAATAATTGAAAATAGTAGAGCAAATAAAACAACCCATAGCTTACGAAATGGATCTTTTCGAGCAAAAGTTTCAGTTGTCTATGGCGAGTAAAGTCGCTCTGTTAAACAGGATTACCCATTACATTGTAAACCGAAAAGGGAAACAAATGCGACCCATGTTTGTTTTTTTGGTAGCTAAAATGGTGTCTAATGGAGAGATAAGCGAGCGCACCTATCGAGGTGCCTCAGTTATAGAACTTATACATACCGCAACTTTAGTTCACGATGATGTGGTTGATGATAGTAATCGCAGACGTGGATTCTTTTCTGTAAATGCCCTTTGGAAAAATAAAATAGCCGTTTTAATTGGCGATTATCTACTCTCAAAAGGACTATTGTTATCAATTGATAATAATGATTTTGATTTGCTTAAAATTATTTCAATTGCAGTACGTGAGATGAGCGAAGGTGAATTACTTCAAATTGAAAAAGCCAGAAAATTAGATATTACTGAAACTATTTATTATGAAATTATCCGTCAAAAAACAGCAACTTTAATTGCGGCTTGTTGCAGTTTAGGAGCGGCATCCGTAAAACCTGAATCTCAGCATGTTGAAACTATGCGAAAGTTTGGCGAGTTAATAGGAATGGCCTTTCAGATAAAAGATGATTTGTTTGATTATGGAAACACGCAAATAGGAAAGCCAACAGGAATTGATATTAAGGAACAAAAAATGACTTTACCTTTAATACATGTTTTAAATACGGTTTCAAAAGAGGATAAAAAATGGCTTATCAATTCTATAAAGAATCATAATAAGGATACGAAACGCATAAAAGAAGTGATTGCTTTTGTGAAAGATCACGACGGGCTAGATTATGCCGTTTCTAAAATGAAATCATTTCAGGATGAAGCACTTCAATTGCTAAAAACCTACCCGGAATCAGAATACAGAAATTCATTGGAGCTTATGGTGAATTATGTTATTGATAGGAAAAAATAATAATTATTGCTGTTGCTGTTGCTGCTGTTGTATACGTTCCAAATTACGCTTATAACTATTATTGTTTTCTGAAGTGTTTGTTACTATGGGTTCGGTTGAAGACTCTAATTCGTTCTTGCTAGTCTTAACTTCAACTTTCACTTCTAGCTTTGCCTCAACTTTTCCTTTAAAAACGCCTTTAACAGGAGAACAATCATCATAATTTCGTCCAACTGCTAATCGAACATGGTTTTCATTTGCTATAGCATTATTTGTTGGGTCTACGCCAAACCAACCGTAAAACGGGATATAAGCTTCAATCCAAGCATGAGTGGCACCTTCACCTCTGGTTATAATATCGTTAGGACAAATATATCCGCTTACATAGCGTGCAGGAATACCAGCCATTCGGACCATTTGTAATAGCACATTTGTGAAATCCTGACAAACACCAGCTTTTAATTCCCAAACTTCATCTAAAGTTGAATATACACTTGTAATACCTTGAATATATTTAAAATTATGGTAAACATATTCACAAAGTTCAAGAACTGCTTTATAAGGTAATTTTGTAGTTAAGTTTTTAGACGAAATTAAATCTAAAACATCTTCACTACCACCAAAAGGTCTGTGTTTTATAAAATCAATTAAATCCGGATTATTTTTTAATGATTTTAATTCTTCCCATTGTGATTCTACATCAATACTATCATCTGGAAATAATCTGTCCGTAGTTATAACCTCAATTTCAGAAACTATATTTAATACCTCATGTGGTTCTGTAACCATAAATGTGCCCACTCGATTATTATAAAAATCATTAAAGGTTTCAATACGTGGATTATTTGTGACAGACATTAAATGCGATACCACTTTTTGATAGTCATCATTAATAGGGTGCAGTCTAGTAAGTGTAGCGCCATCAATTACAGTATCACTATAAGTGTATTTGGTAATATGTTTAATAAAAAATGTTGCCATAACAGTTATAAATCAATTATTTTGAGACAAGTAAACCGCATTAATGGTTAAAGAAATGTTTCTAATATCTTCTTTAATTTCATTAATAAAAGTATTCAAACCTTTGCTATTAATATTTTCAATAGTAGTATATTTTATCGTGCTTTCAAGCTTTCCTAGTAAAAAGTCTATGTTATTTTTTTCAAGTTCATTACTTTCAATGAGCTGATTAATGTGTCTGCTTAGTTTTGTAATACAGTAATATACGGATCTTGGAAACAATTTGTCTTGAAAAACCATTCTAATTACATGTTCTTCATTAAAAGTTGACTTGTGCGTTTTTAGATATAATTGATAGCCTCCGATTGATAACAATAGGTTTTTCCAATAAAAACTTTTTTCTAGACTATCAGAGGTGTTTCCAATGTCAACAAGTTTGAGCGATGTGAAATCTGAAATAAGGATAACACGTTCTAAAAATTTACCTACATTCATAAAATAATAGGACGCACCGCGCTCTTGGGTAATATCCTCTGTGCCATAATAAATTAAATGGTGCTTTCTTAGATCTTCTAAAAAATGAACAGGATCTTCTTCTAATTTTTTATCCAAATCTTTACTTGTAAGGTAGAGATAATAATTGTTAATACACAGCCAAAGCTCTCTAGAGATATGCTCTTGAACACTTCTGGCATTTTCCCTTGCTTTAGTTACAATATTTAAAATAGAATTTGAATTATTAGTGTTAAGTACCATGAAATTTATGCACTCTATGGGGTCTTCAGTATAGAATTCATTATCATAGGGTGTAAAAGTTTTCATTATGGGTGTCCAGGAAAACAGTTCCGGAGAGTCTTGATTGGCATAATAGTTTACTTTTAGTAAACTTAAAATACCGTTTCCGCGTTCCATATATCTGTCTAACCAAATAAGATTATTTGCTACTCTACTTAACATACTTAACTGTTTTTTTAAGATTTATTCTATTACCCAAGTGTCCTTACTGCCACCGCCTTGAGAACTGTTAACAACCAAAGACCCTTTTTTTAAAGCAACCCTAGTTAGGCCTCCAGGACAAATATCTATGCCATCACGCCCTGAAAGCGCAAATGGCCTTAGGTCAATACATCGTGGGGTAAGTTTACCGTCAATATAGCATGGTGCAGTAGAAAGCCTTAAAATGGGCTGAGCGATAAAATTTTCAGGTTTTTTCTTTACGTTTTCTATATAATCTTTTATTTCATCATCTGTTGCTTCATGGCCCATAAGCATACCATAACCACCACTGCCATCGGTTTTTTTAATAACCATGTCCCTTATGTTTTTAGTCACATAATCTAACTCATCGGGTCGTCCTAATTGGTAAGTTTCAATATTTTTTAGAATGGGTTCTTCATCTAAATAATATTTAATCATATCCGGCACGTATATATAAATGGCTTTATCATCTGCTATACCAGTTCCGGGTGCATTTACAATATTAACATTGCCTTTTCTGTAAACAGCCATAATACCGGCAACACCTAAGACACTTTTAGCATTAAACTCCAAAGGGTCTAAAAAATCATCATCTACACGTCTGTAAATCACATCAACTTGTTTTAGGCCGTTTGTGGTTTTCATGAAAACAAAATTATTTTTCACAACCAAGTCGCTACCTTCAACCAATTCAATTCCCATTAATCGGGCTAGAGTAGTGTGCTCATAATATGCCGAGTTATAAATACCGGGCGTAAGAAGTACAATATTAGGGTTAGATTTATCTGATAACTCCTTTAACTTTTTGTAAAGCATATTAGGATAATTTGACACAGACCTAATATTGCTTTTAGGTAAAATACCGGGAAACAAGCGTTTGGAAATTTCACGATTTTCTAGCATATAACTAACGCCAGAAGGTGTTCTTAAATTATCTTCAAGCACGTAAAACTCACCATCATTGTTGCGAATTAAATCTACTCCGGAAATATGCACATATACATCATGTGGCACTTTTACCCCTTTCATTTCTCGTAAAAAATTAGGGCAGGAGTAAATTAAATCTGCAGGAATGATACCGTCTTTAATAATAAACTGTTCATTATAAATATCTTTAATAAACAGATTTAAAGCTTTAAGGCGTTGCTTAATGCCAGTTTCAATTTTATTCCACTCTTTAGCAGTAATTATTCTTGGAACAATATCAAACGGGAATATTTTTTCAATACCTGCATTGTCATTATAAACGGTAAAGGTAACGCCTTGACTCATAAACAATTGTTTAGATAAGTCCTCTTTTTTTGTGAGTTTTTCGGGTGAGGTGTTTTCTAAATATTTTATAAAACCTTCATATTGTGCTCTAAATTCTGCACTATCATTATACATCTCGTCCCAAGTTTTAGGGAGCTTGTCATAAGAAGAGAAAAGAATATTTTTATCCATAGGCTATAGGTGTACTTTCAAATATAATCATTAGTTAGAAGATATTCAATCATTTATGATTTTGAATGAATAAAATTCAACATTTCTTAAAATATACTGATTTTCTAATTAAGAATAAAGTTTTTTGTAATTTAATTATGTAATAAATAAATATTTGATAAAAGATGTTCCTAAATTAGAAACATAAGCTTTTTTAGATTAAAGTTTAAAATAAATTAGCCTTGAGGCAACCATTTGCATAAAATTTGCGTCTTTATAAATAGAAGGCAAAATGAAAGGATTTTTGAAAGTCATACCACTCAATAATAACGAAAAGACGCTAATAAAAAAAGCGCAGAAAAACAATCGTGAAGCCCAACACGTTTTGTTTGAGTTGCATGCTCCAAAAATGTTAAGCGTCTGCAGGTTTTATATTAAAGATTTACAACAAGCAGAAGAAGCGATGCTTAATGGGTTTTTCAAAGTGTTTTCAAATATAAAAAGTTTTAAAAACGAGGGTAGTTTTGAAGGTTGGATTCGCAGAATTATGGTACGGGAATCTATTTCATTTTTAAGACAACAAAAAAAAATTGGGTTTTCAATTGAAGATACTTTTGTAAAGGAAGAATTCGAAAATAATATTAACACCAATATTGAAGTTGCTGAAATACAGCAATTAATAGATGCGCTACCCGAGGGCTATAGGATGGTTTTTGTTCTGTATGCCATAGAAGGTTATAAACACCAGGAAATATCAGAAATGCTGAATGTTTCTCTTGGCACATCAAAATCACAATTGTTTAAAGCACGAAAAATGCTTCAGGAAAAATTAAAAGAATTGAATAAAACAACAAGTTATGGCACCAATTAGATTTGAAGATAATATAAAGGACAAGCTTGAAAATAGAAGGCTGAAACCATCTGCTGATGCCTGGGACAAGTTGTCTGGGCGATTAGATCATCAAGATAAAAAGAAAAACAACAAACCTGTTTGGTGGCTTGGTATTGCAGCAAGTATAATAGGTGTTTTATTAATTGTATCTCAGTTTACCAATAAAGTTGAAACTATTGAACCTGTTATTGTTGATTCCCCAGAAAAAATAGAGAATAATGCAATAGAACCTTTAGTATCAACTGAAGAAGCGCAAATTCAAAAAGAACTATTTGATGAAAAAAATCAAGAAAAATCAGGCTATAAAGAGGTTTTAAAAGGAAAAATGGTTATCAATTCGATGAAAACAAATCGACCTAAAACTGCTATTGCAATAAATGAAACTAAAAAAGAAGAAAAAGATATTATTCATAATAAGTCTGTTGAAGCCATAAAAGAGGAATTGTCTTTTGAAGAACAAAAAATAAAAGATGTTGTGGCGAAGGTCAATGCGCTGAAAGAGGATCATGTAGCAGTGACTGATGATGATATTGATGCATTGCTATTAGAAGCCCAAAAAGAAATTAGATTAAACAAAATAATTAATGAAACTACTGGTGTGGTTGATGCTAATGCATTGCTTCAAGACGTTGAAGCCGATTTAGATCAATCCTTTAGAAGCAAGGTTTTCGAAGCCATAAAATCAAGTTATAATTCAGTAAAAACAGCAGTTGCCCAACGTAACAATTAATAAATTCCCACGAAAGTGGGAATCTTGACAAAAAGTAAAAATCAAATTCAATCAATTATCAACAGATACTGAAACAAGTTCAGTATTAAAAAACGAACAGTTATGCAAACAATTACTAAGTATTTAGCACTAGTTGTGCTGTGTTTAATTGTGCAATTAATCAATGCGCAAGACACAATTCAAAATCAAAATAACAAACACAAAATTGAAGAATTAAAAAAAATTAAGGAGACTATAAAAGATGAAGAAAAATCTTTTCTGAAGACAGAAGTAGAAGCTATTAATTTACGCTTGGAAAATGGTGAAATCACTAATGAAGAAGCCGAAAAACTTAAGAAAGAAGCAGCCCAAAAAAGAGCTTTGAATATTGAAAATAGAATGACTATTGTTACTAATAAAATTGAACTTTTACAAAGAAACGAAGAAGGTTATACTGTTGTTAATGAAGATGAAATAGATAAAGTTGGTTTTAGTATTGGTGAAGAAGGTAGCTTTGTAGGCCTTAATATTAATGGTAAAAAAAACAAACCAAAAAAATATGACAGGCGTACATCAAGCGATTTTGTTTTGGCTTTTGGTTTAAACAATGCCATTATTGAAGGTGAAAACCTTGATGATTCTCCATATAAATTTGGTGGCTCACGTTTTTTTGAAATAGGTTGGGCGTGGAAAACAAGAGTATTTAATAATACAAATTTCTTAAGATTTAAGTACGGATTTTCATTTCAAATAAATGGTTTAAAACCAGATGATAATCAGTTTTTTGTTGACCAAGGTGGGCAAACCGTATTACAAGAATTTCCTGAAAACTTAAAAAAATCAAAACTATCAATTACTAATTTGGTGTTTCCTATGCATTTTGAGTTTGGGCCATCTAAACGTATAGACAGAGATACATATTACAGGTATTCAACGGATAATAAATTCAAAATTGGTATAGGAGGCTATGGCGGTTTTAATATTGGCACCCGCCAAAAGTTAAAATATGAGTTAGATGGCGAGCGTATTAAGGATAAACAAAAACGAGGATTTAATACCACCAATTTAGTTTATGGATTAAGTGGCTATGTAGCTTTTGATGAAGTGGCATTGTATGTTAAATACGACTTATCTCCAATTTTTAAGGATCAATTGGTTGACCAGAATAATATTTCTATCGGAGTTCGGTTTGATATGGATTAGTCATTCAATAGTTAAAAAAGCTTCCATTTGGAAGCTTTTTTTATGAGTTTGTTTATACATCGTTGTGGGTAGTGCTTCTGCGTTATTTATGTTCTTCCCAATATTCTTTTGGTGTTACTATTTTGGTTCTTTCATAGATTTCCATTGTAAAATCGTTAGTGTTTCCCGTTATAATAAAATTCGCTTTTGAGATTTGCGCCAACTCCAAAAGTCGGTTATCGGGTTCGACTTTGATGATTTTAAATTTGGTTGTTGGCTCGTAGATTTCTGACATTTCGCTCAGTCTTGCTATTAGAAATCAGCATTTGTTTTAAAATCAGAAAATCTTGCAAATTTTGGTCGTCCAAGAACTTCAATGTATTCTCGAAGAATTGGGTTTAAAAGGCAAATCATCGCATTTCCCTCAATGCAATGGTCAACGATTAAATACGGATAATTTTTCTGAATTAAGGAAGAAACAATTACGTTCGTATCAAGAATTATTTTTTGCATTCCTGTGGGCTTTTATTTCGGCATCGATTTCTTCCATTGTCATTTTGGAAAGCCCGTATTTGTTTGCTAACTGAATACTTTTTTCCAACGTTTGTTTTGTTATTTTTTTTCCGATTATCTCAATCAATTCGGAAAATGACAACGTATTTTTATTCAGACCCAATTGGTTGAACTCAAAATCAGATATTTGGACATTTACAGATTTCATAATGTTTTGATTTTATGTCAAATTTACGAATATTTAGCAATCTTTTTTGTATTGCCTACAATGCTTTAAAATATATGAATCCGTTTTAATGATTTATATATAACCTTAAACGAAGGTAGCTGAAATTTTTTATAAAGTCAAATTTCAAAACCGCTTTCATTTATTAAGTAAATACTTTATATTACATTTACATGGTCATTCCTGCTAAGGCAGGAATCATTGAGTATTAACATTTTCAATTTAAAAGATTCCTGCTTTGGCAGGAATGAAAGAATAATTTGATATCACCAACAACCATAGACCAAGTTTTTGAAGCTGCCCGAGTAGAGGAGGTTATCGGCGATTTTGTACAATTAAAAAAAGCAGGAAGTAATTTTAAGGGACTTAGCCCTTTTAGTGATGAGCGTTCACCAAGCTTTATGGTGTCGCCAGTAAAACAAATCTGGAAAGATTTCTCAACGGGAAAAGGCGGAACTGCAGTGTCTTTTTTAATGGAACACGAACATTTTACATACCCGGAGGCCATTAGGTATTTAGCTAAAAAGTACAATATTGAAGTTGAGGAAACGGTTCAATCTGACGAACAAAAAGAAAAAGCAAACGAAAAAGAGAGTTTGTATTTAGTAAGTGAGTTTGCAAATACCTATTTTCAAAAAACATTACATAAAACCGACCAAGGAAAATCTATTGGTTTAAGTTATTTTAAGGAACGCGGTTTTACTGAGGAAACCATTAAAAAATTCGATTTAGGGTACTCGTTAAACGAGTGGCAAGCCTTTACAGATGAAGCACTAAAACAAGGTTACAATATAGATTATTTATCTAAATCTGGACTTACCATTGTAAAAGGAGATAAGCGTTTTGATAGGTTTAAGGGGCGTATCATGTTTCCAATAAAAAGTATGAGCGGTCGTGTTTTGGGTTTTGGTGGGCGCATACTTACCAATGATAAAAAAGCCGCTAAATATGTAAACTCGCCTGAAAGTGAAATATACCATAAAAGTAAAGTGTTGTACGGTATTTATCATGCAAAACAAACTATAGCTAAAGAAGACAATTGTTATTTGGTTGAAGGGTATACCGATGTGATTCAGTTTAATCAAACGGGTATAAAAAACGTGGTGTCTTCTTCAGGTACTGCCTTAACTTCAGAACAAATACGACTCATAAATCGGCTTACCAAAAACATAACCGTGCTTTTTGATGGCGATGCAGCCGGGATGCGAGCATCATTACGAGGTATTGATTTAATTTTGGAACAAGGCATGAACGTTAAGGTTTGTACCTTTCCTGAAGGTGAAGATCCCGATAGTTTTGCAAAACAAAATACACTTGAAGAACTTTCAGTGTACTTAGTTGAAAATGCTAAAGATTTTATTCAGTTTAAAGCATCGGTTTTATTTGAAGAATCTAAAAACGATCCTATAAAAAAAGCAGAAACAGTTAGGGATATTGTAAATAGTATTTCGAAAATTCCAGATCGTATTAAAAAAGAAATCTATATCCAGGAATGTGCTAGAATCATGGATATTAGTGAGGAAGTGCTATTCAGTACTTTGGCTCAAATCAATAAAAAGGAGTTTCAAGAAGAGAATAAACAATACAAAAAGGACCAAAAAGCGTTTGAAGTAATAAAGCATCAACAGCCAATAAAAAAGGTAGATGTACTATATGTTTTAGAACGAAAAATAATTGAAGTTTTATTGCTTTACGGGAATACTACTGAAGATTTTGAAGATTTAGTTTTAAAAGAAAATGAAAAAGGAGAGCTGATTTTAGAACCCATTATCCAACAGGCAAAAGTTTTTGAAAAGGTATTTTTGGATTTGCAGGATGATGAAATGGAGTTTACAAACGAACAGTTTAAAACCCTTTATTATAGCATTATAGATAGATTAAATCAAGATGTAGAGTTTGAACTTAAAACATTTATAAATTCTGTTGATTCTGAAATGGCCAGTGAAATAACCACTATTTTAATGGAAGATGAACGCTATACATTAGACGATTGGAAAAGAATGAATATTTTTCCAAAAGAAAAAACACATAGCGTTGCACAATTGGTTAGTGAAACTATTTTAAGTCTACGTTGTTTTTTAATAGACCAAAAAGTTAAAGAATTTCAGCAAGAAACACTGCAAAGCAACAGTAACACGAATAGAAATATACTTCAAGAAGTAAAAGACTACTCAGGCTTAAAAATGCTACTGTCTAGAAAACTAAGCAGGGTCTTATAGCTGTTGGCTAAGTTTCGCTTGATTAACTAAATCAACCAAATTTGTAACTTTAAGCTTGCGCATTAAGCGTGCTTTATAAGTACTGACCGTTTTTTCGTTAATATCCAACTCTTTAGCAATCTCTTTGTTCTTTTTACCAATAGTCAGAAGTTTTAACACTTCCGCTTCTCTAGTTGATAATTTTTTGTAAAAAGATCCACCTTTGTTAGTTCTAGCACCAAAAGCTAATTGTTGTGTTAATTCATTGCTTAAATAAATTCCACCATCATATACTTTTGATATGGCTTCGCTAATAGTTATAATATTAACGGTTTTAGAAAGATAACCAGAGGCACCAGCTTTAAGTGCATTTATGGCGTATACTTCTTCTGGTTCACCACTAAATATAATGGTTTTCATGTCAGGGAAATCATTTTTTAAATAACGTAGTACAGTTAACCCATTAAGATTTGGGAAATTTGCTTCCATTAAAATGATATCAACAGGATTTTTTTTGATGAACTCTAAAATGGCCTCGCCATCTTCAACACTTCCTACAACTTCAATATTAGATGATGAAGAAAAAAGTAATTCTAGTCCTTTTCTAACAATCGGATGATTGTCTGCTATTAGTAATTTTATCATAATTTTAGCTTTATTATAAATTTATAATTGAGAGAATAAGCTTGCAGTAAATGTAATACTTTTTTAATTATCTAGCAAAATTATTTCAGATGGCTAGGTATTTCACAAATTGGTATTGGAATCATCTTGTGTTTATTGGCATTATTGTATCTTTTGTAAATTTTAAAAACCACTAATTCTCTATCAGAAAAGTCAGCAATAGTTTTCCCATCATCATCCATTTTCATTGCCCATTCCAATTCTGGGTATGAAGCTCCAATTTGGTCTTCGTCTGTTCTATCATCACCCCAAAGCCCATCAGTTGGAGCGGCCTCTATAATTTCCTTATTGATGCCTAAAAATTCCGCAATGGTGTAAACCTCAGTTTTTAATAAATCGGCAATCGGACTTAAATCTACACCACCATCCCCATATTTTGTATAAAAACCTATTCCAAAATCTTCCACTTTGTTACCCGTACCTGCCACTAATAACTTTTCTAATGCAGCAAAATAATACAAGGTAGTCATACGTAACCTAGCCCTGGTATTTGCCAAGGACATAAATCGTTCTTCTTCATTATCAACACTTGGCAAGGATTTAATTAAATTATCAAATACAGGTGTTAAGTTTACTTGAGTCATTTCTACTTTATTAAAATTGGATTTTAACCAATCAATATGATTCATCGCTCTGCTAACTTGTGAAGGGGCTTGATGTATTGGCATTTCAATACACATTAAGTGTAAACCCGTTTTTGCACATAGTGTAGAGGTAACAGCTGAATCTATACCGCCTGAAATTCCGATAACAAAACCATTTACACCAGCATTGGTGGCATAATCTTTTAACCATTTAACAATATAATCTACAACTTTTTCTGTGTGCATTTTAAAAGAATTTAAATCTAAGAATACTACCTTTGTAAACAAAAATAAAGCATACGCTCAATTAATAAAAATTTATGACGTTTAAGTTTAATATGAAGGTTGCATTTTTATTTTTAATTACACTAATTACGATTTCTTGTAAAAAGGACGGTCAATTAGAAACCGATATTGCAAACATGAATACAGATATTAAAGTTGAACGTTTTGATAGGTTTGTTGCAGAAGCGTCTTTAAAAGACTTTAATAAATTAAAACAGGCCTATCCTTTTATGTTTTCTGAAAAAGATAACGACTCAACTTGGATGGAAACAAAAAGCGATACATTACAATTGCAACTTTTTGATGAAGTAAATAAAGCGTTTGGATATTTTAATGAAACTGAAATTGAGATAGAATCGCTTTTCAATCACATAAAATATTACTTTCCTGAGTTTAATCCGCCTAGGGTTATCACCACAACAAGTTATGTAGATTTTAGAAATCGAGTGTTTGTTTCAGATACTATTTTAGTTTTAGCTTTAGATAGCTATTTAGGAAGCGATCATGAGTTTTATGTTAATATTCAAAAGTTTATCACATCCAATTTAAAGAAAGAACAAATTGTGGTTGATTTAGCCGGTGAATATGCTGAAAAATATATCTACCAAAAGCAAAACAAAACCTTGTTGGACGAAATGATTTATTATGGCAAACAGCTTTATTTTAAAGATGTTGTTATACCGTTTAAAACTGAAGCAGAACGTATTGGTTACTCCCAAGAACAATTGGATTGGGCAATAGCAAATGAAAGTTTAATTTGGCGTTATTTTGTTGAACGTGAACTGCTTTTTAGTACAGACTCCAAATTATCAGATCGTTTTATAAACCCGGCACCGTTTTCTAAATTTTATTTGGAAGACATTGATACCGATTCCCCTGGGCGTTTAGGGCAGTATATAGGTTGGCAAATTGTAAGAGCTTATATGAAGCAAAACGATGTTAAATTAAAAGATATGCTTATAACTAGCACTGAGGATATTTTTAATAATTCAAAATTTAAACCCCGTAAGTAATGGCTAATATAAAATCGAAAATTGAGTTAAATGTAGAGTTGGATGAAAATAGAGTGCCAGAAAAACTACATTGGACAGCACAAGACGGTGGTATTACAAACGAACAAGCCAAAGCCATGATGCTATCTGTTTGGGACTCTAAAACAAAGGAATCGTTACGTATTGATTTGTGGACTAAAGATATGCCTGTTGATGAAATGAAACTATTTTTTCATCAAACTTTGGTTGCTATGAGCGATACTTTTAACAGAGCCACCCAAGACGAAAAAATGACTGCCACCATGAAAGATTTCTGTGATTATTTTGCTGAAAAGTTGGAGTTGAAGTTGAAGAAGTAATTGAAAATTCTTAGCATGCCCAAATTTTCTTAAACAACTAAATTGAGCGGTTTTTTTTGCGACCGTAATGAATCATATACGAAGTTGGCGGTATGTTGCCTTATTTTTTCCAATACGAGTTTGCCTCTAGGTGAAATTTCATACCCATCAGTCAGGCTAATTGTCAATCCCAAGTTTTTTAATTTCCTGATATTTAATTTGAACCATTCTTTTTCATATCCGAGTTTTGTCGCATACTCGATTGTATATTTACCTGGGCCACTATCCACGATTTCGAGAACTTTGAAAGTCCAATTCTTCACTTTACCTCTCGTATCATATCGTTTTAGTTTATTTAGAATATCGTTCATCTCCTCAGCCGAAATATCCGTATTCTCCCTCAACTCGATTCTGGGGTCGGCTTGTTCAAGTTCAAATTTTATTTTGTAGATATCGCCTTTGTCTTTAAGGGCAAATTCCTTGTCAAGTTCCTTACGATTATTATAACCTGCTCGAATGATATCGTTATCGGTTATTTGTTCATACTCTATTTTATCAATTGATTTAATCCGTAGCTGTCCGGCTGGGGTCAAAAGTGTTCCCGACTCACTAACCTAAGGTCGAGTCCATTTTCTAAAAGCAGTATGAATTTCACCACGTTCTATTAATGTCAAGAATTTCTTTTTAAAGAGCATATTCGTTGTTTTCAATTACCGCCAACGTTGATGTGTATGGTTAGTTGCGTGTTTGCGTGCGAGGATTTTCCGAAGGAAAATCAGACGTTACAAACACGTAACGACCTTTGATTAAGCACTAAACCGTAATTATTTTTATACGGTGTTACCATACGTTTTTTATGTTTTTCTTAATTCAGTTAGATATTGATTTTTTATATTTTCAAATTTGTCAATCAAATCCGATTTCTCTTTTATACAATTCAGTTTATTTGAATCCGTTTTAAAAAAGTCAGATTTTTGCTCATTTTTAATTCGCTCTTGCTCAATAAATTTTTCAAGTTTATTTATAAATCCATTATTCAATCTAATCTCTTTGGAACTTATTTTCTCTTTTTTAAAATACTCATTTAGCAAGTATTCATAACTTTCAATCCAATCCGATTTATCAAAATCAGTTGTCTTTTCTTCAAATTTGTCTACTGTAAATTCTCCGATTTGTGTTTGGTCACTCCAAAAGTCAAGTTTTCCGTTTTCTAACTTCTCAATGTCAATATAGCAATTCAGATAATTGTTTAATTCCGAAATCAGTTTTTCTCGGTTTTCAATCCCGATAAGAGTTAGTTCATTTTTTTTAAAATCAGTTGGATTAAACTCTTTTGAAAAGAAGTTGTTCGAACTTAAATATAATTTGACTTCGTCAGCGTTATTTTCGCTCACGACTTTTATAAGTACAAACATTAAATTAGTTTCGATTATGCTCATTTCTCAAATGTATGGTAACGGTTTTGTGTATGAGCAGTAGCGGGTTTAATGCAACTGCTTTTCGGATTACAATATAACTTTTTAAAATGAAAAAATGGTTCGAGTTCGCACCCAAACCGCTATTGCTTATACACGTTGTTGAACTAAACCTAAAGGTAGCTTCAAGTCCTA
>TARA_R110002049_G_scaffold1552_1_pt1 | contig 29770 bp, 17 predicted proteins | sample TARA_R110002049 | Tara Oceans TARA_R110002049 (sample SAMEA4396941) | marine metagenome | biome: Polar Biome; feature: [SRF] surface water layer (ENVO:00010504); material: water (ENVO:00002006), including particulate matter (ENVO:01000060) such as... | depth 5 m
CATAGTCGATGTTTCTTCTGTAAAAACGCCACCGCTATTTCTGAGTAAATGCCATCCATCAATAGCTGAATTTAAGGTCAAAAAATCCATATCACCATCAACATCATAATCAATAGCAATTAATTCCCCAACACCTCCTGCCGCAATAGTTGAATTTACAAAACCTGTAATTGGGGACGTACTGCCCGCCAATAATTTGTTGTAATTTTGGGAAAATGATTGATGATAACAAAAAGCAAACAATAGTGATAAAATTAAATAAGTAGTTTTTTTCATAATAATATCATTTTAAATTATAAACAAAAATACTACAAAATAATATTCATAAAGAATTTAATCTGTTTTTTTAGTTGTTACGTCGTTAATTCAACATTATAAAAGCTATATGTAACCTTTTTAAACGACAAGAGTAGATTAATAAAGAAAAAACCTTTCCGAACAGGAAAGGCCTTATCAAATATTGAGCAAAAATTTGGTTGGTTACCCAATTAATTCAAAATAGTAAACTCACAACGTCGGTTAACATCGTATTCTTCATCTTCGCAAATACCTTCTTTATCACAATTGTTAAGCGGTTGCATTTCGCCGTAACCGATGCTTTTCAATCGGTTTCTTTCAATGCCTTGGCTCACTAAATACTCTAACGTAGAGGCCGCACGACGTTTGGATAAATCTAAATTATATTGGTCTGCTCCACGAGCATCGGTATGTGCTGAAACTTCCACTTCCATATCTTTGTATTTCTTCATTAAATCTACTAAAACATTCAGGGTTGTTGCAGCATCTTCACGAATGTTTGATTTATCAAAATCGAAATAAATTTTATCCAATTCAATTTGAACATCTCCTTTTTCATTTTCTTTCACACGTTCTTCAGCATCGGCATACGATTCTAAAATCAAATAAATATTATGGCTGATTTTACCTTGACTATCCGTTGAAAACTCAACATCTTGTGGAATATATGCTTTTCGAGTGCCTCGGATTCTGTATTTTTTATTCGGTTCAATTTTGAAAAGATAATCTGCTTTTTCGCCAACAATAGAATCTTGGATGACATTTCCTGCTTCATTAAATAGGGTTACTAAAGAGCCTGGCAATATCTCTTTACTGTTTTTATCTTGCACAATACCTTCCACCAAATACTTGGTCAAAATATTTTCTTCTCTTTCAAAACCGTACAATCTATCAAAACCTGTTCTATTGGAAGACACATAGCCTTTGTTATTTTTTTCTCTGATAACATAAGCGAAATCATCTAAATTACTGTTGATAGAACTTCCTAAATTTATAGGCGTATCAAAATTTCCATTGACGGAATTGCTCCTAAAAACATCCAATCCACCAAAACCCAAATGGCCATCTGATGCAAAATACAACACATCATAATCGCTGATAAACGGAAATTGTTCACGGTGTTTGGTGTTTATTTCATTGCCTAAATTCTCTGGTTCGCCATAAGTACCATCGTCATTAATAGCGACTTTATAAATATCAAAACTACCTGAAGTCCCAGACATATCACTCGCAAAATAAAGCGTTTTGCCGTCTTTGCTCAACGTGGGGTGCTCTGTGCTATAATCATTTGAAGAAAATGGCATGGCCGTTACATTGGTCCAATTACCATCTACCAAATCTGCTTTGTAAATTTTCACGTGGGCAATGCGTTCACCATCAGTATTGGTTCGGTTGGTATTGGTCCTGTTGAAATACATGGTGTTTCCATCTTTTGAAAACGTAGCGCTACTTTCATGGGAATCGGTATTTACCGCTTCGGAAAAAGGCACAATATTTTCCAACACGCCTGCATTGGTCATGGTAGCGTTGTACAAATCCAAATATGGCAAATTATTCCAGGAATAAATAGGTTTACTGGTATTTCTAGCGGAAGCAAACGCTACTTTATCATCGCCATAAAATGACAAACCGAAGTCGCCACTAGAATTCGTGTTTTCCAATTGCTTCAACTTAAACGTATGTGGTGTTGTTTTTTCCACAGTTTCAATAAACGCTGGTGTGTTTATTTTTTGATTGTAATACGTGCTTAAATAAGCATCCGATAAATCATAATTAACAACGCCCCTTAAGGCTTGTCCGAATCTAAAATAGAACTCAAGTTCTAGAGAATCGTTATAGGCCACGAACAACTCGCGATAGGTTTTTACCGCTTTTTGCATAGATTGGTTGTAATAGTAACTATCCGCCAAATTTTGAAGCACTTCTTGGTTGCGTTCTTTGGTTTCATAAATTTCGGCAGCATCGGTGTAAGCTCGCATTTCAAAAAGCTTATTGGCCCGTTTTAAATTTCCTTTTTGAGCTAGACCGATTCCGCTAACTAATAAAAGGCTTGCAACTATGTATATCTGTTTTTTCATTTTTTCCGTTTATTAAACATTAGAAAAATCTTGGCGAACGGTCGTACCCACCTTTAAACCCGAACAAATCAACATCAAACAAAATGAATATTTCATGTGAGCCCGAATTGTATGTACTTAAATTGGAGGTTGTAAAATCATAAGCGTAGCCTACTCTTAATTCTGGTGTAATCCTAAAACCAACTAAGCCGCTAAAAGCATCATCTACACGGTAGCCCAAACCTGCTTCCAGTTTTTTGTTGATGAGTACATTTACGGTAACATCCAACGAAATAGGCGCACCGCTCACGGATTTTGCCATGAATGCGGGTTTCAGTTTTAAATCTTCATTAATATCAAAAACATAACCACCCGTTAAAAAGTAGTGGATGCTTTCAACGCCCGTAGCTTTTATACCGTTTTCTGTTTCCAAATGTTTTGTTGTCAACATATTTGGTGCTGATAAACCGACATAATATTTATCTGTGAAATAGAAAGCACCAATTCCCAAATTAGGAAAAGCTTTGCTAATGTTTTCGTTGAAGGCAATATCTGTGGAAACATTTCCCGATTGCAAGTTGAAACCATCAAAATTGGCATCAAAAAGTGTCACGCCCGCTTTAAGTCCGAAAGATAGATTACCTTCCAAACCTACTGGTAAAATATAGGCAAAATCTGCATAGATGTTGTTTTCTTGTACCACATCGCCCAAATTATCATTGGTAAATGAAATTCCTCCCTCTATTTTCTCATTAATGGGCGTATGTGCAAAAAAGGTCCCTGTTTTTGGAGCTCCTTCAATGCCTACCCATTGGGTTCTGTATAATCCACCTAAGTTTAAAATACTTTCGTTTGCCGTAGCATAGGCTGGGTTCATCACACTCATGTTGTACATATATTGTGTGAATTGGGGGTCTTGCTGCGCGTTACCTTGAAATGACACAAGTATCAAACCTATGATTGCAGCTATTTTATGATATATATTAAAATGTTTCATTGTCTTAATTTTTGCTTTATAAATCAATTATCTGCTCAAGTATAGGTTACCTTGTTTCGGGTTGTTTACACCATCATTATAGTTGAAAATGTAATAGTACATCCCGACGGGCAAATCTCCACTTCCAAGGGTTCTACCTTGATTTGACTTGCCATTAAAACGTGGTGTACTGGCATTGCCTTTGTAAACCATGCTTCCGTAGCGATTATAAATCTCTATTTCAAATTTTGGATAAAGCACATCTAAATTATCATAATCATAGGTATCATTTGTACCATCGCCGTTAGGTAAAAAACCATCGGGTAATTGAACCAATCCACAGGCAGTGAGATTTGGAGTAATTTCTAATCGAATACTACTTTCACATCCTGTAACAGCATCCACTAATGCGGCATAATAGGTCATGCTAGTTAAAGCTGAACTATTTGAAATAGCTGAACCTCCTGTTGCAGCATTGTACCAAACGATGTTATCATCTGCTTGAACATATTCAACTAAGTTTTCTGAAAGTGTCTGAATACTAGGGGCGTCATTAATACAATATTCTATTGAAGCATCATCTAAAGAAGGCGTGGGCGTATCATTAACTGTCACATTAATTTGAACATTTGCTGAAGATTCACATCCGCTAGTATTGGTTTGGGTGGCGTAATAATCTTCGCCATCAATAAGCGCATCTGCGGCGTTTAATGTTGTTGTTAATGCTGCATCTGCATACCAAGTAACCGTATCTGTTGCAGAAATACTTGTATTCAAATCTGAAACTTTTGGGTTGTCCACTAAGCAATATTCTGGATTTAGATTTAGTACCGTTGGTGGATTACTGTCACTAACCGTTACTATAATTTCAGCCGTTGAATCTGGGTTACAAGGTGCTGTTGCTGTGATGGTATAAATATAGACGCCAGCAGTATCGAATAATGGATCAAAAACACCCGTGCCGCTATTCAATAATGGCGACCATGTTCCGCCTGTTTGAGCAGTTCCTAAAAGCGCGAATAAATCTGTAGTGCCATCAATTACACAAATGGTTACTGAATTATCCGTTCCTGCATTTGGTGCTTGGGTTACATTTACAATCACGCTATTGCTTACGCTTCCACATGCATTTGACAACATGTAGGTGTATGTTCCTTGAACATCCACTAAAGGGTCAAAAATCCCTGAAGTACTTGCCAAAGCTGGAGACCAAGTGCCCCCTGTATCTGCTCCTCCCAAAAGCCCAAATAAATCTGTTGTGCCATTGTTACTGCAAATATCCAAAGTGGGATTAATATTGGCACCAGCACTTAAAGGTTCTTGAATAGTAACTGTTATTGTTGTACTATCGTCAACACAAGGGGCAGATGCTATTACATAATAAGTAAATTGATAGTTATTTGCACCTAACCCTGTAACATCATAGATGGTTGGGTCTATTATTAGTGTTCCTGTATTATCTGAGCCTTCATACCAAGTTCCGCCACTATCTTGAGTGCCATCTAAACCTAAACTTAAATCTATGGTTGAATTATTACAAGCTACAATTGGAGTCGAACTAGGGTCTCCAGCATTGGGTGATTGATAAATGTTCACTGTTACCGCTGTTCTAACCGAAGATTCACAACCTGTTGTGGCATCCATTTGAGTAGCGTAATAGGTCTCTCCATCTGCCAAAGTTATTGTAGATTCCAAGGCAGCTCCGCCAGTTGCATCATCATACCATTTTATGGTTGTTCCTGTTGCTGAAAGGTCTGCAACCGTTGCGGCATCACAAAATTCTTGAATTGCTGAAGCAATTGGTGCTGGTGTATCATTAATGATGATGGTTACCATTACATTTACATCATCACAAGAGCCAATAGCGTTTACATCAAAAGTGAAGTTATAAGTTCCTGCTGAAAGACCGTCAATGGTTACCGTGTTTCCTGATAATGCTCCAGAAGCATTATTGTCATTCCAAATACCAGCTTGATCTTCATCTGTTAATAAATCAAATAAATTGACTGTTTGAGCTACTGTGATTTCAGAAAGACAAAACTCCAATGGCTCAATTGCTATACCCGATTCTGGGGCATTATTAACTTGAACTGTTACGGTTGAACTGTTAGAGCAACCGTTGGCATCGGTAATGCTATATGTGAAACTATAATTGCCAATGGTCAAAAGCGTTAAATCAACATTGTTTCCAGATAAAGCTCCAGTGGTATCATCGTCTGCCCAAGTTCCTCCTGCATCTTCGCCTGAAAGCCTATCAAATAAATCTAATGGTGCATTTGCCGCTAAATCATTTTCGCAAAATACTGTTGGCAATGGGGTACCTGTATTAGGCAAAGGGTTTATAATTACTTGAACCGTTACAAGATCATCGTCACAAGATCCAATGGTATTTACACCATACGTAAAATTATAAGTATTTGCTGAAAGTCCGTCGATAGTAAGGATATTTCCTGATAATGCTCCCGAAGCATCGTCATCATTCCAAGTACCCGTTTGGTCTTCATCGGTCAACAAATCAAATAAATCGACTGTTTGTGCTGATGTGATTTCTGAAATACAAAACGACAATGGTGCAGTTGCTGTACCAGATTCTGGTGCATCATCTACTTGAACTGTTACGGTTGAACTGTTTGAGCATCCGTTGGCATCGGTAATGCTATATGTGAAATCATAAGCACCAATGGTTAAAATATTCAAATCAATAGTGTTTCCTGACAAAGCTCCAGTGGTATCATCGTCTGCCCAAGTTCCACCTGCATCTTCTCCCGAAAGCCTGTCTAACAAGTTTAAAGGGCTATTGGCTACTAAATCATTTTCACAAAATACAGTTGGCAATGGTATTCCTGTATTTGGTAGTAGGTTTATGGTTACTGAAACCGTAACCAATACATCATCACAGCTTCCAATATTATTCACATCAAAAGTGAAATCATAAGTTCCAATCGCTAGTACTGATAAATCTATAGGGTTTGGAGTTGTTGAACCTGTATTATCTGGTCCTATATACCATGTACCTGTTTGGTCTTCGCCAGTTAACAAATCAAATAAATCATAACTCGCTGGTGCAGATCCTTCACAAAATTCTGGAAAGGTTGCAATTGGTGTTCCTGATTCTGGAGCTGGCTCAATTGTAATCGAAATGGTTTCCATATCTTCACAAGTACCTTTTGAAATGGTGTATGTAAATTGATATGGGCTTCCTGTTACAGTAAACCCTGTTATGTCAACTGAATTTGATACTGTTGCATTGCTTGCATCTGTCCAAGTTCCTGAATTGTTATCTTGACCACTTAGCGCATTAAATAAATCGAAAGGTGAATTTGACGCTAAATCATTCTCACAAAACGTTTGATAGATAGCTATTCCTGCATTTGGATCTGGCAAAACTGTTACTTGAACCGTAGTTGATTGCTCTGGACAAGGACTTGGCAATGCATTTTGTGTGTATGTGAAATTGTAAGTTACACCAGCTGCCAATCCACTTAAATCGATAGGGTTGCTTACTATACTATTGCTTCCATCGGTCCATTGTCCACCTAAGTCCTCAGTACCATCTAATAGATTGAATAAATCAAAAGCAGTTGGCAAATCCTTTTCACAATAGGTTGCTGGGTTTACTGTTAATGATGTGCTACCCGAGCTGAGAGTTTCATAAATGGTAATTACTACACTTGCAGATGCTTCTGGGCAAGCCCCATTGCTTGGCACCATATAAGTAAATGTATAGATTCCTGCGGTAGTTAAGGTTGAAATATCCACAGTACCTTGATGCCCGTTAGTTGTTGCTAAAGGCCCAGTCCATGTTCCGTTGGTGTCTTTTAAACCTCCTAATTCATCAAACAAATTGAAAACTGCTGGCGAAATATTATCATTGCAATATTCTAAACTACTTGAGGCTCCTGGATTGAATGGCACACTAATAGATACATTAACCGCTACTGGGTTACTATCACAAAAGAAATCATTTACTTGAATATAATACGTATTTCCATCTACTAAAGATGTCGTAAGGTCTAATGCTGGCAGAACTGGGTCTCCAGAACCGTCAATATTTTCATACCAATTGTAATTTCCTGTTGTTCCAGGGTTTAGATCTGCTACTGTAGGATTCGTATCCGAACAATAAGCTTGAGGATTTGTTGGTGTTGGATCTGCTGGAGCTGTAAAAACTGCCGTACTCCCCCCTTCAACTTGGCTTTCACAACCTCCATTGTCAACAAAAACAATAAAATAATTGGTTGCACCCACTGGAATGGGATCTGTTGGATTTGCCAAATTTGTTAAGATATTATTGGTATAAACTTTTACAGAACCACCAATTGGCACATTTGGCTGAAGCACTTCATCCATATAAGTTTGAATGGTGGCATTTTCATTACTACAATAAATACCATCTAAACTTTGGCCAGAACGATTTACCTGAAAATCAACAATTATGGATTCTCTTGTAATACATGAACCCGAGCTGTTATCTGCATAATAAGTTCCTTCAGATACCAATTGATTGGCATTAAAAGGACTCCCTCCTGTAGCGACTTTGTGCCATCTGATGCCGTCTCCTCCATCAACAGCATAAGCGTTTAGATCATTAAAAGTAAAACCAGAGGCATCACATATAGCTGGTGGACTAGAATCTGGTATCGTTGGACATTGTCCTAATACACTAAATGACATGCATAGAAATAATAAAAAATAGACTCCGATTTTTAATACATTCCTAAACAAAGACCTTATTTTCATAATTGGAATAAAATTAGATTGTTGATTAATAGCTAAACTAAAATTCATACTTTACAGTTTATCATTTTAAACAATAAAACAAAGTAAGAATTTTATTCTAGTGCAATTTAACAGATATTTTTGTGTTTCATCGATATTTTTTGATTATTTTACATTTCGTCGTAAAAAAATGTATTTAAACAGAAAAACCCTGTCTTTATCAAGACAGGGTTTTAACTATAATTGAGTTGTATATTTTAATCTAGTGCTGGAGTTCTTCTTCGCCTTCTTTTAAAGGAATATTTTGAGGAACAAAATCCACATCATGGCCTGGTTTGCTATAATCATAAGCCCAACGGTGTACGTGTGGAATTTCTCCTGGCCAGTTTCCATGTATGTGCTCTACTGGAGCTGTCCATTCTAAAGTTGTCGATTTCCATGGGTTTTGAATCGCTTTTTCTCCAAAGAAAATACTGCTAAAGAAATTGTATAAATAAACGATTTGAACAATACCGCCTATTAATGCAAATATGGTAATGATAACATTTACGTTTGCTAAATCGTCAAACAATGGAAAATTAGTATTGGTATAATAACGACGTGGCAATCCTGCCATGCCTATAAAGTGCATTGGGAAAAATACGCCATAAGCACAAACGGCTGTTACCCAAAAATGGATATAACCTAAGTTTTTGTTCAACATACGTCCAAACATTTTTGGATACCAATGATAGATTCCAGCGAACATACCATATAATGCTGAGATACCCATAACCAAATGGAAATGCGCTACTACAAAATACGTATCGTGTACATTAATATCTAAAGCACTATCCCCTAAAATAATTCCTGTTAAACCACCAGTAATAAAGGTTGAAACAAAACCTATAGAGAATAACATGGCAGGGTTCATTTGCAAATTCCCCTTCCAGAGCGTGGTTATCCAGTTAAATGCTTTTACAGCTGATGGAATTGCGATCAACAACGTGGTAAATGTAAATACAGATCCTAAGAATGGATTCATTCCTGAAATAAACATATGGTGTCCCCATACAATAGTTGAAAGAAATGCAATGGCCAAAATAGAAGCAATCATGGCACGGTAACCGAAAATAGGTTTACGTGAATTTGACGCCATAATTTCAGAAACCAGACCCATGGCAGGTAAAATAACAATATATACCTCTGGGTGTCCTAAAAACCAAAATAAGTGCTCGAATAATACAGGAGAACCACCTTGGTAATGCAATACTTCACCTTGAATAAATATATCTGATAAGAAGAAAGATGTACCAAAGCTTCTATCCATAATCAATAATAAAGCTGCAGATAACAATACTGGGAATGATACCACACCAATGATAGCGGTAACAAAAAATGCCCAGATAGTTAATGGCAATCTGGTCATAGACATCCCTTTAGTACGTAAGTTTATTACTGTAACGATGTAATTTAATGACCCTAATAATGATGAAGCAATAAATATAGCCATAGAAACCAACCAAAGCGTCATTCCCATACCAGAACCTCCTTGGGCCATTGGCAATGCACTTAATGGTGGATAAATAGTCCAACCTGCTGCTGCTGGACCAGCCTCAACAAATAATGAAATGACCATGATAATACTAGATAGAAAAAAGAACCAGTAAGATATCATATTTAAAAATCCTGAGGCCATATCACGGGCACCGATTTGTAATGGAATCAATAAGTTACTAAACGTTCCACTTAAACCTGCCGTTAATACAAAGAATACCATAATGGTACCATGTATGGTTACCAGTGCTAAATAGATATCGGCATCCATAACGCCGTCTGGCGCCCATTTGCCCAACAATGCTTCAAATAGCAAATTAGGTTCTTCTGGCCATGCAATTTGCATACGGAACATCATAGACATTAAAACCCCTATAACACCCATAATCGTACCTGTGATAAGGTACTGCTTGGCAATCATCTTATGGTCTTGGCTAAATATATATTTAGTTACAAACGTTTCTTTATGATGATGTCCGTGGTCGTCTTCGTGAGCGTGAGTATCTGCGTGTGCTGACATAATCTTATATCGTATTTATCTTTTTTAATTAATTTAAAGAGTTTTTGAAAACTTTCTGTTCTTTCATCCAAGCGTCATAGTCTTCTTGAGATTCCACTATGATTTTCATTTGCATGTTGTAATGGGATTTACCACAAATTTTATTACATAATAACAAATAATCAAATTCATAACGATCTAAAGCCTCACCGCCTCCAGCTAATAGCTTTTTACTCTTTTCCACTCTAATATCATTGATTCTTGCTACTTTTTCTTGCATTTCAGGAGTTTCCCTCATTTCTGCTGTTGTTACTGTTGGCGTAAAGCCAAATTGCGTAATCATACCTGGTACACAGTTCATTTGTGCTCTAAAATGTGGCATATAAGCGGAGTGAAGAACGTCCTGTGAACGCATTTTAAATAATACAGGTTTACCAACTGGTAAATGCAATTCTTTGGTAATTACATCATCTTGGGCATTAGGATCGGCTTCATCCAACCCTAACACGTTGGCTTTGTCAATATCAATTAATCGAACATTCGCTTTACCTAAAGTATTGTCATTGCCAGCATAGCGAGCTGTCCAGTTGAACTGTTGCGCATACAACTCTACAACCAATGGATCGTCATTTTCATTTACCCCCATGATATTGATCCAAGTATTTAAACCATAAATAATCAAACCTGCCAAAACAATCACAGGAATAATCGTCCAAATAGCTTCCAATTTATTATTATCAGCAAAGAACAAGGCCTTTTTACCTTTTTCACCTTTATATTTATAAGCAAAGTAGTGTAATAAAAATTGTGTTATCGTTTGTGTTATGAAGATAATTATCATGGAGATAATCATCAAATTATCAATAATTGGACCATGCTCAGATGCCGAATTGGACATTAATGGTAAATCGCCCCACTTAACAAAACACACAATGGTGATGATGTAAATGAAAGCTAAAAAGCCCATCATTAAATACCCATTCATGGTATTGTCTTTATCATTGGCTACTTGGGAATTTTCGCTTTTAGCATGGGCTAAATCAAAAATCTTTACCATTTGCCAGATGGCAACTAGAATAAATACTAAAACTATAATTGTTAATAAAGCAGTCATTGGTATCGTTCGTCTTTATTTATATCTTAATTAATAATGAAAATCTTCACTTTCTTTTCTAAAAGGATATCCTTTTACAAGCAATGGTGCTTTCGTTAAAGCTGTAAACACTACAAATATGAATAAACCTGCAAAAAGCAATATGGAGCTTATTTCTGGAATACCTATAAACCATCTATCTCCAACGGTTGCTGGCATAATCATCACAAATATATCTATGTAATGTCCGAATAAAATAACTAAACCAGCCATAACTACAAACCAAGGTATGCGTTTGTAATCTGCATTCATTAGCATTAATATTGGGAACACAAAGTTCATCACGACCATACCCAAGAATGGCAATTGATAATCGTTAAAACGTGCGATAAAATATGTTACTTCTTCAGGAATATTTGAATACCATATCAACATAAATTGTGAGAACCATAAATAAGTCCAAAAAATACTGAATGCAAACATAAATTTTGCAACATCATGCAAATGGTTTTCATTTACAAACTCTAATACACCTTTAGATTTCAAGTAAATAGAGATTAAAGCGATAACCGTGATACCACTTACAAACATACTAGCAAACACGTACCACCCAAATAATGTTGAGAACCAGTGCGGATCTACACTCATAATCCAATCCCACGACATCATAGATTCAGTATAAATAAAGAATACTAAAAATGCTGCCGAAATACGAAAAGATTTTTTAAAGTTACTTTTATCGTCGGCTGTATCTTGTGCGATTGAAAATTTACGTGAAAAATGACGGTATAATACCCAACCACCGATAAAAATCAATCCTCTTATTACAAAACCTCCTATATTCAACCAGCCTGATTTACCTTGAATTAATTTATCGTCAGCAACTACCTCAGGATCCATCCATACAAATAAATTGTAATGCCCAATAGTTCCTGAAGCAATAGCAATAGCTAACACGATTAAAGCACCGGGCAATAGGTAAGCTGTGATGCCTTCCATAACTCTAAACAATACTGGAGACCATCCTGCTTGTGATGCAATTTGAATGGCATAGAAAGCTAAAACGCCTAAAGCAATCATCATAAAGAAAAATGCAGCCACGTATAATGCAGACCAAGGTCTGTTTGCGATTTGATGCTGAACGTGTTCAATATGCTCTGCATGTTCATCAACATGAGCTTCCGCTGATTCACTATGTGCTTCACTTGCATGTGCATCATGACTTGGAGCTGCATGTGTGGCTTCCTCTCCATGACTACCTCCATGATGTGTTTCTTCTGCAAGTAAGTGTTCAACTTCTTCAAAAGATTTATGAGATGTCATAAAACCATACCCAACACCTAACAATCCTAAAACCATTAGAATGATAGAAAATGTCTTTAATTTATTTGAAAATGTGTACATATCTATATATAATCTTATCTATCTTACTTTTCTAAATCTGCTTTTAATTTTAGCACATAAGCTACAACTTGCCAACGCTCTTCAATACTAAGCTGGTTAGCATAAGAACCCATGGCATTTTTACCATAATGTATGGTGTGATATATACTCCCTTCTGTAATGGCTCTTCCAACATCATCATATTTTGGTACACCAAGAATTTTTTCACGCTTAACCAAATTTCCTTGTCCATCACCTTTATTCCCATGGCAAATAGCACAGTAAACACCATACAATGCTTTTCCTTTTTCTAAGTTAACTTGCGTAGTATCTAATGAACTTTTTAATGTTTCTTTAGCTAACATGTATCCTTCAGTTGAATTTTCAACATCAAAAGGAACATGACCTCTTGCAACCGAACCTTCAGCAGGTAATTGTGCCTCTACACCATTTGGGAAAGCAGCTTCTCCATACGTTTCGTATCCTGCGGATTCATACATATTGGGCATGAATTGATAATTAGGTGCTGTCCTTTTATTACATGATACAGCTACTAAAACGACTGCTATTACTAATATTTTAATTAAGCTTTTCATCTCTATATTAATGCGCTTTATCAATTAAATTAATCTCAACTGCTCCAGTATTCTTAAGCAAGTTTTCTAGTTCGCTTTCATTTCCATCAACTGCTATTTCCATTAAAAAATGATCATCTGTTGTTCTTGGATCAGGATTTTCAGCATTTTTAAACGGCCACATTCTGCTGCGTAAATAAAAGGTAATTACCATTAAATGCGCTGCAAAAAATACGGTCAACTCAAACATGATAGGCACAAAGGCAGGCATGTTTTCCAAATAACTAAAACTTGGTTTGCCACCAATGTCTTGAGGCCAATCTTCAATCATGATATAATTCATCATAAGGGTTGCTACCGTTAAACCAATCAAACCATATATAAATGATGCAATGGCAATACGTGTTGGGGCTAACCCCATAGCTTTGTCTAACCCATGGACTGGAAATGGTGTATATATTTCTTCGATGTGATATCTTTCTGCCTTTACCTTTTTAACAGCCGACATTAATACATCATCATCCGTATAAATAGCGTGAATAACTTTTGAAGCTTCCATTGACTATGTTTAGTTTATTAATTTTTTAGCTTGTCCAGACCAATCATCACGTTCTGCCCTACCTGGAAAAGAACCTGTAATTTCATCCAACAAATCATATTCTCTCTTTGTCATTTTGCTTACCTGAGCATACGTATAAATACCTATACTATTCAAAACTTCTTCCATTTTTGGACCAATGCCATTAATGACCTTTAAATTATCTGGCGTTTGCAAAGTGGCATCAAATTTACCAATACACTTTAGCAGGTTGTCCAATTTCTCAGAATTATCTTGATCAGGTTTACTTGCTGTTGTTTCTTTAGGCAACTTAAAGTTAGATGTTCTTTCATCAGCACCTGTACCTACTAAACTATTTCCTGCTTCTCTTATTTTTTTATAACGCTCTCCAGATGATTTTAAAATCGTTTTAACCTCAGCTTGGGCAATTACAGGAAATGTTCTTGAGTATAATAAGAATAATACAAAGAAGAATCCAATGGTTCCAACAAATATTCCAATATCAACAAAAGTAGGCGAGAACATCGTCCATGAAGACGGTAAGTAATCACGGTGCAATGAAGTTACAATGATTACAAAACGCTCAAACCACATTCCAACGTTTACCACAATAGAGATAAAGAATGAGAACATGATACTTGTTCTTAGTTTCTTGAACCACATAAATTGTGGAGAAAACACATTACAGCTCATCATGAGCAAGTATGCCCACCAATAAGGCCCTGTTGCTCTGTTTAAGAATGCATATTGTTCATATTCTACACCAGAATACCAAGCAATAAACAACTCTGTAATATATGCCACACCAACAATAGAACCCGTAATCATGATGACAATGTTCATTAATTCGATGTGTTGCACGGTAATATAATCTTCAAGGTTACACACTTTACGCATGATAATAAGCAGCGTGTTTACCATAGCAAACCCTGAGAATACCGCACCAGCAACAAAGTATGGTGGAAAAATAGTGGTATGCCAACCTGGAATAACCGATGTTGCGAAGTCAAAAGATACAATAGTGTGTACAGAAAGTACTAATGGTGTTGCTAAACCTGCAAGTACCAAAGATACTTCTTCAAAACGCTGCCAGTCTTTTGCACGACCAGACCATCCAAAACTTAACAAGGTATATATTTTCTTTTGAAATGGTTTGATAGCTCTATCACGTAACATGGCGAAATCTGGCAATAAACCTGTCCACCAGAACACTAATGATACTGATAGATATGTTGAAATTGCAAATACATCCCAAAGTAACGGCGAATTAAAGTTTACCCATAACGAACCAAACTGATTTGGGATTGGCAACACCCAGTATCCTAACCATGGACGACCCATGTGAATGATTGGGAACAAACCCGCTTGAACTACCGAGAAAATGGTCATCGCTTCCGCAGAACGGTTAATGGCCATTCTCCATTTTTGACGGAACAACAGAAGTACCGCCGAAATAAGCGTTCCTGCGTGACCAATACCAACCCACCAAACGAAGTTAGTAATATCCCAAGCCCAACCTACGGTTTTGTTCAAACCCCAAGTTCCAATACCTGTAGATATTGTGTAAATAATACATCCAATTCCCCAAAGAAATGCCGCAAGTGCTATAGAAAAAACTATCCACCATTGTTTATTGGCTCTTCCTTCTACGGGCCTTGCAACATCCACGGTAACATCGTGATATGACTTTTCGCCTGTAACTAGAGGTCTTCTAATAGGTGCTTCGTAATGAGACGCCATAATTATATAATTGATTCTTTAATTAGATTTATGCTTCTGTTGTATTTCTCACTTTTGTTTGGTATTGCACATTTGGTTTTGTGCCAACACTTTCCAATAAGTGATACATACGATTATCTTCTAAAAGTTTTGCTACTTTACTTTCTTTATCATTAATGTCGCCAAAGGTCATTGCTCCACTACTACAAGCTGCTGAACAGGCTGTTTGGAATTCACCATCTTTAATTTCACGTCCATCACGTTTGGCATCCAAAATAGTTTTCTGTGTCATTTGAATACACATAGAACATTTTTCCATCACACCACGAGAACGCACCACAACGTCTGGGTTTAACACCATACGTCCTAAATCATCATTCATGTGATAATCAAACTCATCATTTCCATTGTACAAGAACCAGTTGAAACGACGTACTTTATAAGGGCAGTTGTTTGCACAATATCTAGTACCTACGCAACGGTTGTATGCCATATGGTTTTGACCTTGACGGCTGTGTGAGGTTGCTGCCACAGGACAAACGGTTTCACAAGGCGCATGGTTACAATGTTGGCACATAACTGGTTGAAATGCAACTTGCGGATTGCTTGAGCCATGTTCCATTTCTCTTAATGCTTCTTTTTGACCAGTAAACCAACCTTCAGCATTTTCTTTTTTCTCATTATCACCTTCGAACGATTCTTCCGAGGAATAATATCTATCAATACGTAACCAGTGCATATCACGGCTACGGCGCACCTCTGTTTTCCCTACTACTGGCACGTTGTTTTCAGCGTGACAAGCGATGACACAAGCCCCGCATCCTGTACAAGCATTCAAATCGACTGACAAATTGAAATGATGCCCAATTGAGCGATCAAATTCATCCCATAAATCTACTTTCGGATCAGTTACTGGTGTTTCTTTATGATTTAAAGATACCATTGGAACAGCATTCCAATGCTTTTTATCTTTTGTATTAAAAATTTCTAACGTGGTTTCTTTAATGATGTCCCCACGACCCATTAAAGTATTCTGCAATTGTACAGAAGCAAATTCATGCTCTCCAGAAGCAGCCTCAACAGTAACGTTTTGTACCGTATTGAAGCCTTGGTACAATGCATAAGCATTAACACCTGTTTGCATTTCGGTTTTTAAACCAGACGTTCTTCCATAACCAAACGAAAGTCCAACAGAACCCTTTGCTTGTCCTGGTTGAATCATCACAGGAGCCATAACAGTTATACCGTTTACAGTAACGTTTGCATAACTACCATTTAATGCACCATTAGCAACGTGTTTGTTCATTAAGCCTAATGCATCAGCATCTGCTTTAGAAATGGTTAAATAATTATCCCAAGACGTTCTTGTAATTGGATCTGGAAACTCTTGCAACCATGGGTTATTGGCTTGTTGGCCATCTCCCATACCCGTTTTGGTATATAATGTTAATTCTAAACCATTTGATTTTGCAGAAGACACTAATGCATCTACCGCAGCGATTCCTGATGCAGCGTTACCTGTGTTAACAGAAGTAGCATCGGTATCTTTCTTTTTTAAGCCCAAACCTTCAGCAACATCTTCAATAACCCCTCCTACAAAAGTTTTATCATTTTTTTTGTTTGAAGTTGTATCTTCAACTCTGGTTGCAATAGCGCCAACAAAAACCCCATCATGTAATGCTTGATTGAAAGAACTTCCACCTAAAATAGTAGTTCCCCAAGCGTCTTTAATATAATCATGGTAAGACACATCGTTTCCAGTCCACTTTAATAAAGCTTCTTGAAATTGTCTGGTATTGAATAAAGGACGAATGGTTGGTTGTGTTAACGCATAATGTCCTTTTTTAAGTTCTACGTCTCCCCAAGATTCTAAATAGTGAGGCACCGCAGCAATATATTGTGACAAAGAAGATGTTTCATCTTCTTTCATTGAAAAGGCAATGGATAATTCTGTTTGTTTTAAACCTTCGGCAAAATCATTGGCAATAGGTAATGTATAAATTGGATTTACACCACTCATGATGATGGCACCAACTTTCCCTGCTTTCATATCAGCAATTAAACCAGCAACGGTTTTATCACTTCCTTGTCTGGTTTTTATAGGTGTTTTAGCATCAAATGCTTTACTTCCTATTGCTTCATTAATTTCCAAAGCAACAGTTTGCGCATTCATATCTTGAATACCTGTTACAACAACACCTTTGCTTCCCGCTTTTTTAAGTTGATCTGCAGCACTTTTTACAGCCGTTTCAGCAGCTTCTGGCAAACTTCCTGAGACAGAACCTCCAACCACATAGCCATACAATTTAGCTAAGGCTATTTTTTGTTCGCTTGGCGTTAAAGGCACACGTTTATCTGCATTAGCACCTGTTAAAGACATATTAGACTCAAACTGAATGTGGCGTGACATCTTTCCGTAATCTGGCACTCTATTTTTAGAATATCCAGAATCAAAACCACCACCTTGCCAATCTCCTAGAAAATCTGCACCAACAGACACAATAGTCATGGCGTTGGCAAAATCGTAATTTGCTAAACCACGCTCACCGTATTTGGCTTGGTAAGCATCCAATGCAGCAGATTCTGAAACAGCATCATATACTACATGGCGCACATTACCATATTTTTCTTTGAACTCAGAAATCAACTTGCTTGTTGAAGGACTTGCAAAAGTTTGCGTCAATAGCGCAATTTCTTTACCTGCAACTTTTAAATCTGTTAATTTCTGATTGGTTTCTTTATCAAACGTATCCCAAGTAATAGAATTACCTTCCTTTCTTGGCCCTTGAACTCTTAAACTATCATACAATCCTAAAACCGAAGCGTTTACCCTAGCATTCGCATTACCATTGGCAACTGCCATGGCATTATTTTGAATTTTGATGGGGCGGCCTTCACGGGTTTTCACTAAAACACTTGCAAAATCAAATCCATCCGCAATGGTCGTAGCGTAGTAGTTAGCAACACCTGGAATGATTTCCATTGGCTGAACTATGTATGGAATGGATTTTTTCACAGGCCCTTCACAAGCTGCCAAAGAAGCCGCTGCTGTTGTAAAACCTACATATTTTAAGAAATCACGACGTGTTGTGGAGGTTGCCTCTAAAGTGTTTTTATCACCTAAAAACGCATCAGTAGGAATTTCTTCTACAAATTCGTTTTGTTTTAGCGCCTCAACAATAGAACTATTTTCGTTTAGCTCTTCAACACTTTTCCAGTATTTCTTGTTTGATGACATAGTTGTTATTTACGTTTTTTTTGACTTACGATTTACGATTTTGACTTACGATTCTTGATTTACGATTTTGAATTTTTCAATCGTAATTCGGCAATCGTCATTCTTAAATTTAATAATGGCATTTTCCACATTCCAGACCGCCCATTTCGGCAGCTGTTAATTTTTCTACGCCATACTTTTTAGATAATTCCTCATGTATTTTAGTATAATAAGCATTATCTTCAACTTTCACATTGGTAGTTCTGTGGCAATCAATACACCAACCCATGGTTAATGGCGCAAATTGCTCAACAACCTCCATGGTTTCAATAGGACCGTGACAAGTTTGACATTCTACCCCAGCCACAGATACGTGCTGTGAGTGATTGAAATACACAAAATCAGGCAAGTTATGGATACGTACCCATTTTACTGGCTTAGATTCTCCTGTATATTTTTGGTCTGCATCACTCCATCCTGAAGCGGCATATAATTTTTGGATCTCACCATCATAAAACTCTTTTGAATGCTCTGGAGTTGTTTCCCCATTATATTCATAAATGGATTTATGGCAGTTCATACACACATTTAATGATGGAATGCCAGACGTTTTACTGACTCTTGCCGAAGAGTGGCAATATTTACAATCAATACCATTATCGCCAGCATGGATTTTATGTGAAAAATGAATAGGCTGAACCGGCTGATAACCTTGATCTACCCCTATTTGCATCAAGTACCCATAAACAAAATAAGCACTTGTCAACAAAAAGAATATTGAAACCACCAACATTAAAAACTGGTTCTGCACAAAGGCTTTCCATAAAGGCTTTCTTGTTGACGCTTCTGGCAACTCAATGTTTTGAGCAGAAGCAAAACGGCGCAATGTTTTATTTACTAAATATAAACCAGCGGCCAATAAAATGAATAAGATTGCTAACGCACCTAGAATAATCTCGTTTGAAATACCTGGTTCAACAGGTTGTGTTGGCGGCAATGGATTTTTATCATCTGGCCCTTTATCTGTAACAGCAGCCGTATAAGCCAAAATATCACTAATATCTTGATCTGATAACTGCGGAAAAGCAGTCATTGCTGTATTATTATACTGATTGAAAATCTTGTTTGCATACGCATCACCAGATTTAATAACCCCAGCACTATTATGAATCCAACCAGTTATCCATTCCCTATCCAATCCTTCCTCATCAGCCAAACGAGCTTCTATATTTCGCAGCTTAGGGCCTGTCATATCCTTATCTAACTGATGACATGCGGCACAATTGGCATTAAATATTGATTTCCCTTTTGCTGGATCTCCTTCCTGAGCGGAAAGCGAGGTTGTAAACGCTAATAATAAAATAAAGCCTAAACAAAGAGCGTTTATACTTAATTTACGGTGAATCACCTGTTTCATATTGTTGGTTAAATTAACTTCTAAACTTTGGTACGGTTTTTTCATTTAACAGTTGAAAAAAATACAGTTAAAAAAATCTGTCGCAAAAGTAATACTTAAAGTCGATTTGAGAAATGTTAGATAAGTGTTAATTGATAATTTAGAGGGATTCTAAATAATAAAATAGGTTATATTTAAGTTATTAACTTTTACATTTGTAACAAATATAATAAAAATGAAAGTATTGTCTTTGAAAATTAGTTCGTTAGGTGTTTTCTGCTTTTTATTGAGCGCTCATGTCTGCAATGCCCAGCAAGGTACTGTAGTTTTAAACCAAGATAAAAAAATCACAGAATTATTGAATGTCAAAAAAGAAATGAACAACAATGATTCCAATCGTTACAAAATACAAATTTACTCTGGCAACAGAAAAGATGCGGAGTCAGCCAAAACTAATTTTGAAACTGCTTACAATCAATGGTCTCCTACCGTAAGCTTCGAAACACCAAACTACAAAATATGGGCTGGAAATTTTGCTACACGTTTGGAGGCTGACAGAGCCTTAAAGAAAATAAAGAAAAATTATCCAGGGGCCTTTATTTTCAAGCCTAAGAAATAACGGGCAATTCTATTGTAAATCACAAGGCAATGTAGTTTGAAAAGTCTTATTTTTGATCACATTACCTATTGTAAACAAAAAAAATGCGACTCTAGGGTCGCATTTTTTTTGTTTCTTAAATTACTATTTAAGCTTCTTCTTAACCTCAACTTCATGGAAAGCTTCAATGATATCACCTTCATTAATGTCGTTGTAGTTTTTGATTTGCATACCGCAATCATAACCTTTTGTTACTTCCTTAGCATCATCTTTAAATCGTTTTAATGAGGCCAGTTCACCAGTATACACCACCACACCATCACGGATTAAGCGTACTTTAGAGTTCCTAAGGATTTTACCATTAGTGACCATACAACCTGCAATCGTTCCTACTTTAGACACTTTGAAGATTTCCCTGATTTCGGCGGTACCTGTAATCTCTTCTTTAAGTTCTGGAGACAACATACCTTCCATCGCATCTTTCAAGTCGTTGATAGCATCGTAAATGATTGAATATGTTCTGATGTCGATTTCTTCTTTATCAGCTGTCATTCTAGCATTTCCTACAGGACGCACATTAAACCCTATGATAATCGCATCAGAGGCAGAGGCCAATAACACATCACTTTCTGTAATGGCACCCACACCTTTGTGGAGGATATTGACTTGAATTTCTTCAGTAGACAGTTTTTGGAAAGAATCTGTTAACGCTTCCACTGAACCATCCACATCCCCTTTAAGGATGATATTCAATTCTTGGAAATCACCTAAAGCAATACGTCTTCCAATTTCGTCCAATGTGATATGACGTTGTGTTCTAACAGATTGCTCACGTTGCAATTGGGCACGTTTGGCAGCAATTTGTTTCGCTTCACGCTCATCTGCAAAAACACTAAATTTATCACCTGCTTGTGGTGCACCGTCCAATCCTAAAATAGAAACTGGCGTTGATGGTCCTGCTGCAGCAACCAGATTTCCACGCTCATCATGCATGGCTTTTACTTTTCCGCTATTCTTTCCTGCTAAAACATAATCGCCAATACGCAAAGTCCCTGCCTGTACCAATATGGTAGATATATACCCTCGGCCTTTGTCAAGAAATGCTTCTACAACCGTTCCTACAGATGGTTTATCTGGATTTGCCGTAAGTTCTAACAACTCGGCTTCAAGCAATACCTTTTCCAATAATTCTTTAACACCAGTACCTATTTTTGCTGAGATATCATGGGATTGTATTTTCCCGCCCCAATCTTCAACCAAAAGGTTCATTTGTGCCAACCCTTCTTTTATTTTTTCTGGATTAGCGTCTGGTTTATCAATTTTATTGATTGCAAATACAATAGGCACTCCCGCAGCTTGCGCATGCGAAATGGCCTCTTTGGTTTGCGGCATGATATCATCATCTGCTGCCGCAACAATAATAGCTATATCTGTTACTTGAGCACCACGTGCACGCATGGCTGTAAATGCCTCGTGACCCGGTGTGTCAAGAAATGCAATTTTTTGTCCGCCCTCTAACTCAACACCATAAGCACCAATATGTTGTGTGATACCTCCTGATTCGCCCGCAATCACATTTTCTTTACGGATATAATCCAAAAGAGATGTTTTACCATGATCTACGTGACCCATTACAGTTACAATAGGTGCACGAGGTTTTAAATCTTCGGGTTTATCAACAACCTCTTCAATAGATTCTTCTATTGAAGAAGTTACAAATTCTACTTTGTATCCAAACTCATCTGCAACAATAGACAATGTTTCAGCATCTAATCGCTGATTCATGGTTACCATCATGCCCAAAGACATACATGCCGAAATAATTTGTGTTACTGGAACATCCATCATAGTGGCCACCTCACTTGCTGTAACAAACTCGGTTACTTTAAGTATTTTACTTTCCGCTGCTTGTAGCTCTTGATCTATTTCTGATTGCTCTCTGTGTGAATCTCTTTTATCTCTTCTATATTTGGCGCCTTTGCCTTTGCTAGATTTACCTTGAAGTTTTTCAAGTGTTTCTCGCACTTGTTTTTTCACATCTTCTTCACTAGGCTCCTCTTTTACTACATTACGACGTCCTTGCCCTTGTCCTGGTTTGCCTTTGAACCTATCATTTCCAGGTCGAGCAGATCCAGACTTATTGTCTTGAGGCCCACCAACTTTACTAATACGGCGACGTTTCTTTTTATTGGCTCCAGAATCAGATGATTTATTTGCATCTGTTTTTTTATCTTCTTTCTTTTTCTTGGGCTTATTGAACTGTGACAAATCAATTTTATCGCCAGAAATTTTTGGTCCTGTAAGTTTTTGATATTTTGTTTTCAGTTTCTCATCTACAACAGGTGCCTCTTCATTTGTAACCGCTTTTTCCTTAACAACAGGCTGTTCCTTTTTAGGAGCTTCTGCTTTGGTTTCTACTTCAGGCTTCGTTTCAGCTTTCTTTTCAGTTTCAACTTTCGCTTCAACTTTCTTTTCCTCTGCGGGCAATTCTGCTTTCACTTCAGACTTGGCAACAGGTGACTCTTCTTTTGCCTGCTCTTTTTCAGTAGTGTCTTCTGCTACATTTTTCTTAGGTTCCAAATCAATTTTACCAACTTGCTTTGGACCAGAAAGTGTTTTGGATGCTCTCACAACCTCTTCCTGCCTTTTAACTTCTTGTAAATGCTTTACTTCAAGTTCACGCTCACGTTGTTCACGTAACACTTCTTTTTCTTTAAGCTTTGCCTCACCAACTTCTTTGGATGCTACTTTTTTACTGGCATCTGTTTCAAATTCATCGGAAAGTATAGCATATACTTCCTCAGAAATTTTTGTAGTAGGTCGCTTATCGATTTCCACACCCTTGGAATCCAAAAACTCCACGGCGCGGTCTAAAGAGATATTCAACTCACGTAATACTTTATTTAATCTTATTGTTTCAGCCATAAATTGCCTTTAATGTACTCAAATATATACTTTATACCAATTCTATTGCAAAAAACCATTTTACATTTTTTGTAATAGGCTTGCTATTATTCCTCAAATTCTTCTCTAAGAATTCTGATAACATCATTAATTGTTTCTTCTTCTAAATCGGTTCTTTTTACTAAATCCAGAACATCTTGCTCCAAAATACTTTTTGCTGTATCTAAACCTGCTTTACTGAATTCTGCAATAATCCAGCTTTCAATTTCATCAGAGAACTCAGATAATTCAACATCTTCCTCTACACCTTCTCTAAATACATCGATCTCATAACCAGTTAATTGTCCAGCCAAACGAATGTTATGGCCACCTCTACCAATGGCTTTACTTACCTCTTCTGGTTTTAATATAACCTCGGCGCGTTTTGTTTCTTCATCTATTTTGATAGATGTTACTCTTGCAGGGCTTAACGCTCTTGTGATGTATAATTGTAAATTATTGGTGTAATTGATAACATCAATATTTTCGTTTCCTAATTCACGAACAATACCATGAATTCTAGACCCTTTCATACCCACACAAGCACCTACTGGATCAATTCTATCATCATAAGAATCTACAGCTACTTTTGCTTTTTCGCCTGGAATCCTTACCACGTTTTTAATGGTAATCAAACCATCAAAAACCTCTGGAATTTCCTGTTCAAACAACTTTTCTAAAAATACGGGCGAACTTCTAGACATGATTATAGTAGGTTTTGCACCTTTAAGCTCCACACTATCAATCACCCCTCTTACATTATCGCCTTTTCTGAAAAAGTCTGACGGAATCTGTTTTTCTTTTGGCAAGATAACCTCATTGCCTTCATCATCCAACAAAATAACCGCTCTGTGACGAATATGGTGTACTTCTGCGGTATAAATCTCGCCAATTAAATCTTTAAATTGCTTGTAGATAATTGTATTATCGTGCTCATGGATTTTAGCAATCAAGTTTTGTCGCAAGGCCAAAATAGCACGACGCCCTAAATCAATCAATTTCACTTCTTCAGATACATCTTCCCCAACTTCAAAATCCGGTTCAATTTTACGTGCTTCAGTTAAGGAAATTTCTTGGTTTGGCTCTTCTACTTCGCCATCGGCAACCACTACTCTATTTCTCCAAATCTCTAAATCCCCTTTATCTGGGTTTACAATAATATCAAAATTATCATCATCTCCAAATTTTTTCTTTAAGGCACTTCTAAAAACGTCTTCTAGAATCGCCATTAAGGTTACACGATCTATTAATTTATCGTCTTTGAATTCTGAAAACGATTCAATTAACGCAATATTCTCCATAACTCTCTTTGAATTAAAATTTAATCACCACTTTAGCTTCTACAATATCGCTATAAGCAATGTTTTCTTGTTTTATAACGGTTATTTTGCCTTTTCCAACGGGTTTTGGCTCTCTAACTTTCCATTCTAACGAAACATCTGTTTCTGTTGCATTGGTAATAACGCCTTCTATTTTTCCTGAAGTTGTTTTTACCGCTAAGGTTCTACCTACGTTCTTTTTATACTGCCTTTGATGCACCAAAGGTGTTGTGGCACCTGCCGAAAAAACCTCTAAGGAAAAATCATGCTCCTCCCTGTCAATATTATGCTCAATGGCCCTGCTCAGAAACATACAATCTTCTACAAGCACACCATTATCGCCATCTATCACAATTTTTATATGGTTATCACTCCCAACGGAAAAATCAATCAAGAATAAATCCTGACGTTCATTGAGTGCATTTTCCAGTAAATTTTCGACTGTATTTTTAAACATTTCTTAGTATAAAAAGAGGGGACTTCCCGTCCCCTCATTTCCTTATTTTGCCTTACAACGGTGCAAATATATAAATTTTTATCGGTTTTTAAAGTATTAATGCATATATTTATATACACCATTGCTCTACTGAATATGAAAAAAATACTTGTTCCCACCGACTTTTCCCCACAAGCAGAAAATGCTTTGAAGGTAGCAGCGCAGTTAGCAAAAAAGTATGATTGTGAGATTCATTTATTACATATTTTGGAATTACCGATGCATAAAGTTGATGCATTGAGTTCCTACAACGAATTGCCCGAAGCTGTGTTTTTCATGAAATTGGCACGAAAGCGGTTTGAGGAATTGCTTACCAAAGATTATTTGAAAAATATTTCCGTTTATGACCACGTGGAGTTCCATGAAATATTCAAGGGCATTTTTCAAATTTGCAAAAAAAACGCTATAGACCTAGTGATTATGGGATCCCATGGCAGCAGCGGTCTTAAGGAAATGTTGATTGGTTCTAACACCGAGAAAGTGGTGCGTACTTCTGAAACACCTGTTTTGGTTATTAAAAATGAGCATGAAATATTTAATATTGATAACTTTGTCTTTGCTTCAGATTTTAAAGATGAATCCAGAATTCCTTTTGACAAAGCACTCAAGTTTGCTGAAAAATTTAAGGCCAACATGCATTTACTTATGGTAAACACCGCTAACAAATTTATGACTACGGCCGATGCCCAAGAGCGCATGAAAGATTTCACTAAAAATCTTGACTTTAAAAATTACAGTATGCACATATACAACGACACGACCATAGAGCAAGGCATCATGCATTTTTCCCAATCCATCAATGCTGACTTAATAGGCATGAGCACACATGGCAGACAAGGTATTTCACACTTTTTTAACGGAAGTATTAGTGAAGATTTGGTAAACCATGCCAAACGACCAGTATTGACGTTTAAAATATAAGTTTAAAAGCTAATTCTTTTTTCAAGTGAAGATTCTCGTATTTTAAGCTCTGTACTTAATATAACTTTACGGTATGATTTCATTTTTTCTTCAGGGTTTTTGAGCAATCCAAACATTGTTACCATGACTTCCTTGGCCATTTCTTCTAGAGGCTGAGCTACTGCGGTAATTTCTGGTGTATAAATAGTAAAAAAATCATTGTCATCGAAAGTAAGCAAACCAAAATTATTGATAGCATTGCCAAAATTATCTTTTATGACTGCCAATCCATTCTTTGTAAGGTAATTTGTTGAAAAAAACATGGCGTCTAAATCTTGATTTTGCAATAAAAAATCTAAGATTTTTGCTTTACTCAAACCTGTAACTTTTTCCTTATAAGATAAGGTTAATATATTTGGTTTTAATCCATGTTCGTTCAAAGCTTTTACATACCCCTTTTGCCTACCAATCATTTGTGTTTGCTCAACATCTGTAGTTATAAAACCAATATTCTTGAAATTATTTTCAATAAGATGCTTTGCTGCTTGATAGGCTGCGTTTTCATTATCAATAACAACATAATTTGCATCTAAATCTGGAAAATACCTATCACAAAGCACAACAGGGATATTTGCTGTTTGCAACTCTATAATTTTATGCCTGATACCGAGTGAGGGAATAATAATATACCCATCTACTTGTCTTTCCCTGAAAATGTCAATGAGTTCAATTGACTTCTCATCATTATTCTCGGTACTGCAAAATATGACTTTATAACCCTTTTCATAAGCGATATCTTCTATTAACCTTGCTAGCTTAGAAAAGAAGTTGTTGGAAATATCTTCCATCATGCAAACAATAATCTTTGATTTGCCGGTACGAAGGCTTTGTGCCAATTGATTGGGACGATAGCCTATTAAATCTATATAATCAAGGATTTTTTTTGTGACTGCTTCTGAAATTCTTCGTTCTTTTGCCTTACCATTAATCACAAAAGAAACGGTAGTTATAGAAACCCCCAATTCTTCTGCTATGCTTTTAATGGAATATCTTTTGTTTTTCATTAACTTTTTAGTTTTGGCTTAGAATATATTATTAAGACAACTGTTCACTAACCCTATTATCTGGAATCAAAAGTAAGATTAATATTTAAAACACTAAATATGTTATGCTATGATGCCTTTACAAAAAACCCATAAAATCAAATAATCTAGATTTTTTCTGAAAAATATCATGAAGCCATTCTTTATTTTATAGCAAAAACTAAAAACAGAACAGTTTTGATAACACCAGCAAATTTAATAAAACGTTTTAGTAAATACCCTATCTTACTTTTCAAAAATATTAATTACCCGTAACCTGGAGTTGCTACATTAGACTGGACATAAATATACGAGATTTAGAGTTCCATAAATTAACTTTGAATCATGAAAAAAAAGAAACAGAAATTACAGTTCATCCTTTAAGCAAAAGGCAGTGGAGTTAAGTTTTTCCAGAGGAAGCACAAAACAAGTATGTGATGAATTGGACACTCCATATTCAGTATTGCACCGTTGGTAAAAAGAATCAAAAGATTATGGAAAGAATAGTTTTCCAGATCGGGGAAAACCAAAATTGACAGATGAACAAAAAAATAGCCCTATTGAAGAAACAGTTAAAAGATGTTTTAGAAGAACATGAGATATTAAAAAAGTGGTGAGCAGAATACCCGAAAACAGTGTTTTCTCCTCTTAACATCAAATCTCCAAGAGCGACAAGTAAAGTTTAGGTTTATAAAACCATAAATATGGAATATGGCGGCTACACTTTCTGTAATTACAGAAGAACTCATCTTCCATTCTAACAGCGGGCTTCTCAATATGATATGCTAGTTTCACTTTTACAGATGTCATTAAAAGTTATGAAGGTCTTGTGAAACAAAGTTATGAGCCGAACGGGGAATTGTTGGGGTAATGCTGTGGCCGAATCCTTCTTTAAAAGCTTAAAAGTAGAATGGGTTTATAAGCATAATTATAGGTCACAAGCTGAATTATCTATCTTTAGCTGAATAGAAACATGTTACAATAAAAAAAGATTACACTCTACTTTAGGGTATAAAACTATTAACTAATTTGAAACAGAAATGTATGGCCAAAATGTAGCTGCTTAAATCTCGCAATAATTGTCCACTTTTTTGTTGCAAGTCCAGTTCAGGGCCTATCGTATTTTTATTGAGTGACGAATATTCATATATTACGGGAGGTAATTTATTTGTAAACGGAGAATATCTAACTATGGGAAGAAAAGGCCATATCGCTTTTAAAACTTCTTTTAAAAACTAAAAGCCTTAAAAACAATAGTCTTTAAGGCTTTTTTAAGTGCGGGCGGGGAGACTCGAACTCGCACACCTCGCGGCACTAGATCCTAAGTCTAGCGTATATTGCACTAAAGAAACGTAAAAACACTCATTTTCAATGATTTATATGTTTTACCATTTTCTTTAAAGTCATTTAATATCAGTTGATTTCAGCATTTGTTGTACCTATGTTGTACCTAAAAAGCTCAATAAATTCGTATCTTTATAAAAAGTGTACAACAAAAATTGAGCAAAAAACGCAATGTTGTACCTATGTTGTACCTGATTTGACTTTCGTAATCAAAACAGGTCAATTATGTCATCAAATGCAAAAATAGTTCTTCGTAAAAAACCGAACAGCAAAGGTCAATATCCATTAGCTATTCGAATTACAAAAAATCGTCGTTCCACCTATCAATATGTTGGTCACTATATTGATATAGAGGAATGGGACAAAAAAAACCTAAGGGTAAAAAAATCAAATCCAAATGCCGATAGTCTAAACAAGTTATTATCACAACAACTTTCTGATGCCAATAAGGCACTTATTGATTTACAGTCCGAATATAAAGATGCTTCGGCAAACCAGATTAAAAAAGAAATTTATGCGTCAGGGAATTCCTCAACTTTCTTTGAACTGGCACAAGAGCATCTGGACGAACTGGAAGTTGCAGAAAAGTTAAATCGCCTATCCACGGACAGTGCATTGATTAGTTATATAATAAAATATCATAAATCTAAACAGCTTTCATTTCAAGAAATTGACGAGCGTTTTCTTAAAAAATTGATGATATACCTCAAAGTTAAGCACGACCTTGCAGAGACTTCAATAATGAATATCCTTGTTTTAATCCGCTTATTGTTCAACAGAGCTATAAAGTTAAAAATAGTTAGTAGGGAATTGTATCCTTTTGGTGGTGACAAAATTAAAATCAAGTTTCCAGAGACTACAAAAATAGGGTTGAATATTATCGAGATAAGAGCTATTGAAGCTTTAGATAATCTAACCCCCAATGAAATCCATACAAGGAATGTTTGGCTTTTTAGTTTCTATTTTGCAGGAATGCGGGTTACAGATGTGCTCTGGACAAAGTGGTCAGACATATATGACAATAGGCTTCATTATAGAATGAATAAAAACTCAAAACTACTG
>TARA_R110002049_G_scaffold290569_1_pt1 | contig 29550 bp, 25 predicted proteins | sample TARA_R110002049 | Tara Oceans TARA_R110002049 (sample SAMEA4396941) | marine metagenome | biome: Polar Biome; feature: [SRF] surface water layer (ENVO:00010504); material: water (ENVO:00002006), including particulate matter (ENVO:01000060) such as... | depth 5 m
GAAAGGCAGAGGGATTAGACCCGCTGAAGCCTTAGCAACCCTTTATCCGTAAAGAAGGTGCTAAATTCTACCTTTATTCTGGAAATATCAGAATGTTTTGGATAGATAACCTAAAAAATTACTTCAAGTAATTTTAAAATTCTTTATAACATTTTTCTATTAAGCACACTTCGTAAGGAGTGAATTTATTATTAACCAATAGCCTTTTATCTCTCCTTTGGAGAGGTCAGAAATATTGAAAATATTTTTGGATGAGGCTTTAAAAACTAGAAAAATGAGTACACACAAATTAGCAACAAACGCATTACACGCCGGACATGATTTAGCCGCAAATGGAGGAACAAGAGCGGTTCCTATTTATCAAACAACATCGTATGTTTTTAATAATTCTGATCATGCAGCAAACTTGTTTTCATTGCAAGAATTAGGGTTTATTTATACACGTTTAAACAATCCGACCAATCAAATTTTACAAGACCGATTAGCCGCTATTGAAGGTGGTGTTGGCGCCGTGGTTTTTGCCTCTGGAACAGCCGCTATTTCAACAGGTTTGTTAACCTTATTAAAGGCAGGAGACCATATTGTAGCATCAAGCAGTTTGTATGGCGGAACCTATAATTTGTTAAGTGTAACCTTACCACGATTTGGTATTACTACAACATTTGTAGATGCCGATAATCCAGAAAATTTTGCTGCAGCAGTTAAGGATAATACCAGAGCCTTTTTTGTTGAATCTTTAGGAAACCCTAAACTTGATGTTTTAGATATTGAAGCTATTTCGGCACACTCAAAAGCAGCAGGCGTGCCATTTATAGTAGATAATACGGTAGCAACGCCAGTGTTATTAAACCCATTAAAGCATGGTGCAGATTTGGTTATACATTCGTTAACTAAATATATTGGCGGACAAGGAAATTCAATCGGAGGTGCTATTATTGATGGTGGAACGTTTAATTGGGCTAATGGAAAGTTTCCTGAATTTACAGAACCTTCAGCGGGATATCATGGTTTAAAATATTATGAAACCTTAGGGGCAGCATCTTTCGTTTTCAAATTAATTTTAGAAGGTTTAAGAGATTTAGGAGGCGCTATGAGTCCGTTTAACGCGTTTCAAATTATACAAGGGTTGGAAACGTTGCCAATTAGAATCAAGCAGCATAGCGAAAATGCTTTAGAACTTGCAAAATGGTTAGAGCAACAGGACGAAGTGGCTTGGGTAAATTATCCAGGATTAGAAAGCAGTAAGTACAAAACATTAGCAAAAAAATATTTGCCAAAAGGACAAAGCGGCATTGTAACTTTTGGTGCTAAAGGTGGTTTTGATGCCGCTAAAGCCATTGCAGATAACACCAAGTTATTTTCATTATTAGCTAATATTGGAGATACGAAATCATTGATTATCCATCCGGGAAGCACAACCCACCAACAATTAAATGAAAAAGAACAAGCATCGGCTGGCGTTTCTGGAGATTTAATTCGTTTGTCTGTTGGTATTGAAGATATCGACGATTTAAAAGCGGATTTAACGGAAGCATTTAAAACTATATAATTAAAAGATACTAAGACCTGTCAGGTTTCAAAAACCTGACAGGTCTCTAAAAAAATAAAATCTAAATCATTGGAGCAACCATTGCAACATATCACCATTAAAAACTTTACAACTGAAAGTCAAGTTCCTATTTCTGATATCAAATTAAGTTATCAAACATTTGGAAAATCTTTAGGTTCTGCGCCTATTGTTTTGGTTAATCATGCATTAACGGGCAATAGTAACGTAGCTGGTAAAGGCGGATGGTGGGTAGATTTGATTGGTGACGATAAAGTTATCGATACCAAGTTGTACACCATTTTAGCATTTAATATTCCAGGAAATGGTTTTGATGGTTTTGTTATTGAAAATTACAAAGATTATGTTGCCAGAGATGTGGCAAACATTTTTTTAATAGGATTAGAAAGCTTAAAACTAGATAAAGTTTTTGCTACTATTGGCGGATCTTTAGGTGGAGGAATTGCATGGGAAATGGCAGTCATTAAACCTGATTTTACCGAGCATTTAATTACAGTGGCAACCGACTGGAAATCTACAGACTGGTTGATTGCAAACTGCCAAATACAGGAGCAATTTCTAATAAATTCCAAGAATCCTGTTCACGATGCTAGAATGCATGCCATGTTATGTTACCGAACTCCAGAATCTTTTAAAGAGCGTTTTCAGCGTTCAAAAAATGAAGATTTGGAGATTTTTAATGTCGAAAGTTGGCTGTTGCATCACGGTAAAAAGTTGCAAGAACGTTTCCAATTATCGGCTTACAAACTGATGAACCAATTGCTAAGAACGATTGATGTCACCAAAGGAAGAAAGGCCGATTTAAATGTTTTGGAAGCTATTGAAGCCAACATTCATATTGTTGGTGTAGATTCCGATTTGTTTTTTACAGCAGAAGAAAATAGACAAACGCATAAACAACTAGCGGTTACACATGCTAATGTGACTTACAATGAGATACATTCGGTACATGGGCACGATGCATTTTTAATGGAATACGAACAATTAGAAAAAATTATAGAAGGCATTTTTGTGCCAGATTCTAAAAAGAAGAAAATGAAAGTATTAAAGTTTGGAGGAAAATCTTTAGCAAATGGTAAGGGGTTAAATAAAGTGATTTCAATCATTGAAAATAAAGTGAATGCAGGAGAAAAAATAGCTGTGGTGGTTTCGGCTCGTAGTAATGCGACCGATGAACTCGAAGATATCTTAAATAAATCTCAAAAAGGAAAAGAATATAAAGACGATTTTGAAGCTTTTAAAAACTATCAAAAAGAGCCATTAAAAACCATTGATTTTTCAGAAGAATTTTCAGTTTTGGAAAAGTTATTTGAAGGGGTTAGTTTGTTGCGTGATTTTAGTAAAAAGACTAAAGATGAGATTTTAGCCCAAGGTGAGTTGTTATCCATCAAAATGGTTTCAGAATTATTGAATCAAAAAGGCGTTAAAGCGAAAGCAACCGATACTAGAAAACTTATTAAAACTGATGGCACGTTTGGTAATGCGCAACCTATTTCGAAACTTTCAAAAGATAATGTCAAACAATATTTCAAGGAAAATAGTGGTGATAAGATTAATATTGTTAGTGGATTTATTGCATCAAATGGGCAAAATGAAACGACTACTTTAGGCAGAAACGGAAGTAATTATACAGCGGCGTTATTAGCCAATTATTTAGATGCTGAGGAATTGCAAAACTACACGCATGTCAGCGGTATTTATACAGCAAATCCTGATTTAGTTGAAGATGCCCAAAAAATAAGAGAACTATCTTTTGGAGAAGCTAATGAATTAGCCAATTTTGGAACCACGGTTTTACATGCCAAAACTATTATTCCGTTGGTTGAAAAAAATATCAGCCTTCGTATTTTAAACACCTTTAATCCAGAAGATGAAGGGACTTTAATTACAGCAAAACCAAATTCTAAGGAAGTGACATCACTTTCCGTTTTGGATAATGTGGCGTTACTTAATTTAGAAGGGCGTGGTCTCTTAGGAAAAATAGGCGTGGATGCACGAATTTTTAGAGCTTTAAGCGACAGGGATATCAGTGTGAGTATTATTTCTCAAGGGTCTTCGGAAAGGGGTATAGGATTAATTATCGATGCGGATAAAGCTACCCAAGCGGTTATCGCTTTAGAGCGCGAATTTGAAAATGATTTCTACTCGCAGGATGTTAATAAAATTCACGTGGTTGATGATGTTTCAGTGATTTCTATCATTGGGATTGAGTTGAGTTCGTTCCATAAACCATTCAATGCGCTTATAAAAAACCAAATTACGCCATTGTTGTTCAATAATACGGTAACAGGTAGAAACGTGAGTTTGGTGGTTAAAAAGAACCAATTGCATAAAGCCATGAATGTTATTCATGGTGAGATTTTTGGGATTTCAAAGAAAATAAACATCGCTATTTTTGGGCATGGTTTAGTTGGTGGCGCATTAATAAATCAGATTCTAAAATCGAAAGATGAGATTGAAAAACGAAAAGGCATCAACTTAAATGTGTTTGCTATTGCGAATTCTAAAAAACTACTTTTAAATAAAAAGGGTGTAACTGAAAATTGGGAAGTTGATTTAAAATCAACGTCACAAGAAAGTTCCATTGAAAGTATCATAGCATTTGCGAAATCAAATCACTTAGAAAATTTAATTGCGGTTGATAATACAGCGAGTTCAAATTTCTATGAGAATTATTTACCGTTGGTGGAATCGGGTTTCGATTTGGTGTCTTCAAATAAAATAGCCAATACCATTTCGCACGATTTTTATAAAGAATTACGTGTTCAGTTGGAATCACATAATAAACAGTATTTATATGAAACTACGGTGGGCGCAGGTTTGCCCTTGATTGATACTATTAAGTTGCTACATGAATCGGGTGAAAACATCACCAGAATTCGAGGTGTGTTCTCAGGAACTTTGAGTTATTTATTCAATAATTTTTCGGTTGAAGATAAACCGTTTAGTGAAATTGTTCAGGAAACGATTGATAAAGGATTTACTGAACCCGATCCGCGTGAAGATTTTTCTGGAAATGATGTGGCCAGAAAATTGTTAATTCTAGCGAGAGAGTTAGATTTGCAAAATGAATTTAAAGATGTTTCGGTTCAAAATTTAATACCAGAGACGTATCAAAAAATTTCGGTGGAATCATTTTTAAGCCAATTAGATGTTTTAGATGATGAATTTCAAAAGATAAAAGATGCGCAAGAGGTTGGTTTTGTGTTGAGATATGTTGGCGATTTGTCGGGTGATTTATCACAAGACAAAGGAAATTTAGAAGTAAAATTAGTATCTATTCCAGAAGATAGCACATTAGGTCACGTAAAAGGATCTGATGCTATTTTTGAAATATTTACCGAAAGTTATGGAGCACAACCTATTGTAATTCAAGGTGCAGGAGCAGGAGCGGAAGTAACTGCAAGAGGCGTTTTTGGAGATATTTTGAGGTTGTCTAAGCATATAAATTAAGTAGTTTTGTCATTCCCGTGAAGGTTGAAACCTTGTAGGTCAAAGAGCAGAAATATGAGTAAAAAAAAATTTGAAACCGAAGCCATCCGTATCCAATTAAAGCGTACTGAATTTCTAGAACATACAAGTCCGCTATACCTAACGTCGAGTTTTATATTTGAAGATGCTGAGGATATGAGAGCCTCATTTACTGAGGAAAAAGACCGAAATATCTATAGCCGATTTACCAATCCAAACACGACAGAATTTGTTGAAAAAATTTGTAAAATGGAAGGTGCGGAAAGTGGTTATGCATTCGCAACCGGAATGGCAGCGGTGTTTTCAACCTTTGCAGCCTTGCTAGATAGTGGCGATCATATTGTATCGGCACGTTCGGTTTTTGGCTCAACACATACGTTGTTTACCAAATATTTACCAAAATGGAATATTAAGACCAGCTATTTTGATATCAATAAACCCGAAACTATCGAAAGTTTCATTACTTCAAAAACAAAGATTTTATACGCAGAATCGCCAACCAATCCAGCAATTGATATTATCGATTTACAGTTGTTAGGGGATATTGCTAAAAAACATAATCTTATTTTGGTGATTGATAACTGCTTTGCAACACCGTATTTGCAGCAGCCTATAAAATTTGGAGCGCATTTGGTGATCCATTCAGCCACTAAATTAATCGATGGACAAGGACGTGTTTTAGGTGGTGTAACCGTTGGGAATGCTGATTTAATTCGTGAGATTTATTTATTTGCAAGAAATACAGGTCCAGCACTATCACCATTTAATGCTTGGACACTTTCAAAAAGTCTAGAAACACTTGCCGTAAGAGTAGATAAACATTGTGAAAATGCATTGAAAGTAGCTGAGTTTTTAGAAAATCACCCGAAAGTAAATTGGGTTAAATATCCATTTTTAAAATCGCATCCGCAATACGAAGTGGCAAAAAAACAAATGAAATTGGGTGGAAACATTGTGGCTTTTGAAGTAAAAGGCGGTATTGAATCTGGGCGAAGTTTTTTAAACGCCATTAAAATGTGTTCGCTATCTGCCAATTTAGGAGATACCCGAACCATTGTAACGCATCCAGCATCAACTACACATAGTAAGTTATCTGAACAAGATAGACTTGAAGTAAGTATTACAGATGGTTTGGTAAGAATTTCTGTTGGTTTGGAGCATGTTGATGATATTATTTCAGATTTGAAGCAGGCTTTGGGGTAGTTCTAGCGTTAAGCATTTATTTTTTCTTGCGTTGCATTCTCAATCCTCTTTCTTTCAAGAAATCATTTATGTCGATACATCGAATACCATTCTTTTCAGCAATAGCTGGAATTTTATTCGGCTTAATTTTACTTTCATTAGTAATCAACACGTAATTATGAGTTTTACAATAACCAAGTAAATAAGGGTCAGCCTCTTCTTTTCCTTGAGATTGTTTTTTTGCGTCTAAAAAACCAGAATTAAATTCTTCGTTAATGATTGGGATAGAAGCAGTAATTGAAGCAGTATCTGTTTTGTGAACAAAATGTTTTTTCCATTTTTGTATCCACTTTTTTAAGAAGTCTTCTTTACCCTCATAACTATTAATCTCATCTTCAACAAAATCAATTGTTCTAAAGCATCCAGTTGGAAATAAAGAATTTTTTGAAACCAACTATCCTCGAGGCAGAGCCATAGAGGTATTACGCTGGTTTCATTTTGACCTGAAAAAGGTCAAAAACCAAAATTCTCTATTTAGATTCCCGCTTTCACGGGAATGACAATTTCAACGGAAACCCCGAGGCAGAGCCTCGAGGAATTCTTTTGGATTAAATCTTCAATTTCTTCCCAAATAGCATCAAAAACTGGGTTATCATATTTATAAGTGTATTCAAGCATTATTAGAGCACTTGTATCTACAACATAAATAGTTTCATTCTCGTAAAAATTCAACTCCATTTATCGAGAATTTAATAGTTCACGAGTTTTTGGAATATAAGAGAGTTTAATACCTAAAAAATCGGATAAATCTTTAATATCAATTCGGTTTTTATCATACGCCGAAAATGCCAGAGAAATGTAACTTCTTCCTTTTTCTTTTATTGTTTCTTTTGCAATATTTCTTCCTTCTGGATTTTTTGAACGACCAAAAGATGGTTTATTCCACACTTCGTGTTTTTCATTATAATATTTTGCTGTCGTTAGTTTGTTAGTTAGTAAAGAGCGCAAAATCGCTAAAGGTCCTACATGGAAAAAAGTTGATAATTCAATTAAGTCTTTTTTAGCCCAAATTTTATTCTTTGCAAATCTGTAACCTTGAACGATATGATTAGAAAGCAAATCAGCAGTTGGGACTAATATTTCTGCAGCAAAAGCATTGCACCATTTTTCAATTTCACTGACAGTTTTTATTGATAAGTCACAAAGTCCTCCAGTGTTCAATATTATATGACCCAATTCATGAAAAAGAGTGAAAATTTTTGAGGTTGGTTTTTCTCCTCCTCTTTTAATTCCTATTATTGGTATTTCTTCATCTACAATTGAAAACCCTCTTAATTTATCTTGGGTTAAACTCATTTGAAAAACTGCCACACCTAGCGATTCAACTTTTTCAATATAAGCATCAAGAATATCATTCATGTTATCTAATTCTCTAACCTCATTCAAGCTTAAATCAAATCTTATTTTTTGAGCTATTTCTACAATTGAGGTTTCAAGTGTTGCAGAATAAGGGAATTTAGTTATGGATATTCCTGCTTCATTTTTAAGTTCAATTAAAGATTGAGTAAAAGCTCTTGCTTTACGGACAGCTAAAATTGTCTTTTCATGAAAGTTTCCAATTTCTTTCGAATCTATTGTTCTTCTATCTTCCGGAAGTGGTTTTTCTTTTGGTGGTTCTAGTAATAACAAAACTGCCAAAGTCCTTTTATAAGTTTTTGCTAGTAGCTTTAATTCATCTAAATCAGGATGTTTTTTTCCACTTTCTAATTGATTTAGGCGACGTAAATTAATTCCAGTTTTTTCTACAACGTAGTTTTTCGTTTGAGCAATAGATTCTCTTGCCCAAATCAAAACTTTATTATTTACTGGTATTTTATCTTTTTCTACCATTTAGTCAAATCTACAAATTTAGGTTCAAATCATTACACCTTTTTTTTGATTAACGATTAACTTTCCTAAAATACCTATATTAGCACCATGCTATCTAAAAAAACAAAATACGGCTTAAAAGCACTTACTTATATTGCCAGAATAGAAGGCGATTTACCTGTCAGAGTTAGCGAGATTGCCAAAAGCGAACAAATTCCACAAAAGTTTTTAGAAAGTATTTTACTCACGTTAAGAAAGTCCGGAATTTTAGGTTCTAAAAAAGGAAAACATGGTGGCTATTATTTAAGAAAAGAACCTTCAGAAATTTTAATGACCGAAGTGATGCGTGTTCTTGAAGGTCCCATTGCCATGGTGCCATGTGTAAGTTTAAATTATTATGAAAAATGTAGTGATTGCCCTGACGAAGCCACGTGTAGTGTAAACAAGCTCATGATTCAGGTACGCGATAATACTCTCAAAGTATTCAGGAATACAACCTTAGCAGACTTATCGAGTTAATAATACTGAGAATTTCATAAAATATTCCAAAATCCTTATTGATTTTCCTTCATTCAATCACAAATATTCAATTATTCTAAAAAATTGTTAATACAGTTTGTGCTTTAATTATATGTTTTATATTTGTAATTCCTATTAAATCTATAGGATTAATATAATACAACGACAAATGATTGGGCAAATGTTATTAAAAACAAAGGAAAATACGACTTATAGAGAAGATAGTGTTGGTGAAAAACCATTAAGAAGTGTGGTGAAATCTTTAAGTTGGAGAACCATTGGTACGTTAGATACGATTCTAATTTCATGGCTAATTACCGGAAAATTAGATTTAGCATTTTCTATTGGTGGTATTGAGTTAGTAACAAAAATGATACTGTACTTTTTCCACGAACGCATTTGGAACTCAATTAAATGGGGCAAATAATGATAGACCAAAACAAAATAGACGCATTAAATGTGCAATATAAAAACGCATCGCCTACCGACATTATTAAAAAAGCATTCGAGCTTAATACTAAAGCAGTGTTGACTACAAATTTTAGACCTTACGAAGCAGCTATTTTACATGCTGTAAGTTCGGTAGAATCTAAAATACCTGTGGTTTGGTGTGATACGGGTTACAATACACCACAAACGTACAGGCATGCAGAACAAGTAATTAGTAATTTAGATTTAAACATTTTTTTATATGTGCCAAAACAAACATCAGCACACCGCGATGTGGTTCTGGGAACCCCCAGTATTGATGCCCAGGAACACGCTTTATTTACTGAGCAGGTAAAGCTAGAGCCATTTAAGCGCGCCATGGAGGAACATAAACCAAAAGTGTGGTTTACAAATTTACGACAAGGGCAAACGGCGTTTAGAAATAGCATCGGGATTTTTAGTGTAAGTAAGGATGGTGTATTAAAAGTGAGTCCGTTTTACTATTGGTCTGACAAAAAGTTAGACACGTATTTAGAAGAGAATAACTTGCCTAACGAGTTTAAATATTTTGATCCAACAAAAGCATTAGAAAACAGAGAATGTGGCTTACACACTTAAAATAAGTTTGCAGTCTCAGTCGCAGTTAACACAGTATATATAAACTTAAAATAGTTTGCAGTTATAGTAAACAGTTGAAAAATAAATAAAAAAAATAAATCGCCCGAGTAATAGTTTCTCCTTTTGGGGGCTAGGGGGCTTAACAACAAAACTCTTAAACCGCCCGAGTAAGAGTTCCTCCCCCTCGGGGAGGTTAGGAGGGGCTTATTATGAAGAAAGACACATCACATATCAACTCGCTAGAAAACGAAGCGATATACATTATGCGAGAAGTAGCGGCACAGTTTGAAAAACCAGTGTTGTTATTTTCAGGAGGTAAGGATTCTATAACCCTGGTACGATTGGCAGTAAAAGCCTTTTATCCCGCAAAAGTGCCATTTCCTTTAATGCATATTGATACAGGGCACAACTTCCCTGAAACTATTGAATTTAGAGACCGTTTGGTTAAGGAATTAGGTTTAGACTTAATTGTTAGAAACGTGCAAGACTCAATTGATGAAGGAAAAGTAAAGGAAGAATCAGGGCGTTATGCAAGTAGAAATATGCTGCAAACCACAACGCTTTTAGATGCTATTGAAGAATTTAAGTTTGATGCTTGTATTGGTGGTGCGCGTCGTGATGAAGAAAAAGCAAGAGCAAAAGAGCGCATTTTTTCAGTACGTGATGATTTTGGACAGTGGGATGAAAAAAACCAACGCCCAGAGTTGTTTGATATGTTGAATGGTGAAATTGAACACGGACAAAACGTACGTGTGTTCCCCATTTCAAACTGGACAGAATTAGATGTTTGGTCTTATATAAAAAGAGAAAATATTGAAATTCCATCTATCTATTTTGCTCACAAACGTAAAGTGTTTTTAAGAGACGGCATGATTTGGTCTGCTGAAGATGGCATTGTTTACAGAGATGATAATGAGCAAGTGATAGAAGAAATGGTACGTTTTAGAACTGTGGGTGATATGAGTTGTACAGCGGCTGTATTATCAGATGCCGTATCTATTTCTAAAGTAGTAGAGGAAATTAGAGATTCTACAATTTCAGAACGTGGTGCGCGTATTGACGATAAACGCTCAGAAGCTGCTATGGAAAAACGTAAACAACAAGGGTACTTTTAAAAGCCCCTAACCCCCGAAGGGGGAATTAGCAAGTTTGCGAATAATAATCTTGCAAGGTTTCAATCCCGAAATGTCGGGAGTAGGTATAAAAAATAAAAGGATAAAAACAAATATTAAAATATAACCCGAACAAACTCCCTCTCCTTTGGAGAGGGTTGGGGAGAGGCTTATGGAAGTATTAAAAATAGCAACAGCAGGAAGTGTAGATGACGGAAAAAGTACGTTAATAGGACGGATTCTTTATGATACAAAATCACTGACTACAGATAAGTTAGAAGCCATTGAAAAAACAAGTAAGCAACGTGGTTACGATTATTTAGATTTTTCATTAGCTACCGATGGTTTGGTTGCCGAAAGGGAACAGGGCATCACCATTGATGTAGCACATATTTATTTTTCAACAAAAAAGAAAAGTTACATTATTGCAGATACGCCTGGTCATGTGGAATACACACGTAACATGGTTACAGGAGCATCAACATCACAGGCATCTATCATTTTAATTGATGCTAGAAAAGGGGTTATTGAACAAACCAACCGTCATTTCTTCATTAATAATTTATTGAGAATTAAAGATGTTGTGGTTGCTATTAACAAAATGGATTTGGTTGATTATTCTGAAGAAACCTATAATAAAATTAAAGCTGATTTTTCGGAGTTGATGAGTAAACGTGATTACCAAGATCAGAAAATAACATTCATTCCAGTGAGTGCTTTAAAAGGTGATAATGTGGTAAACAAGTCTGATAAAATGCCTTGGTATAAAGGTGAAGCTTTATTGGAACATTTAGAGCAATTGGACAAAAAAGATATTTTTAATGTAGGAACACCACGTTTCCCGGTACAGTATGTTATTCGTCCAAAAACAGAAGAATTTCATGATTATAGAGGCTATGCAGGAAAAGTATATGGTGGCGATTTAAGTGTTGGTGATGATATTATGGTACTACCATCAAAAACAAGATCTAAAATAAAAGACATCTATTTTTATGATGAAAAGTACGAAACAGCTTCAAGACGTTCTTCGGTAACCATCACTTTAGAAAACGATATAAATGTAAGTCGTGGCGATATGATTGTTAAAGAAGGTGATTTGCCAACCATTGAAAAACAATTTACAGCAAATGTATGTTGGATGGATTCTGATCAACTTACCGTTGGAACAAAATATGTGGTACAGCACGGTATCAATAAAGTATTAGCTAAAGTAGATAGAATTAACCATAAAATTAATCCGGACTATTCTGGAATCGAAAAAGATGTAACCGGTTTAAATATCAATGATATTGCATCGGTAACATTCAAATTAAATAAGCCTATTTTCTATGATCAATTTAAAAATCATAGAACAAACGGATCGTTCATTTTAATCGATGCTCAAAACAATAATACCGTAGGGGCTGGTTTTATTCAGTAATCCCCCTAGCCCCCGAAGGGGGAACTAGCAAGTTTGCGAATTAAAAAAAAAATAAGTTTTCCTGCAAGGTTTTAAAAACCTTGTAGGTATAAAAAAGAAAAAGTATAACTAAAAAAACACCCGAGTAAGAATTCCTCCCCTTCGGGGAGGTTAGGAGGGGCTGTTTATAATAATTAATAACTAACAAATTCCTCCCCTTTGGGGAGGTTAGGAGGGGATGCAAAGTTTTAGAACAGAAATAGAAAATCCAATTGTCGAAAACGACATTATTGAATTAGCTAACAAGATTGAGCTTTTTCACAACGGAAAAATAGACGAAGAAAAATTTAGAAGCCTGCGTTTAGCACGTGGTGTTTACGGTCAGCGTCAAGAAGGCGTACAAATGATTCGTATTAAATTACCTTACGGAAAAGTAAAGAGTAATCAATTACGAAGAATTTCGGATGTTTCAGATGAATATTCTCGTGGGCGTTTACATATCACTACACGTCAAGATATTCAAATTCATTATGTCGATTTGAATAGAACACCAGAACTTTGGGCAGAATTAGAGCGTGATGATGTGACGTTGCGTGAAGCTTGTGGTAACACAGTTAGAAATGTAACAGCAAGTGAAACGGCGGGTATTGATGTAAATGAGCCGTTTGATGTATCACCTTATGCAGATGCCCTTTTTAAATTCTTTTTAAGAAATCCGATTTGTCAAGAAATGGGACGTAAGTTTAAAGTGTCCTTTTCGTCTTCCGATGAAGATACAGGTTTGTCATACATGCACGATTTAGGTTTTATAGCGAAAATAGAAAATGGCGTTCGTGGTTTTAAAGTCATGATTGGTGGTGGATTAGGATCACAACCTCGTCATGCCGATGTGCTATATGATTTCTTGGAAACTGATAAAATTATTCCAGTCATGGAAGGTGTTTTAAGGATTTTTGATCGTCATGGGGAACGTAAAAGTCGCGCCAAAGCACGTATAAAATTCTTAATTAAAGATCTAGGATTAGATGCTTTTAAAGCATTAATTGAAACTGAACAAGATGCTATTGAGTTTAAATCGGTTACAATTGATGTCAATGCTTATGAAGTTTCAAAACCAGTTGAAGTTGAAGCACCTTTGGTAGATATAAAAGATTTACAAGCCTTTGAAACTTGGAAATCAACAAACCTTATTCCCCAAAAGCAAGAGGGTTATGTGGCTATTGGAATTAAAGTGCTTTTAGGCGATTTTTATACAGATAAAGCAAGATTATTGGCTGACTTAGTTGAGAAATATGCCGCGGGTGAAATTCGTTTATCACTACGCCAAAATATTGTAATTCCGTTCGTTAAACGTGAGTTGGTAGCATTTTTCTATACTGAATTAGAAAAATTAGGTTTCGTTGAAGCTGGATATAATAAAGCCGTTGATATTACAGCATGCCCAGGAACAGATACCTGTAATTTAGGAATAGCCAGTAGTACAGGAATTGCTGATGAGTTGGAGCGTGTTATAAAAGCAGAATATCCACAGTATTTAAACAACGAAGATTTAGTAATAAAAATCAGTGGTTGTATGAATGCATGTGGACAACACAATATGGCGAATATTGGTTTCCAAGGCATGTCTGTTCGTACACCAGATAAATTAGTAGCGCCAGCATTACAAGTGTTGCTTGGTGGTGGGAATTTAGGAGATGGAAATGGCGTTTTTGCCGATAAGGTAGCAAAAGTACCAAGTAAAAGAGGGCCAGAGGCTTTAAGACGAATTTTGGATGATTTTGAAGCAAATTCAAATGGGAAATCTTTTATCGACTATTATAAATATCAAGGTCAAAAGTATTTCTACGATTTTTTAAATGATTTACAAGATGTTACTAATTTGACTCAAAACGATTTTATTGATTGGGGTGAAGAAGAAAAATATGTAAAAGAAATTGGTGTTGGTGAATGTGCAGGCGTGGTTATCGATTTAATAGCAACCTTGTTTTTAGAAAGTGAAGAAAAAATTGAAAATGCAAAAGAGTCATTTGATAATAAGGTTTACTCAAGTGCTATTTATCATGCTTACAGTTCTTTAGTTAATTCCGCGAAAGCGTTATTATTAGCTGAAAACAAAAAAACAAACACACATGCAGGTATTATAAGTCAGTTCGATGAATTATTTGTTGAAAGCGGACGAATAGATTTAGGGGTATCTTTCTCTGAATTGATATATCAAATTAATAAATTTGCACCAACTGAGGATTTTGCATCAAAATATATTGAAAATGCAAACGGGTTTTTACAAAAAGTAAGAACCTTTCGAGAAGCAGAAAGCCCTCTAGTTTCCAAAGGGGGAAAAGTAACAGTATAAAAACTGTTTTCAGAAAAGAACAATGAATAAAGCGAAAATGGTAGATAATAAAGTATCATTCTGAGTTTAATGGGCTTTTTTTCAAATGAATAAGAAGAACAAAAATATAGATTTAGAGAATCCTTTTCCTCCTTTGGGGGATAGGGGGCTTTTTGGCGCGCGCTTAACAGTAGTAGGTGCAGGTCCTGGCGATGTAGATTTAATTACGCTTAAAGCTATTAAAGCTATAAAATCGGCAAACGTAATTCTATACGATGCGCTTATAAACGAAGAATTACTTGAGTATGCTTCGGCGGAAACCGAACTTATTTTTGTGGGTAAGCGCAAAGGCTGTTATGCATTTCAGCAAGAACAAATCAACGAACTTATTGTAGCGAAAGCCAAAGAAAAAGGACATGTGGTGCGCTTAAAAGGTGGTGACCCTTTTATTTTTGGACGGGGTGCGGAAGAGATAGATTATGTTAGGCAATTTGGTTTGGAAACCTATATGGTTCCTGGTATTTCATCAGCTGTTGCTGTTCCAGCTTATCAAGGTATTCCGTTAACAAAACGTGGTGCTTCCGAAAGCTTTTGGGTAATTACAGGAACAACAAAAAACCATCAATTATCAAAAGATGTAGCTTTGGCAGCAAAATCAACCGCAACAGTTGTGATTTTAATGGGCATGAGTAAACTGTCTGAAATAGTTCGTGTTTTTTCAGAAGAAAATAAACAAGATACAGCGGTTGCTATTATTCAAAACGGCACAACAATAGATGAAAAAGTCGGTTTTGGTACTATTAGCAATATTTGCGATGTGGTTGAAGAAAAACAATTAGCAAATCCAGCCATTATAGTTATTGGTGATGTAGTTAGAGAGCGTGTTGAACTATCTTCAATTTATAAAGAGATAGTAAGTTATAAATGAAAACACAATTAGAAAATATAGAGAGTTCGAGTGAGCAAACTCCCCCTTCGGGGGTTGGGGGGCTTAGTCCAGTTCCCCCTTCGGGGGCAGAGGGGGCTCGAAATAATTTATATCCTATTTTTTTAAAGGCTAAAAATCTAAATGTTCTTATTGTTGGTGGAGGTTTTGTGGCTGCAGAAAAATTAACCTTTCTATTAAAATCCAGTCCAGATGCGCATGTTGCAATAGTGTCGCCCATGTTTAGGGAAGGCACAATAGAGCTTGCAAAAAAAGGATGCGTAACTTTGATTAAAGATAGTTACAAAAAAAGCTATTTAAAAGGAAAGCATATGGTTGTTGCAACGACAGATATTCCAGAAGTAAATGTTCAAGTTTGGAAAGATTGTAGGGCAGAAGCTAAACTCGTAAATGTTGCTGATAATCCACCATATTGTGATTTTTACATGGGTGGCATTGTAACGAAAGGCCATGTGAAAGTAGCCATTTCTACAAACGGAAAATCGCCAACAACCGCTAAACGCCTGCGTCAGTTTTTTGAGGATGTTATTCCAGATAATATTGATGATTTAGTTAAAAATTTAAACGAATATAGAAAAACAATAAAAGGTGATTTTGAAGAAAAAGTGGAGACACTAAACGAATTCACCAAAGGATTAATTGAAAAAAGAGAATCTTAAAATGATTAAAACAGATATACTCATCATAGGAGCGGGACCAACTGGATTATTTACGGTTTTTGAAGCAGGTTTATTAAAGCTAAAATGCCATTTAATTGATGCATTACCACAACCCGGTGGACAATGTTCTGAGATTTATCCTAAGAAACCAATTTATGATATCCCTGGTTTCCCCGAGATTTTAGCGGGTGATTTAACAAAAAATCTACTAGAACAAGGCAAACAGTTTGAGCCAGGTTTTACGCTTGGTGAGCGTGCTGAAACTATTGAAAAGCAAGAAGACGGTTCTTTTATTGTTACAACAAACAAAGGTACAAAACATCAAGCACCAATAGTTGCTATTGCAGGTGGTTTAGGGTCTTTTGAGCCTAGGAAGCCAGCTATTGAAGGTGTAACGGATTATGAAGATAAAGGTGTGGAATACATCATAAAAGATCCAGAATTTTATAGAGATAAAAAAGTAGTAATTTCTGGTGGAGGAGATTCTGCTTTAGACTGGAGTATCTTTTTAACTGATGTAGCCTCAAGTGTTACTTTGATTCATAGAAGAAAAGAATTTCGTGGGGCACTGGATTCTGTTGAAAAAGTTAGGGAATTAACACTTTTAAATAAAATCAAACTAATTACACCCGCTGAGGTCACAGAATTGCATGGTAATGATAAAATTGAAGCGGTTACAGTTACGCCTAAAGAGGGCGAAGTATACCGTTTAGAAACCGATCATTTTATCCCGTTATTTGGTTTATCTCCAAAATTAGGGCCTATTGCAAACTGGGGACTGGAGATTGAAAAAAATGCCATTAAAGTGGATAATGCCTTGAATTACCAAACCAATATTCCTGGTATCTTTGCTATTGGAGATGTGAATACCTATCCTGAGAAATTAAAATTGATTCTTTGTGGTTTTCATGAGGCTACGTTAATGTGTCAAGCGGCTTACAGAATTATTAATCCAGGCAAAAGGTATGTTTTAAAATACACAACGGTTAGTGGAATTGATGGATTTGATGGGTCGCGTAAAGAAGCTCCAAAAGCAGTAGTACAGGCTATTAATTAGAGTGATATAGTCCTGTTAGGTTTTAAAAACCACAGGTCTGATAATATGAAAAACATCCCAAAGCTAGGGTTGAAAACGATTTTGGCGGATGGGTGCATTAGGGATTGCAGCGGCATCCTTTTGTTGTGCGAATATAAAACTTGATGAGATACTGAAACAAGTTCAGCACAAGAAAAGATATAGCGGAAAGCCCGACCTAAAAGGGAATGCCAAAAAAATAAAATTATTTAAAAAATATAATTCCGCAAAGTTTCGAAGGCTTTGTAGGTGTTTTGTTTAACATATGAAAAGTTACAACGTTTGCTTAAAAGACACGGTAAAAACCTTTACAAAAAGATTGTTTTATTCGTTGTTTGACTGTGAGCAAGAAGAAGTACATAGCGATTATTTAGAAAAAACATTTCTTAAAATACTTTCTAATTTAGAGATAGAAAACGGCAAACATACTTGGGCTACATTTCAAAAAGAACTTCCAGCAATTAGAAAGAAGTTAGATTTGGATGCCATAGCTTTTGAGTGTAATGATCCGGCTTCACATTGTTTGGAAGAAATATATTTGGCCTACCCGGGCTTTCATGCTATTTCAATTTATAGATTGAGTCATGCATTATATAAATTAGATGTTTATATTTTGCCAAGAATGATGAGTGAATACATACATGGCATAACAGGTGTAGATATTCATCCAGGAGCCACCATAGGCGAATCATTTTATATTGATCACGGAACAGGAATTGTAATTGGTGAAACAGCAATATTAGGAAATCAAGTCAAAATTTATCAGGGTGTAACGCTTGGTGGTGTTCAAGTTTCTAAAGATTTAGCTAAGATAAAAAGACATCCAACTATTGAGGACAATGTTACTATTTATGCGAATGCTACTATTTTAGGAGGCGACATCGTAATTGGAGCAAATAGCATCATAGGCGCCAATGTTTGGATTACACAGTCAGTACCTGAAAACTCATTAGTAACCTATCAAACCGAAATAAAAATCAGACCAAAAAAGAATGGCATACGAGAATAGTATTATTGGTCAAATTGGTAATACACCACTAGTTGAGGCAACACATCTTATTTCTAAAAAAGGCGTGCGATTGTTTTTGAAGTTGGAAGGTAATAACCCTGGTGGTAGTGTAAAAGACAGACCCGCTTTCAATATGATTAATGAAGCTTTAAAACGTGGTGACATTAAAAAAGGAGGTACTTTAGTTGAAGCTACTAGCGGAAATACAGGTATCGCATTAGCTTTTATTTCAAAATTATTAGGACTTAATATGGTTCTTATAATGCCTGAAAACTCTACTGAGGAACGTGTAAAAACCATGCGGGCCTATGGTGCTGAGGTTATATTAACTCCAGCTGATATTGGAATTGAGGGTTCTAGGGATTTAGCTTTTAAATTGAGAGATGAAAAGGGTTATACACTCTTAAACCAATTTGAGAACGATGATAATTGGAAAGCGCATTATAAAACTACAGGTCCAGAAGTTTGGGAAGCAACAAACGGAGAGATTACTCATTTTGTGGCCACCATGGGGACCACAGGAACCATAATGGGAACTTCTACCTATTTAAAAGAAAAGAATAAAAATATTACCATTGTTGGTGCACAACCCGCAGATGGTGCGAGAATTCCAGGAATTAGAAAGTGGTCGCCAGAATATGTCCCTAAGTTTTTCGATCGCTCAAAAGTTGATGTTGTTATTGACGTTACAGAAGAAGATGCAAAAGCTACAACTCAACGTTTAGCTAAAGAGGAAGGCGTTTTTGCAGGTATGAGCAGTGGGGGTTCAGTATTTTGTGCATTAAGAATTGCCGAACAAATTGATGAGGGTGTTATAGTTGCTATTATTTGTGATAGGGGAGATAGATATTTGTCGTCAACATTATTTGAATAGTATTTTCAGTAAATAACTATCCTGCAAGGTTTCAAAAACCTTGTAGATACTGTGTATGAAAAATGAATTATACCTATAAGGTTAAAAAAGACCTTGCAGGATAAGGAAAACAAAAATATAGTTAGTACTTTTGTCCTTAGTTCATAAACGTATTACATGTTATCAAGAAAGGTAGAGGGAATAGACCCGTTGAAGCCTTGGCAACCTCCCGAATTTTTCGGGAAAGGTGCTAAATTCTACTAATAATTTTAATGATTATTGGAAAGATAACGGAAAGTGTTTTTCTACTTTTCTTGACGACATAAATTAGACCTGTCAGGTTTTTAAAACCTGACAGGTCTGGAAATGTATAATAAATGTCAAACATAAAACAAGCTTTACAAAATCGTATTTTAGTACTTGATGGCGCTATGGGTACGATGTTGCAAGCTTATAAATTTACCGAATCCGATTTTAGAGGTGAGCGCTTTAAGGATTACCCAACGCCATTGCAGGGTAATAACGATTTGTTGTCAATTACCCAACCTGAAGCTATTAAAACCATTCACGGAAAATATTTTGAAGCGGGAGCAGATATTGTTGAAACCAATACATTTTCGGGAACAACTATAGCTATGGCTGATTATCAAATGGAAAATCTGGTTTATGAATTAAACTATGAATCTGCTAAAATAGCCAAAGAAGTTGCTGATGAATTTACGGCAAAAGAATCGCATAAACCGCGCTTCGTGGCAGGTTCTATCGGACCAACAAACCGTACTGCGAGTATGTCACCCGATGTTAATGACCCTGGATATAGAGCCGTAACATTTGATGAGTTACGTATAGCTTACAAACAACAAGTTGAAGCCTTGGTTGATGGTGGTGTAGATTTACTTTTAGTTGAAACCGTGTTTGACACCTTAAATGCAAAAGCGGCGTTATTTGCCATTGAAGAAGTTAAGGAAGAGCGCAATATTGATATCCCAGTTATGTTAAGTGGTACTATTACTGATGCTTCTGGTAGAACATTATCAGGGCAAACCGCAGAAGCCTTTTTAATTTCAGTATCTCATATTCCATTATTATCAATCGGATTTAATTGTGCTTTAGGGGCCAATTTATTACAGCCGCATTTAGAAGCGATTGCCAATAAAACAGACTTTGCAATTTCTGCACATCCTAATGCAGGTTTGCCAAATGCGTTTGGAGAGTATGATGAAACTCCAGAAGAAATGGGAGAGCAAATTGAAGAATATTTGAAAAAGAATTTGATAAATATCATTGGAGGGTGCTGCGGAACAACACCAGAGCATATTAAAGTTATTACAAATATAGCTGCTAAATACAAACCGCGCCCTTTTGTCATTCCTGCGGAGGCAGGAATATCATAATCGATGTTAATGATTTAAGGAATTAGATGTTTTTTCCATGAATTGGCTAGCAAAGGAGAGCAAATTGAAGAATATTTAAAGAAAAATTTAATTAATATTATTGGTGGTTGTTGTGGTACGAGTCCAGAACATATTCGTGTGATTGAAAATATAGCAGCCAAGTATAAACCTCGACGTCATGCTGAACTTGTTTCAGTATCACAGTAAAGTAAAGAGACCTGTCAGGTTTTTAAAACCTGACAGGTCTAAAAAAAAAGAATTAAAATGATTCTAGAAGTAGCCACATTAAATATAAAAGAAGGATTGTCTGAAGCTTTTGAAATTAATTTTCAAAAAGCAGAAAAGATTATTTCATCAATGAAAGGGTATATCTCGCATCAATTAAAAAAGTGTGTCGAGCAAGATGATAAGTATATTTTATTAGTGAATTGGGAAACGATTAAAGATCATGAAATTGGTTTCAGACAATCAGATGAATATCAAGAATGGAAAGCATTATTGCATCATTTTTATGACCCGTTTCCAACAGTAGAGCATTATAAATAATGAAAAATAATAAAAAAAACATTCCGAATAAGAAAGCCTATACCCTTTGGGGAGAGGTTGGAGTGGGGAGAAAATACATGAAATTGTCTGGTTTAGAACCTTTGGTTTTGAACGAAAACAGCAATTTTATAAATGTTGGCGAACGTACGAATGTAGCAGGTTCACGAAAATTTCTTCGATTAATTAAAGAAGAAAAATTTGATGAAGCTCTGGATATTGCACGTCATCAGGTGGACGGTGGTGCTCAAATTATCGATATTAATTTTGATGATGGTTTAATTGATGGAAAAGAAGCGATGATTCGTTTTTTGAATTTAATAGCTGCGGAGCCAGATATCTGTCGCGTACCCATTATGATTGATAGTTCTAAATGGGAAATTATTGAGGCAGGACTTCAAGTGGTGCAAGGGAAATGTGTGGTAAATTCCATTTCACTTAAAGAAGGCGAAGAAAAGTTTATTTGGGAAGCAAAACAAATTAAGCGTTACGGTGCAGCAGTAATTGTAATGGCTTTTGATGAAGATGGACAAGCTGATAATTATGAACGCCGTTTAGAAATTGCAAAACGTTCTTATGATATATTGGTTAACAAAGTTGGTTTCCCATCGCAAGATATCATTTTCGATTTAAACATATTTCCTGTGGCAACAGGAATGGATGAGCACCGCAGGAACGCTATAGATTTTATTGAAGCCACGCGTTGGGTGCGCCTAAATTTGCCAAATGTAAGTGTTAGTGGTGGTGTGAGTAACGTATCGTTTTCGTTTCGAGGAAATGATGGTGTTCGAGAGGCGATGCATTCCGTATTTTTATATCATGCTATCCAAGCAGGGATGAATATGGGTATTGTAAATCCAGCATTGTTAGAGATTTATGATGATATTCCTAAGGATTTGTTGGAGCATGTAGAAGATGTTATTTTAGACAGAAGAGATGATGCCACCGAACGACTTTTAGATTTTGCAGAAACCGTAAAAGGGTCTAAAGTTGAAAAAGGATTGGATTTGTCATGGCGAGAAAATCCATTGCAAGAAAGAATCACGCACGCTTTAGTAAAGGGTATTGATGCTTTTATTATTGAAGATGTTGAGCAAGCGAGACAAGAAGCCGAAAAACCTATTGAAGTTATTGAAGGTCATTTAATGATAGGCATGAATGTGGTTGGTGATTTATTTGGTGCTGGAAAAATGTTTTTGCCACAGGTAGTAAAATCAGCCCGGGTCATGAAAAAAGCCGTAGGCTATTTAAATCCGTTTATAGAAGCTGAAAAAGGAGATAAACAAGAACCCGTTGGTAAAATATTAATGGCCACTGTAAAAGGCGATGTTCACGATATTGGAAAAAATATTGTGAGTGTGGTTTTGGCTTGTAACAACTATGAAATTGTTGATTTAGGCGTTATGGTACCACCAGAAAAAATTATTGAAACTGCTATAAGTCAACGTGTTGATGCTATTGGTTTATCTGGTTTAATAACACCATCACTTGATGAAATGGTGTATTTGGCAAAGGAAATGCAACGCCAGAATTTTGAAGTACCGTTACTAATTGGTGGTGCTACAACATCTAAGGCACATACTGCGGTAAAGATAGATACACAATACAAAAATGCGGTGGTTCATGTAAATGATGCTTCAAGAGCGGTAACGGTTGTAGGTGATTTGTTGAATAAGAAAACATCGCATGAATATGTTGTTAAAATGAAAACCGATTATGATGAGTTTAGAACCAAGTTCTTAAAACGGGGAAAAGAGAAATCATATATTTCAATAAACGAAGCACGCCGTAAAAAGTATAAAATTGATTGGGAAACTTCTGAAATTATAAAGCCCAAAGAACTAGGGGTACAAATTTTAAAACAATTAAGTTTAAAGGAATTAGAACCATTTATAGATTGGAGTCCGTTTTTTAGAAGTTGGGATTTACATGGTAAATATCCAGACATCTTAACCGATAAAGTTGTTGGCGAACAAGCCAAACAATTATTCGAAGATGCTCAAGAAATGGTAAAAAATATCATCTCAAAACAACAATTAAAACCAAAAGCTGTTTTCGGCTTGTTTGAAGCAAATACTATCAATGAAGATGATATTTCCGTTCAGAAAAAAGGAAAAGAAATAGCTGTTTTCCGTACGCTACGTCAGCAATTAAAAAAGCGGGATGGTATTCCAAATATTGCATTGTCAGACTTTATAGCTCCAAAAGAAACAGGAAAAACGGATTATATAGGTACTTTTTGTACAGCTATTTTTGGAGCGCAAGAATTAGCTGAACATTATAGAGCTAAAGAGGATGACTATAATGCGATTATGGTTCAGGCCATTGCAGACCGTTTTGCAGAAGCTTTTGCTGAATATTTACATAAACAAGTAAGAACAAGGCATTGGGGTTATGCAGAAAATGAAGATTTAACTAATGCCGATTTAATAAAAGAAAGTTACAAAGGTATTCGTCCTGCACCAGGGTATCCAGCGTGTCCAGATCATTTAGAAAAGGAAACCATTTGGGAGCTGTTGGAGGTAGAAAAGTTAATAGGAGTCACCTTAACCGAAAGTTTAGCCATGTGGCCAGCAGCAGCCGTGTCAGGATACTATTTTGGAAACCCAGAAGCGAAGTATTTTGGATTAGGTAAAATTACAAATGACCAAGTAACCGATTATGCTACTAGAAAAAGTATAACAAAAGAAAAGGCTAGAAAGTGGTTGCATCCAAATATTGCGGAGTAAAATGCCCCACCTAACATCCCCAAAGGGAAGGAACTGTTGTGAAAAAATAGACTTTTAAGGTTGTTTTTAAACCTAAAAGGTCTTGAGCAAGAGTAAGCATTCCCCTCCTTTGGAGGGGTTAGGGGAGGCTTGTTTGCGTTAGCGATTGCAGTGGCATCCTTTTTTGAGGAACGAGAAAAAGATATAACGGAAAGCGCGACCGTGAGCGTTTCCTGCAAGGTTTTGGAAACCTTGTAGGTATTAAGCGAGGGGGTAACGCCCAAAAAAATATAAAAAGCTACTTTAAATCATTCGTGAATTCGTGGCTATAAAGGAATAATATTAACTAATTAAAAGTCCCCTTTGGGGATTTAGGGGAATGAAAGTAACAGATCACATAAAAAAAGCAAACGGAAAAACGTTGTTTTCTTTTGAAATTATACCACCAAAAAAAGGAAATAGCATTGAGGAATTGTATAACAATATTAACCCTTTAATGGAGTTTAATCCGCCATTTATTGATGTCACAACGTCGCGCGAAGAGTATGTTTATATTGATAAAGGCGACGGACTTTTAGACCGGAAAATTACGCGTATGCGACCTGGCACCGTTGGTATTTGTGCTGCCATTAAGCATAAGTACAGCGTAGATACTATTCCGCATGTTCTGTGTGGTGGTTTTACAAAGGAAGAAACTGAGTACGTGTTGGTAGATTGTCATTATTTAGGGATCGATAATGTAATGGCACTTCGAGGCGATGCCATGAAAGGTGAACAGTATTTTGAGCCCGTAAAAGGGGGGAACAATTTTGCTTGCGACCTTGTGAAACAAATGAACGATTTAAACAACGGCAAGTATTTGCATGATGTTGTAGAAGCTGATTACAAAACCAATTTTTGTATTGGTGTTGCGGGCTACCCCGAAAAACATTTAGAAGCCCCATCAATAAATACCGATTTAAAACGCTTGAAAGAAAAAGTTGATGCTGGGGCAGATTATGTGGTAACACAAATGTTTTTCGATAATGAAAAATATTTTGAGTTTGTTAAAATGGCAAAAGAGGCTGGAATTAATGTGCCTATTATTCCGGGGATAAAACCACTTGCCGTAAAACGTCATTTACAGTTATTGCCTCAGGTTTTTAAAATTGATATTCCAGAGGAATTGATTAATGAAGTTGAAAAATGCAAGGACAATAAGGCTGTTAGGCAAGTGGGTGTTGAATGGGCTATTAAACAATCCAAAGAATTAAAGGATTTTGGTGTTCCTGTGCTGCATTATTACTCTATGGGTAAAAGTGATAACATAAAAGCGATTGCTTCGGAAATGTTTTAATAATTCTAGTACATTTGCTGAATAAGTAAATCTGTTAATGAGACTGTTTTTTTTCTGTGCTTTTAGCCTGCTTTTTAGCCTGATGTTTTCTCAAGAAAAGAAGCATACCTCTTATTTAGATGTTAATTATTTTAAAGGCAATATTGCTTTACATAATAATGATATTCTGCATTTAATTAAGGGGCATCCCGAAGGTTTTATTTTAAGCTGGAATAAAAAAACCTATGGATTTAATGATTGGGAACAACGTTTTAACTACCCAGATTACGGCGTGTCTTTTGCTTATCAAAATCTAAAAAATGATATTTTGGGTAATGTGGCATCAGCCTATGCGCATTACAATTTCTATTTTTTTAAAAGACAATTAATGTTCCGTATAGGGCAAGGTATAGCTTATACAAACAACCCATACGATAAAGAAAATAACTTCAGGAATATTGCTTTTGGTACGCATTTTATGAGCGCCACTTACTTAATGCTGAATTACAAAAAGGAGCGTATTTTTGATAATTTTGGATTGCAGACTGGATTTTCCTTACTACACTATTCCAATGCCAATATAGAAGCGCCCAATGCTAGTGTTAATTCAATTACTTTTAATTTAGGGGTAACTTATAATTTTGATGATAAAGAACTCGAATATCAAAAAACCTTAGATGAAAACGATAGGAAATTTACCCAACCTATAAAATATAATATAGCTTTTAGAACAGGTATTAATGAAAGTGATGTAGTTGATAGTGGTCAATTTCCATTTTATATTATTTCAGCATACGCTGATAAACGCATTAATAGAAAAAGTGCATTTCAGTTAGGAACCGATGTGTTTTTTTCAAACTTCTTAAAGGAACTTATTTATTACAAAAGTGTTTCGTTTCCTGAGGAAAATGTTTTAGGTGATGAAGATTTTAAACGTGTTGGTATTTTTGCTGGTCATGAGTTATTTATAAATAAAACATCCTTGGTGACTCAATTAGGGTATTATGTATATTATCCTTTTGATTTTGAGGGAAGAACGTATTTTAGGGTGGGGTTAAAGCGTTATTTTAATGATAAATGGTTTGGAGCCATAACACTCAAGTCGCATGGCGCCAAAGCAGAAGCCGTTGAATTTGGTATTGGAGTTCGCTTATAATGTGAAATAAAAATAAGATTATGGAGCAAAGATTAACAATAGTAACCCTTGGAGTTAAAGATTTAAATAACGCATCGGCGTTTTATGAAGATAAGTTTGGTTGGAAAAAAATGAATTCAAGTAATGAGTTTATTCATTTTTTTAAATTGAATGGCATTTTGTTGTCACTTTATCCAAAGGAAAAGTTAGCTGAAGATACTACCGTAAATTATAAAGACAATGGTTTTAAAGGATTTACATTGGCCTATAATACAAGATCAAAAGAAGAGGTTGATGAGCTAGTTGAAATACTTGAAAATAAGGGCGTAAAAATTATAAAAAAACCTAAAGACGCTTTTTGGGGAGGTTATAGTAGTTATGTATCCGATCCAGATGGGAATTTATGGGAAATTGCCTTTAATCCGTTTTTACCTCTTGATGAAAATGGAAATGTTATTGAAGGTTAATGAGCTAAGTTATTAACTCAGATTAAATATGAAAAAACTAATTTACATAATATCTTTTTTTTTAATAGTCGCTTGCGATAGTGAAAATGCAGCAGATTGTTTTCAAAAAACTGGAGCTATTATTCAGGAAGAAGTTACAGTGGATGTCTTTGATAAAATATTTGTTAATCGGGATATTGAATTGATCATAAAAGAAGGTGAAGCGCAAAAAGTAGTAATAAAAACTGGCAAAAACTTAATTAATGATGTTGAAGCCCGTGTTGTAGATGGGAAACTTACTTTAACGGATAATAATTTATGTAATTATGTTCGGGATTATGGTATTACTAAGGTTTATATAACGGCTCCAAATATTACCGAAATAAGAAGTTCTACGCAATATGATATCAGTTCGGATGGTATTTTAACCTACCCGGGTTTAACCATTTTATCAGAAGATTTCAGTGCGCCTGAGAGTTTTACAAATGGAAATTTTAATTTGGAGATAGATAACGATTCGTTTCGATTGGTATTTAATAATTTGTCTAATTGTTTTATTTCAGGACAAACAAATAATTTAAATATTACCTTTGCAGCAGGAACATCACGTTTTGAAGGCCGAAATTTAATTGCTCAAAATATTCAATTATGGAATAGAAGTTCGAACGATATCATTGTTAACCCACAGCAATCTATAAAAGGGTTGATTTCTGGTACAGGCGATGTTATTTCAGTGAATACACCATCAATTATAGAGGTTGAGGAAGTCTATAAAGGGCGATTAATTTTTGAATAATTTTACCGATTGTTTTGCTATTTCCAACTCTTCATTTGTTGGAATCACTAATATTTTAACCTTTGATGTTTCGGTATTTATAACTCTTAATCCCTTTGGTTTAACGTTGTTCTTTTTGTCATCTAACTCAATACCTAAAAAATCTAAATCCTCACAAACTAATTGGCGCATTAAAATGGAGTTCTCGCCAATACCAGCAGTAAAAACGATGGCATCTAATCCGTTTAAAATAGCGGCATAACTTCCAATATATTTTTTTATACGGTACGTATTCATTTGCAATGCGAGTTGGCAAGCTTTATTTCCATTTTTTGCCTCTGCCTCAATTTCTCGTAAATCGCTATAACCAGTTAGACCCAGCATACCACTTTTCTTTTGAAGCAATGCATTTATTTCATCTAAACTGTAATCATATTTTTTTGCTAAATAAAAAATTATTGAAGGGTCAATATCTCCAGAACGCGTGCCCATAATGAGTCCGTTTACTGGTGAAAAACCTAGAGAATGATCCATACTTTTGCCATCTTTTACGGCCGTCATACTGCATCCATTACCTAAATGAATCGTTATAATTTTTGAATGTTTCTTTCCTAAAAATTCAATAGCTTTTTCTGAAACATATTTATGGCTGGTACCATGAAACCCGTACAAACGAATATTATGTTTATCTGAAAATTCTCTTGGAATAGCGTATCTATAGGCTTTTTCTGGAATGGATTGATGAAAAGCAGTATCAAAAACAGCAACCTGTTTCGCCTTTGGAAAAATGGTTTCCGCAACGTCTATACCTTCTAAATTTGCAGGATTATGTAAAGGCGCCAGAGATGAAAGTGCTTTTATTTTTTCTTTTACTATTTCTGTGATTTCTGTAGTGTCACTGAAATATTTGCCCCCATGAACGACCCTGTGCCCAACAATATCAATAGCATCCGAAGATTTAATAATTCCAGTTTTCTCATCTAACAATTGTTTTGCCAATAGCTCTAAGCCTGTTTTATGGTTTGGTATGGCGGTAACAATCTCTATATTGTCTTTATCCGTTTTAAATTTGAATTTTGCATCGTCAAAACCAATACGATCAATTAAACCGGAACATAAAACGCTTTCCTCTGGCATTGAAAACAGTTGAAACTTTAATGAAGAACTTCCTGAGTTTAAAACTAATACTTGCATACATTAAAGATCTTGGGCCTGAATAGCGGTTATAATAACGGTGCTATAAATATCATCAGCAGTACAGCCTCTACTTAAATCGTTTACAGGTTTGTTGAGTCCTTGTAAAACAGGACCAATGGCCAAAGCACCCGTTTCACGCTGAACCGCTTTATAGGTATTATTTCCTGTGTTCAAATCTGGAAAAATCAATACACTAGCTTGTCCTGCTACCTCAGAATCTGGCAATTTGCTTTTTCCAATTCGGGCATCAACTGCGGCATCATATTGGATAGGACCTTCAATTTTCAAGTTTGGTGCTTTTTCTTTTGCTATAATAGTTGCTTCTCTAACTTTATCAACATCTAGCCCCTTTCCTGATGCACCCGATGAATAAGATAACATAGCAACTTTAGGTTCTATTCCAAAATCTTGTGCCGTTTTTGCTGAAGAAATAGCTATTTCTGCCAGTTGTTCTGCATTGGGATTAGGGTTAATGGCGCAGTCTCCAAAAACTGAAACACGATCTTCTAAACACATAAAAAATACGGAGGATACAATATTAACTCCGGGTTTGGTTTTTATAAACTGTAATGCTGGACGAAGGGTATGTTGTGTGGTATGTTCTGCACCAGAAACCATACCATCAGCATGTCCCTTATAAATCATCATCGTTGCAAAGTATGATACATCATTCATGGCATCCTTTGCCATTTGTAAATTCACATTTTTATGTTTTCTTAACTCGTACAGTGTATTTGCATAGTCTTCAAAGTGAGGTGATTTAAGAGGCGACACAACGTTGATGTCATCAATGTTTAATGGGATATCAAATTTCGCAATTCGTTCTTTGATTTTTTCTTCTTCACCGATTAAAGTCAGTTCAACTACCTGGGCATCAATTAGTTTTGCGGCTGCTCGTAAAACACGTTCGTCATAACCTTCGGGCAAGACAATGTGCTTTTTGTTTTTTAAAGCACGTTGCAATAAATTATATTGAAACATTCTTGGAGTAAAAATA